>OHAJ01000409.1_pt1 | contig 31620 bp, 37 predicted proteins | sample 1577101 | NCBI WGS metagenome assembly OHAJ01 (sample SAMEA3541531, study PRJEB24748) | human gut metagenome | biome: human gut; feature: human-associated habitat; material: faeces | place: China | collected 2012
CGCCTAAAAAACAGCGGCGTTTTATGTTTACATTAATTTTCAATAGCTACTTAATTATTAAAGTCGGGCAATAAGATCGGTAACTATCTTGAAAGTCTTTACGGGAGCGTCATTCCAGAAATTGCAATATTCCGATAAATTCTCGCCACCTCCGGGCATATCACTCATGACGCGCACAATCATGAACGGAATACCGGTCAAAGCGCATGTCTGAGCGATCGAGGCCGATTCCATATCGCATCCGAGCGCATCGGGAAAATTCGACTTTATCGCCGAGACCTCTTCGGGAGTGGATATAAATTTGTCTCCACTGCACAGCAATCCGAATCTGATATCTGAATCAGCGGATGCGCTTATCTCACGCATCACTTCCAGGCCCCTGTCATAAGGAGTGAAGTAAAGCGGCTGGCCGTCAGCCCTGCCATATTCCGTTCCCAGTCCGCACCACACATCATGATAGGCCACACCATCAGCAACAAGAACTGATCCAATACGCATGGATTCGTCAACACCTCCGGCTACGCCGGAATTTATTATAAGATCGGGATTGAACTCATTTATTATGCGGAAAGTACGCAACGCGGAATTCACTTTGCCGATTCCACACTGAGACACTATTATTTCATGATCTCCAAGACATCCGGAATAGACTTTGAAATCTCCGATAGAGATTTCCGAATGGTCGGGAAGCAACGACAAAATAAGGTCGAGCTCCTTGCTCATGGCAGCAATTATTACTATTTTCATCGGTGATTATAATTTATCCACAAAATAATTGCGAAATTACTTGCAAAAATAACAAATATTTTCCATTTTCGCATCTACAAACTCCACAAAGAACCTGAAACCAACAACCATGAACATAATAAAAATATGGAACGGCAAAGCTGCTGAAAAGCAGCTCCGCGACATCTCCATACGGCTCAAAGCCGGTGAAATCGCTATAATACCTACAGATACAATGTATGCGATAGTCGGCGACGCACTCAACATAAAAGCGATCGAACGAATATGCCGGATCAAAAATATAAATCCGGAAAAAACGAATTTGTCGATAATATGCAGCAGTATATCGATGGCTGCCGAATATTCGCGAATAGACAACAGAATATTCAAGCTCATGAAAGAGCATTGCCCCGGTCCCTATACATTTCTTTTGAAGGCAAACACTGTCCTTCCAAAGGCCTTTAAAGGAAGGAAAATCGTCGGGATACGAATTCCGGATTTAGAACTCGACCGGCAACTGGCTGAAAAGCTGGGTAATCCGCTTATAACCACCAGTATCGAATTTGCCGATGAGGATCATGCCGTAAATCCGGAGCTGATCGAAGAAACATACGAAAGAGACGTCGATCTTATGATCCAGGACAAGGAAGGCACGACAGACGTGTCTACAATTATAGACTGTACCGGAGATTCAATCGAGATAATTCGTCAGGGACTCGGAGAACTATAATCGTTATGTGGTAAGATTCAATTGTCATAAATGACATTGAATACCACATATTCCGCCACAAATCCCAATACGGCGATAACCAAACATATAAATGCGCATGTTTCAAGTTTCCTTCCTGCCGCCGGGCTCATACGTCGCAGATATAACGAGGCAAGATGACTGAAAACAGCAAGAAAACAGAAAAATTCTGCAATGAATCCCCACCATGGCGTATGAAGCAGGAATGAAAGAACTATCATGGCGACAACAAGCGTCATTGCGAACCATGCTGTGATTTTCGATTCGATTAGTTTTGCCATTATCTATGTCGGATATTTAAACAACTATTTAACGAAGACCCGTCGGCCTCTGATTTATCTGTATAGTTTTATTCCGTATACATGACCATCTTCGCCCAACGACATCATGACATAAAATCCTGAAGGCAGAGATGACAAGTCAATATTAACTGTGTCAGTATCTTTATAGTAACGTTCCATTACTTTCATGCCTTGAAGCGAATATAAAGTAGCCATTCTGATATTCCCGGGAAAGCGTACGGAGAAATGCGCACCTCCCAGAATAGACACAACCGGCTTGCTCGGAGAGATTATTTCATCAAGCGCGGCGAGCCTTGATCTTTCCTCTTCTGCAATATCGGCAAGAAAACTTTCAAAAAACTCAAAAGGCACTTCCTCGGCCGGAGCAGTCACATCATCGAGCGTATAGTCCCGGTACATCTCCGGATTATAGATCTCGAATTCAACAGCCGAAGGCATCATTATACTGCTGTTTCGTCTGTCGATAGCTTCGAGTGACTCCCGTGCGTCATCATCCAGAGCGAGATACTCCGGTGTATCATAGGGATTATTAAGGGCCTTATTGATATGCAACGGGATATTTTGCCAAGCAGCTACGGCACGTTCAGGAACACGGGAATCATAGCGTATCAACTCTATCTCATGCGCGTATTTTTTAAGAAGGTTACGCTCGTCTTCAGTAAGCTTATCTTTGTCAAATTTATTGGTTTTACTATATCCGAGAATCGGATATGCCTTACTGTCGGCGGCCACAATAACAAATCCCCCCTTGGGATGATTATAGACATAAAACGGAGAGAACAACCGGTCTGTGGTAAGTTGTCGGCCGTTCCAGACATATTTCGGAGCCGTCATATATTGACCATAAGCCGCATTAAAGAAAGTCTCGGCGATTTTTGACGCCTGTTTCTGCGACACTGTCTCAGCAGTTACAGGCATTGTCGAGGTCAGAGCACACACAATGGCAGCAACCGACACATATATTTTACTTAGATATCTCATAAGTAGCTATTAAAAATAAACGATATATGTAGCTTTTGAATCTTGTAACATTAATTTTCAATAGCTACTTATCTGAATAACGTTTTATTTTAAAGAATTATTTCTTAAAAACAGAGGTGCCACAACGTGACACCTCTGACAGCAGGTTAAAATCTTTTCAAGATTATTCTTCAACTGCGATAACCTCAGATTCTTCAATTTCCGTCTCGTTCTGGATATTCGGGAGTTCGAGACCAAGTTTTTTCTTTTTATCGACGGCCTTAAGAATAAAACCGAGTATGAGGGCAGCCCCACCCAGACAAGCCAGCATGACCAAAGGCCAGGTATAATTGTAGCTTACGGCAGCCTGTTCAATAGACATCGTTCCGTTCTGCACGGCCGTCACAATGTCAGGGTTGGTGGAGTCGAGCACCTTACCTATCAGCAGCGGGAATAACCACAGACCGATATTCTGAATCCAGAAAATAAGAGCATATGCAGATCCTATAATCTTTGCATCCACAAGTTTAGGCACACTCGGCCAAAGAGAAGCCGGGACGAGAGAGAAAGAGGCTCCAAGCACGAGAATAGTAAAGTATGCCACGATCACACCACCCATATCATTACCTTTGAAAAGCGGCAATATAAATGCGAAAGTAAGGTGACAGAATATCAGCAACAGGGATCCGATAAGAAGCATAGAAGCGGCCTTACCTTTGTAGTCCACATAGTTTCCAAGAGCCGGAGTGATACCTACGGCAAGAAGCGGGAACACTGCGAAGATCGCAGAGGCCGACTGGCGCATATAACCCATCACACAGTAGGCAACGAGCGCTACCACCGCCACGATAAGCGATGCGTATTTAAGGCCTTTGTTTTTAGAGAAACTGAAAGCGAATGCCCCGGCCGCAGTCACAAGCATGATGACATACTGGATGTAGGTGGCCATATCGCTTTCCCAGAATTCGCCTACCTGATCCGGATGAAGCGTAAGATTACATTGGAGCATATTTACCGCATATTTCTGGAATGGGAAGATAGCGGAATAATACAGAACGCACAGAAGCGCCACCACCCAGAACGCCCAGCTCGAAAGAATCTTGCCGAGATCGCTGATCTTGAACGGTTCGTCTTTTTCCTCTGCCTCACCGCTCTGCTCATCAAGCTTACGGTCCATAAAGAAATACACGATAAACATTATGAGTGCGATCATAAGGAGAACCACTCCGAATGCGACAGATCTCGATACGGATATTTCCCCACCGAAATTAGCCACGAGGGGAGAGAAAATCATACATGTGCCGACACCGAGACGGGCAAGCGCCATTTCAGAACCCATCGCCATCGCCATCTCACGGCCCTTGAACCATTTTACGATACCACGGCTCACCGTAATACCAGCCATCTCGACACCACAGCCAAAAATCATGAAGCCGATCGCAGACAGTTTGGCTGATGCGGGCATTCCCTTATAGAATGGTGATATACCCAGCTCGTCAAAACCGGGGATGTAATTCAAATGATCGGTAAACCACGCATCAAGAGAGCTTCCGAGAAAAGCGTCTGTAAGAGCATACCAGTTGATCATGGCGCCTACGAGCATAACAGCTCCGGATAGGACTGCGGTGAAACGCACACCCATCTTGTCGAGGATAATACCCGCGAATATCAGGAAGAATATAAATACATTGAGGAAAGTCTCGGAGCCCTGCATCGTTCCGAAAGCTGTCGAATCCCAGCCTCGGGTCGACTGCAGAAGATCCTTAATAGGCGAAAGGATATCCATAAAGATATATGAACAGAACATCGCGAATGCAAGTAATCCGAGTGCGGTCCATCTTGCCCAGGCCTTATCGCGCAGCAATTCGGCCTTTTGTGTTGTGTTTACGGTAATGGTAGCCATACAAATAATATGTTAAGTTAGTTAAGAACTAAATAAATAATCAAATTAAAACATATGATCAATTACTTATTTAAAAATAAATGCAAATCACGGACTACATGTAATTATCGGGCAAGATCCTCGACCGCCGAAGACAGCCCCTCGGGATCCGCACCGACAATTCTTTTTATCTCGTTGCCATCTGCATCAAGGAAGACAAATGTCGGCATCGCCGAAACTGAATATTTCATGGCGGTTTCCGTGTCTTGGTCCACATCAATGCTTACAAAATTGACTTTATCGCTGTACTCTCCCTTTAATTTTTCAAAAAAGGGAGAGATCGCCTTACACGGACCGCACCATGTGGCATAAAAATCTATCACAGTGGGGAGGCCCTGCTGATATGTCGCACCGGATATTCCGGCTACCTCTGTGGAATCTCCCTGAGAGACGACTGATGCCGCGCTGTCGTCAGAGACTTTTGATGTCCCGGAGCATGCCCCGAAAAATATCAATGAGCATAAAGCGGCGCATGCCATGGAAGATATAAACCTGATTCCTTTCATATTTTAAATTATTATAGCGGCAAAGTTAACAATAATTTCTGAATAAAACGACAAAAAGGGTATTCCGTCAACCGGAATACCCTTTGCACACTGATATTTTTATGAATCTATATCAATATATTTCCTTGTTGTGCTCAAGAAGAAGAGTCATCGAAGGACGGTCGCAGATTTCAGAAGGTCCGAAATACTGTATAGGACCGGGATACTGATAGAGAGTATTAAGCGCAAGAGTCTCACGCATAGAAGCAAACTTAAGATAGGGACGGCCGTTGAGGTTGACAAGAGCCTTCTGGATAACCGGCTTCATCTCGCCTTTACGACGCTCCATGTTCATCATCATAGTGATAGGTATACCGCCTGCGATCCAATCCTCACTGGGTTCTGTCAGATTGCGGACACTTGACATATAGCCTGTCAGGCCTGAATTGATCAGCATAGCCGCATTGTAGCCGAGAGCATATGTATAATCGGCATCGAAATTGGTAGGATCCGCACAACGGCCTTCATAACCGAAGAAATGATGCTGAGTGTTGAACTTGCCGCTATACTCTCCGTTTGCTGCCATTTCCTCAAGACGCTTCGCCACCATTTCAGAGAGGAGGCTCTCGGTCTCGATAAGAGATACCTGAACGTTTCCGTGGCTGTCGCGGTCAAGACTCAACTGCAGCGCGATATTCTTGGGAAGACTCTTGTAAAGTTCTGCATTTGTGGCAGAAAGATAAGAATGGATCTTCTCGAGTTTTTCGTTCTCATCAAGTTCCGCGATCTCAGCCGCATGCTCTTCGAGAACGTCATTCAATTCGCTGATAAGAGCCTTCATCGATGGAATGAACTCTATAAGACCTTCAGGAACAAGCACTGTACCGAAGTTCCATCCGAGTTTGGCACGCTCCGAAACGACATAGCAGATATAGCTTACAATGTTGTCGAGAGTCATGCGTTTTGCCTGTATCTCTTCCGAGATAAGACAGATATTGGGCTGAGTCTCAAGCGCGCATTCGAGAGCGATATGCGATGCCGAACGACCCATCAGCTTGATGAAATGATAGTATTTCTTGGCTGAGTTGCAATCTCGCTGTATATTTCCGATAACCTCACTGTAGACCTTGCATGCGGTGTCAAAGCCGAACGAAGTCTCGATCCATTCATTCTTAAGGTCACCGTCGATAGTCTTGGGCACACCGATAACCTGTATATCAGCGCCGATATTCTTGTAGTACTCTGCAAGTACGGCGGCATTGGTATTTGAGTCATCACCGCCAATTATAACGAGAGCCTTGATATTCAACTCTTTAAGAATCTTAAGACCTTCGTCAAACTGCTCAGGCTTTTCGAGCTTTGTGCGTCCGGAACCGATGATGTCGAAACCGCCTGTATTACGGTATTCCTTGATTATACCTGCAGTCAGTTCCATATACTGGTGATTGATGAATCCGGCAGGACCCATAAGGAAGCCATAAAGTCTGTTTTCCTTATTCAGTTTCTTGAGTCCGTCAAAAATACCACTGACCACATTGTGACCGCCGGGAGCCTGGCCACCGGAAAGAATGATACCGACATTGAAGGGTTCCTCTACACGGACGGGATTCTCGTCACTTTCAAACTCAACTACGGGCATACCGTATGTATGAGGGAACAACTCCTTGATTTCCTTCTGATTGGCAACTGATTCAGTAGCCTCTCCAATCTTTACCTTAACAGCACCCTGCAGGGCTTTAGGGAGTTTGGGCTGGTAATCGGCCCTTACTCTCTGAAGTGCACTTTTTTTCATTTTATCTGTGGGATTAATTCTTTATTCCTTATCATCCGCAAAATTAATCATTTTCTTGCATTTTTCGGGCAAAATAAAGCAAAAAAAATTATTCCGTAACGGGTAAAAATTTTGAATCCCTTTAAATATAATCCGAAAAATAAATCTATTTCCAAATCATCTTGAAAGATCCAATGATTTCAGATACTCCTCTGCGCGCACCAGATCTTCGGGAGTGTCTATACCTATAGTCGGATGTGAAGACACGGCTGTCCTTATTTTATAGCCATTTTGCAGCCAGCGCAATTGCTCAAGACTTTCCGCAGACTCCAGCGGAGAGGCCGGCAGTCTGACAATTTCAGAAAGAGTCCGAGCCTTATACGCATATATGCCTATATGAGAATAGAAAACGGAATGCTCAAGCCACTGCTCGCGCGGATATTTCCTGACATAAGGGATCACACTCCGTGAAAAGTATAAAGCTCTACCCTCCTCCGACATGACAAGTTTCACAAGATTAGGATCTTCCAATGCCGCCATACCATGCTGCGGATCAAACACACGCGCCAGCGTGGCTATTTCCGTATCCTGATATTTTGAGAAAATATCCGCGAGCATTGAAATCTGCCCGGGATCTATGAAAGGCTCGTCTCCCTGCACATTAATAATCACATCGGCATCCGAACCAAGATTGCGGTAGGCTTCCTCCACACGTTCCGTACCGCTGCTATGATCGGGCGATGTCATCACGGCCTTGAAACCGGAGTTCTCGACTGTGGCACGAATATCTTCGTTATCTGTCGCCACTGCAAGCGGCAATCCGGTTTTCGACACCTGACGACACACTCTGACAATCATTTCCTCGCCACATATACGGGCAAGGGGCTTTCCCGGGAAACGCGTCGACTCATAACGCGCGGGAATAATTACAATAAATTTCATTGTTTCCTTATATTATCCACTTCGGCGACGGTGCTGCCTTCCGTATGGGAACCATGAATTTTATCATAGTATCTCTTAAGCCATCCGGGAGCTATGACAACACCTATCACCAAATATAAATAATACGTTATAAGACGCCAAAAAATTGCCATGATCAGCGCGATTCCTGCTGTTCCCACCAAATCTCCATAATAATTGGAGAACAACCATTCGCTCAGGCCGGCTCCTCCGGGTGTCGGACTGACCATCAGCACCACCCATATGACGAACTGTCTCGCCAATATGATCCACTGGTATCTGTCTGTATCAGGAAGGAATCCGAGAAACAAAGCATTCACGACAAAATAGCGCGCAGTCCACGCAAGCGCAGTCCCACAGAATATCTCGACCCAGAATCTGAATGGCTTGGACCGCAACTCGGCAGAAGTCGCGATCATGTTCGCGCCGAGCCCTGTTATAGAATCCTTGAATTTTGAAAGCCAATGCCATGATGCAATTTTATTCAGCAGTTTCTGAATCCATTCAGGTTTCCATATTATTCCCATAAAAAGCAGAAATGTCCAGGCCGCAATAAGAGAATAAATGATCCAGAAAGTATATTTTATTCCATGTGAAAAACCAGTGTCTCCGGAATTGAATATATCGGCTGAATCGGTAAAAAGAACAATTATCGGGCATGCGACTACAAAAAACAACTCATCCATAAAAAGAGTCGTAAGCATAAGAGTCGTGGCACGTCCGAAACCGATTCCTTCGGAATTAAGAAAAACAGGTCCAAGCGAACTGCCTCCGACAGCCGACGGCGTGATACAGTTTGTAAACTCACACATCATGTCGACAGTCCACGCCTGTCTCCAGCTGAGTTTACGGTCAGTCAGAGCCCTGAAACGCCATATAAGCCCGAAGTCGCGGATTCCCATACAGATCAGTGCAAGAAACACACAGAATACTGACCAAAGAGAGAAATGCATATGCTTCCATACATTGGCGAGGTTCTCTCCCCTGGCATCATGCCAGAACATCAGCACGACCACCCCCAATCCGATGAATACGGGCAAAAGCACTTTCCACATAGAAAATGCTTTTTTAGACGGCATTGCCGACCGATTGATATTATCAACAGCTGCTGACATAATAATTATATTGTAACAGACAATGAAGCCGCCGGATGACACACGTAGGAGTTTATCAGAGTCTCGTATCTGTCAGCCACTTCCTCCACCACATCTCTCCAACTTCTTATCAGAGTAGATCTCGCACCTTCAGCCACCGAATGCAACAGATCCGGATGCACAGAAATATATTTAACCAAAGCGGCAAATTCTTCGGGAGAGCGTCCGGTCAGGAAACCGTTGCGTCGGTCAGATATCACTTCCGACGCTGTCGATCCGCTCAGCAAAACCGATGGAGTGCCCATAGCGGCCGCCTCACGCACCACAAGAGGCGCGTTATCATAGAATGATGGAAAAAGAAACAGATCAGAAGCCGCATAATATTTACTAAGGGTCACTCTGTCAGAAATAACCCCATGTATCGTCACCCTGTCGGAGAGTCCATATTCATTTATACGTTTTTTAATATCATCAAATGCATAGCCGGTGCCTATAAAATTCATAATAAAATTGACGTCTCCGTCGAGAAGACGCAAGGTCTCCACCACAATATCCAGTCCCTTTTCCCATATATGCTGACCGACAAACAAAAGCGCTATCGCTTTTTCATCGATACCGAGTTCTTTTTTAGCGTTACTCTTGTATTCCCACAGATTGCCCTTTATGATAGAGGCGAAATCATTGCCATTCTCAACCACAGTCAGAGGTCCCTTATAACCATATTCCCTGACAGTATCCTCAACCTGGGCCTGCGGAATCCAGACCTCGTCACAAGAATTGAAAAAATCCAGAATTCTCTTCATTATTATATTTACCATCCATGGCGCCCGGCTTAATGAATGTTTCAAATCATCCTTATATTTAGAATGAAACGTACCGATAAGAGGGACATTCCTCATTCTTTTCACATACACTGCGAGACGTCCGGATGAAAAGGGACAATGCGCATGCACGATCTTGAAATCCGTATCCCGAAGTCGTTTCCATATAAAGGGATCAAGCTTGGGATATCCATACCTGTAAGGCTTCCTGGAACGAATAGGAAGAGAAAAAAACTTCATGACATCGCAACATGCAGGACTTGACACCGGATTCCATGGAGTAACAATACAGGGATTTTTGCCCATTTGTTTCAACCAATAGACATAATTCTCAACTGCCAGTGTCACTCCGTCAAGGATCGGAGGGAAACTGTCGTTGAAAATGCCATATAGACCGGCCGACTCCGGGTGTGGAAATATCTTTGACATAGGCAGATTGCGATTCAATTAAGGAATCTTATATCTGATTAACAATCAAAGCAGACATTTGTTACAATAAGAATTTCATTACATATAATAGAATACATTGCGCCCTGAACTTATCCACCACACAAATACATCTTTTATACCATTATGATTAATATTAAAAATATTTCTTATAATATGCATAAAACAGCAATCTTGTTGACAGGGACAAGTTTTTTAAAGAAAAATTTGGAAAACCAAGAAAAAAGAGCTAACTTTGCACTCGTAAAAGAGAAACAAGGTTCCATGTCCGAGTGGTTAGGTACCGGTCTGCAAAACCGTTCACACCAGTTCGAATCTGGTTGGAACCTCTAAGAAGTCAGGTGATTGCCTGACTTCTTTTATTTATAATAAGTTTGTCCCCGGAACTATATTATGTAATTCCGGGGACAAACTTATTAATATATATGTCATTTATAACGGGCGTAAATCTCGACGCCCTTCTTTTTAGCTCTCGCAATATCTTCAGGATTATCGGGATCTACTCCATATTTCGACAATGGAGGCACAACCACACGTGTACCGGGCCTGATTCTGTCGGGATGCCCCAAGAAGGCCTTGTTCTCTTCATAAATGATAGGCCAAAGATTATAATTGCCATAATGATCTTTTGCCATAGTCGTCAGATATCTCGTTTTAGAAATCGTATCATAGACTTTTTTATCAGATGGTGAAGTCGGGACTTCTTCAGCATTGGCATCGACATCATCTTCATCCGAAACGACAGCCTGAGCCTCACTTGCCGGTTTCACACTGTCAATCTCATCAACAACCTCATCATCCCCGGCAACAGAGGAAGAGGGTATACCGGAATAATTGGCAGTATTATTGCCCACCACTTCCGACGGTCTCGTCAGACCGAACAAAATAACATAGAATACAAATGCCAGGACTACCGCCGCTACGAAACCGGCCAGGAAGCCGACGCCGAAACGGGATTTCGTTTTTTCTTCCTCCCATTCTTCTCTGAAATGTTCTGTTCTATGCCTTTCATTTTCCGAAAAATGCGCAGCCGGCTGATTATCGGAAGTATGAGAATCATCACTCTCCGGAACGGAATCGGTGAATGATCCGGCCGCACTTATATCTTCATCCGTATCATCGAGAGTCTCGTCGACAGTATAGACATTAAAATCCTCCTCTTCATCCATTTCCCCTATAACTTCATCAGAAGAATCCGAAATGACGGCATCATCAGTGACAGATACCGAAGGTTTCTCAGAAGGCGTTTCTTCGGTAGAAACGTTATCGGTAACCGCCAGATCGGTAACCGCCAGATCGTCAACCGAAGCATCATCAACGCCGGGAATAAGATCCGTATCGGCCGATTCTGACTCCGGTTCATTTACGGAATCCACTACAGACTCCATCCTACTATCCTCTTCATCGGATGGCATATCGTCTGTCATGCTGTCGGAATCCTCCAAAAACCGATCAGAGATATCCTGATCGTCCTCCTCAAAAGTAACGTCATCTCCTATCTCGACCGTCTCGAACATATCGAAGGGTTCGTTGACAAGCGCTGCAAGCTCTTTTGAAGCCACAAACACGACCTTCCGGTGCGCAGGTATTTCATGATCCTCGCCCGTGGAGACATTTACGCTTTTACGGGCCTCGACACCGATAGTCTTAAACACACCGAGCCCTTTTATCTTTATGGGTTCTCCCTCAGCAAGGACATTACTGATGATAGCGAAGAATTCTTTTATGAAATCTTCGGATTGTTTTTTAGTATCTCCGGACCTAAGCGCGAGCAACTGAGTCAAGCCGGGCAATGTTATTTTTTCGTTCACCTGTCAACAAAAATTAGAGAAAGAACCTATCTTGAATTATAGATAACATGATCATGCCTTGCGAACACGTTGTTTCAGAATGGCGGAAGGCTTGAACACCATGGTCAGCTTAGGCGGCACAAGAATTTTTTTGCCGGTAGAAGGATGCGTGGCTACACGTTCCATTCTCATCTTCGGTTCAAAATTACCAAATCCCGGGACAGCAACCGAATCGCCCTGCTTCACACTGTCCGCGAGAATCTCAGACAAGGATCTGACCAAAAGCTCCACATCCTCGTTCTCGCGCCCTAATTTCTGAGCCAATATGCCAATAAATGTCTTAGTATCCATTTCAATCAAGTAATTAACAAAATTAATAAAAGTTGACAATTATTGCAAAAAAAATCAATCATCATGTCAATCCGCAGAAGGATCAGAGAAGCCATTGACAGAAAAAGGCTATTATGATCAGGGGCGGCATGCAGTTGACACTGCGCGCCGCCCCTGATCCGGATATTAAGACAATCTATTCTATTTCAGCTTTATTACCTGACCGGCCTTGATCTTATCTGCCGAATCAAGTCCGTTTATTTTTCTTAGAGTAGTGGCCGACATACCATAGGAACGGGCAATGGACGAAAGCGTATCACCTTTCTTGACAGTATACGTACTTCTATTGTTCGAGCCACTCTTGTAGCTGTTTTCCTTACCCTCTTTGGCTACCACGGTTTTGGGAGCGTAATTTCTTGGCTGGGTGTAAGTCGACTTCGAGAAGGTGTATGTATCCGTATGAGTCGTTTTGTTCTTGAAATCAAATATGGCATTCGGATTTATGGCATAACCCATATAACGGGTCTCAAAATGAAGATGCGGTCCAGTGCTGCGACCTGTGCTACCGCCGAGGGCAATCGGCTGGCCGGCTTTCACCACCTGATCAGGCTTTACAAGAAATCTATTTAAATGGCCATATACAGTCTCAAGACCGTTGGGATGACGGAGAATGACATAATTGCCATAACCGCGCGCCTCATAGTTCGTCAGTCGGACTTTACCATCAAATGCAGCATAAATAGTATCATTCGAACGGATCGCAAGATCAATACCTTTATGCATTCTTCCAAATTTGGCACGATAGCCGTAATTTGACGTAACCTGACCGGGACATGGCATATAATATCCTGTAACATCTATTACTTTCGAATTAGGCACATCGGATTCCTTAAATGGATTCACACGCTTGCTGTTCCAGCCTTCCGTGTAGATATCCGGTTCCGGCTCAAGCTCATCGATCAGGTCAATAAAAGTATTTTTTTCTACAAGCTTTATCTGATCGTCACTCTTGGCCCGGCTTGCAAGCAAATTCTTGTGGGCCTGTGAATGCGGATTCTTCGATTTGATGGTCTGGGCTGAGACTGTACCGCACATACAGGCGGATACGAGTGCTGCAAATAACAATGAATTGATTCTGAACATTCCTTAAGATTTTTGCAGAGATATCAGGGATATCCCAAGAGAGTGTGCTACAATTTTTAAAGTTCGTCTACTTCGTATATAAAACTCATATTTGCCGGAGTATAATCAAAAATTTCCTCCGGTTTAAAGAAACGGTTTATTTCAATCCCGGCGTTTTCAACGGAATCACTCGCATGAATAATATTCAATGAGCCACTCATACAAAAATCGCCTCGCAATGTGCCGGGCTGCGCGTTACGTCCATTAGTAGCGCCCGTCATCTCACGGAAAACTCTCACTACATCCACACCCTTGAGACAAAGTGCGATCACCGGCGCCGCCATCATCGATTTGGCAAGAAGCGGAAAGAAAGGCTTGTCGACAAGGTGAGAATAATGCTCCCGCAGTATTTTTTCGTCAAGCATCATCATCTTCATACCGCAGATGATAAGACCGCGACGCTCAATTCTACCTATAACTTCGCCTATAAGATTACGCTCAAGACAAGAGGGTTTCAGCAATACGAGAGTCTTCTCCATCGATTAACACATTTTAAGATTTATGGTTCGTTCTTGTTCAAAGTTACATATATATATCTGACAAATGCAAGTATTTAATGTTATTTTTTTTTAATTGATTTGTCCTGATTTTTTTTCATGCCGCTAACTTTTAATATAATTGGCAGTTGCGCCTAAAATATGTTTTACAACATAGCTTTACAATTAATTGCACACTATCGCGGATATGTGCAAAAAGCGCTTGTGAACAATGTTAACAGATGTTAATTCATTTTAAGAACCGAATTATCACATTATTAGCATCAGCATTGAGTTTTTATTCAAATCGGCCGTCAACGATTTATACCAAATAATCAGATAAAGCGCTGCCATAATAAAGGGATAAACTTATGTCGGTTTTCAGATGTTTGGAATACAGACACACTAAAACTATATCATATGGCATTGTCATTACTGATAGCACAAACGACACAACATATCGCGGGGCATACTCCTGCCGCAATAACGCTTTCCCAGCAGACAGAAGAAAGCTCCTACTACATAGCGCGACTACTGATGAAGTTCTGCCATTCGATACTTAATCTGCTCGGCCTTGGCAATGACAGCACTCTTTTCATATGGCTATATGTAGGCCTTGTCTTTATCTTTGCAATGCTTGTAGGCATGGTTCTAAAGTGGATAGTGGTTTTCACACTCCACAAGCTGGAGCCTCACATAAAATACCCGCTCTACGGGCATCTTATAGAACATAAGTTTTTCACGAAGACCTGTCGTATCATTCCCCCTCTGATTTTTCTTATCCTGGTACAATTCACATTGTACATGCACAGTTCAATAGCGTCATGGCTTACGCGCCTGTCGCTTATCTATATTATTATAGAGATAGCAATTTCCGCATGTACTGTAAGCGATGTGATATGGGCGACTCTCGATGAACGGGAGAATAAAAAGAAACTCCCGCTGCGCGGGCTCGTACAAGTCGCCAAACTTATAATATGGATCATTGCCATAATAATAATCGCAGCAATCCTGCTTGACAAATCTCCGGGAGCGCTTCTCGCAGGAATAGGGGCGTTTGCCGCAGTGCTTATGCTTGTTTTCAAAGATTCAATCCTCGGTATTGTGGCGGGAGTGCAACTTGCGGAAAACGACTCTCTGCATGTCGGGGACTGGATTACTGTACCGAACGGCCAGGCAAACGGAATAGTCAAAGAGGTGTCACTCACTGATGTGAAAATCATAAACTGGGACAAGACAATCTCGACAGTTCCTCCATATACCCTGATTTCAAACGGATTCAGGAATTACCGCAATATGCAGGAATCACATACACGACGCATACAGAGATCCTTTATGATAGACGCTGACAGCGTGGTCGAGACTACACCCGACATGCTCTCGGCCTTCATGGAAATTCCACTGATGAAAGAATGGATCACCAAAAAGATCGAGCAGCGTGACATCGGAAAAACCGCGGATGTCAATAATCCCGCCGGTCTGGCAGACGGTACTATCGACACAAACCTCGGAGTGTTAAGAGCATATCTCAAGATGTATCTTGACAAAAACCCCCATATCTCACATGTGGATGACTGCTTTGTGACTACCCTGGACCAGACATCCGGAGGCATCCCTCTGCAGATATACTGCTTCACAAATACTTCGGCATGGTTCGCCTATGAAGGCATACAGGCCCTTATTTTCGAGCATATTGCCGCAATCCTTCATAAGTTCAGACTATATACATTCGAAAATCCGTCAGGCCGCGACACGATTATGGAAGGCTATCTAAGTCCGGGGAAGAAACCGGATCCATTGTTCGGCATCCCCTATCCTTTCTTCAATAATTCCGGAACTCCACTTGAACCCGGTCTTTCTCCCGAAACAGCACTTTCCGGAACAAAAACCTCTTCAGAAAACAGTCAACCAGAAAATAAAAATAATCCCGCATCTACAGATACGGGAAATAAGGCATAGATTGAAGTCGTACATTTGTACGACTTCATTATTTTATCCGGTTGACCGCTTCCCGCAAGACAGTAAGATCTTCAAGCAACGCATCCACCTGCGCGAGAGGAAGCATATTGGCTCCGTCGCTCTTTGCCACAGCCGGATTCTGATGAGTCTCCATGAATATTCCGTCTGCTCCAGCAGCAATCGCGGATTTGGCAATGGTGGAAATAAGTTCAGGTTTTCCACCCGTGACCCCGGAAGCACTGTTAGGTTGCTGGAGAGAATGCGTTATATCCATTATGACAGGACATCCGCAAGACTTCTTCATGACTGGAATCCCCCTCATGTCCACTACAAGATCTCCATAACCGAAAAATGAACCTCTTTCAGTTACTGCTATACGTGAATTTCCTTCTGAGCGCACTTTATCGCATGCAAAAGCCATCGATTCAGGCGCAAGGAACTGTCCTTTCTTTATATTTACCATCTTTCCGGTTCTGGCAGCGGCAAGAAGCAGATCTGTCTGGCGGCAAAGAAATGCAGGTATCTGAATGATATCAACATATTCCGCAGCCATCTCAGCCTCTTCGGCAGTGTGTATGTCAGTCACCACAGGAATACCGAAAGTTTCTTTCACCTTGCGCAATATTTCAAGAGCCTTGATATCACCGATTCCCATGAAAGAGTCGAGACGACTTCTATTGGCTTTACGATACGATCCTTTGAACACATAGGGTATATCCAGGCGTGAACATGACAAAAGCACTTTTTCAGCTATATCGAGTGCCATTTCCTCACCCTCGATCACACACGGACCTGCAAAAAGAAAAAAATTATCCTTTTTACCTGATGAAAGATATTCGGTTATATTATCAGAATTATTCATAATTTAAGTTATTTTCAATCGATCAGAGAGGACTTTCCGAGCGAAAGACACCTCTTTTTAATCTTTTAAAGCAATCAGAGTGTGTGCCGCACAGAGAGAATATAGAGCTGCCGTCTCGGTGCGCAGTCTGGTATTGCCAAACGTCACAGCCACGTAGCCGGCATCGAGAGCCTTGTCTATTTCATCTTTTGTAAAATCACCTTCGGGGCCAATAAGCAGTGTCAGATCCGAACAGCCGTCATACTCACGCTCGAACCGGCAACGTTCGATGGCCGGATCACAATATCCCACATATTTTCGGGCCGAGGTGTCGGAAGACACAAAATCTTTAAAATCCTGCATCTCGACCAGATCAGGCAACGTAGCTTTGAGACTCTGTTTCATGGCCGAAACCATAATTTTCTTGATGCGTTCACGCTTTACGATACGACGAACACTATGCTCGCATTCAAGGAAGACTATTTTATTCACTCCGATTTCCACCGCTTTTTCAACCAGCCATTCCATTCTGTCCATATTTTTGGTAGGAGCTACGGCCAGAGTTATGCGCGGTTTCCAGTGAAGCGTCTCGCATTTTTTATTCAGTATCGTGACAGACGTATGTTTGGGATGAGCGCTGAGAATCTCGCACTCAAAGGCATTTCCCCGGCCGTCTATAACCTCTACCCTGTCACCCTCGCGCATTCGGAGAACGCGGCAGCAATGGCCGGATTCCACCTCAGGCAACTCTTCAGTATTTTCGATATCAGGAGCATAAAACCGGTTCATTGTCAAAACAGTTAAGCTAATCCCAATCTTTTATATTTCTGAAGTAAAACCTCCGGCATCTACATCTTCGGCCATCGACAGATCTTTCTCTGCGGACACGGCTTTTTTCTCTTTGTCCTTGAATACAATCCAGAACAATATTCCGACTACAAGAGCGTAAGCCGCAAATATCATCCAGGATATCCTCCAGCCATGCAACTGAACTTCCGGAGCAGCCGACGACACCACATTATGATTGACAATAGCCATGGCGGCAAGAGTTCCGATTGTCGCCCCCACCCCATTTGTCATTATCATAAAAAGCCCCTGCGCGCTACTGCGGATATCGCTTGACGTTTCCTTATCCACATAAAGTCCTCCGGAAACATTAAAGAAATCAAAAGCGATACCGTAGACTATACAAGACAGAATAAACATCCATACCCCCGAAGAAGGATTACCGACCCCGAACAAACCGAACCTCAGCACCCAAGCGAACATAGACATAAGCATGACGCCCTTTATGCCAAACTTTTTAAGACAGAAAGGTATGAGAAGGATACATAAAGTCTCGCTTATCTGCGATAGTGAAATCAAAGCATTGGCATTCCGTGCCGCCCAGGCATCGGCAAAAGAGGGTATATCCTTGAAAAAGGTGATATATGGATTGGCATAGCCATTCGTGATCTGGAGAGAGACACCAAGCATCATACTGAATATAAAAAATATCGCCATCTTCTTCTCCTTAAACAGCATGAATGCCCTTAAGCCAAGTTTGTCAACCCATGTGCCTGTGACAGGTGCCGTGCTTACAGGACATTTAGGCATTGTCAAGGCGTAGAATACCATCAGAAAACTTAATACTCCCGAGACGAACAACTGCATGTAAGACGTCTGGAATTTCGCACCCTCCGGGCCGACAAAATTCACGAACAGCATGGCGCAGATAAAACCTATAGTACCGAAAATACGTATCTGGGGAAATTCCTTGACTGTATCCATCCCGGCTTTAGTGAGCGCATTGAATGCCACTGAATTATTCAGACCTATCGTAGGCATAAAGAATGCCACAGATAATGAATAGAGCACAAACAACGGCGTGAATTCAATCTGCGACACACTCATACAATAGAACCCGGCAAGAATCATAAAAAGTCCTCCCAGCAGATGACACAGACTCAGCATACGCTGGGCCTGCACCCACCGGTCGGCTATTATACCAATGAGCGACGGCATAAAAAGCGACACAATACCCTGCATGGCATAAAACCATCCTATATGCGCGCCAAGACCGGCTCCTGCAAGAAAATTACCGAGTGAGGTAAGATATGAACCCCAGACAGCGTATTCAATAAAATTTAGAATTGAAAGACGTACTTTCAGACTACTGTTGTTTGTCATATATTTAAGGTTAGCGTTCTGCAGTTAAAACGGATTTTGCAAATTTATATGAAATTTGCGGGATATGCAATCACGTCGGGTATAAATTACAGCATCATCAGTCATATCGGTGATAACTGTTCAGAAGCTGGGATCGCGAAGGGATCTCCAATACGTAATCGGAAACTACCCGTATTATGCCGCGATCCGCGAGTTTCTTAAGCTGTTCGTCATTCACAGGCATAAAAGAAGACAAGTATTCGATTAGCGGAACCGTCGTGGATTCAAACTTTATCGAACTGCTGCCGGGAAAGGTCTTTGAATCGACTATATGGACCAACAGCGAAAGGATCGATTCAAAACAGGCATCCCCTATCAGTGATTCACATTTCTGGGCATGCCTTGAAATATAGTTCAGACAGTTCATGAGAAATATCTGATTTGACTGCAATAGCGTGAGATATTGACTTTTGGAAAATTCCATTATTCCGCAGCGCTCAACCGCCGAAACAGTCATATTGAATGTATTGTCCAATCCAAAAAGTCTTTCTACTCCAAGAAAACGGCCTGCGCCGACAGTTTCATGCAATAGGACATTGCCCGCGAACAACGGATAGACGACTTCCATCGAGCCGGACAAGAGACACCTCAGTCGGGAACATTCCTCACTTTCCGATACAATATTTTCACCCGGATTGTAATTTTTAAAAGAAAGATGCGTCTTCTCCACAAACAATGAAATCTGTTCATGACTTGCACCTTTAAAAAGCGGAAGACTCATCAGAGTCTCGAACATTGAGAATTTTGTCATATATTATCAGGCTCCCGGATAAGAAAGTCACTTGAAAAGTTGTCCGGATATGCAACTGCATTACAAAAATACGACCAAACTGTCAGATATCCAAATTTTACTGTTATCTTTGCAGATATTTCCATATACCGATGACAATGCGCATCGGGGACTAACCTTATAATCATATTGCCATGAACTCAACACGGCTCCGCTTCCACTACGGTTACGTGATAGTGGCCTGTTGCTGCCTTATGATGGGCATCAACGTAGGTATTTCTTTCAGTTGTGCGGGCATTTTCTATCGTCCGGTCAGCGAATCGTTAGGAATTCCCGTAGGTGAATTCGGGATTTACATGTCTATCATGTATATCACCTCGACGATCTTCCTGCCCTTTGCCGGACGTCTTCTCGAACGCTACAGCTCACGATGGCTTTTCGCCGCGAACGCCGCCGCAATGGGACTCATTTACATATCAATGGGATTATATGACAGCGTCTGGGAATTCTATATAGCCGGAGGATTACTCGGGATCACTCTTGCCTTCCTCCTCTATCTTAGTTTCCCGACCTTGGTCAACAGATGGTTCAGATCGCGCATCGGTTTTATGATAGGCATCTGCAGCGCCGCTTCAGGAATCGGAGGAATGCTGCTCAATCCGCTTGCAGGATGGATGATCACGGAATGGGGATGGCGATGGGCTTACGCCACATTCGGAGGTCTCATACTATTGATCATAGTCCCTCTTCTCGCGTTGCTGCTGAGAGACTACCCGTCCGACATCGGACTGGAACCATACCGTTCGAGAAAAGATGTCTCGAATGATGACAGTAAGGTTCTCAAAGAAGGCATGACCTACAGGGAGGCTTCGCACAGTCCGATGTTCTACGGCATCATCCTCTTTGCTTTCATAATGATGGGAACATCGACACTAAACCTTTTCATACCGGGGTATGTGTCTGACAATGGTTTTTCACTCGAACAGGCATCTCTCGCCGCATCTGCGGTGATGGCCGGGGTCACCGTAGCAAACTTGCGCTGGGATGGATAAACGACAGAAGCTGTCTTACGGGGGTTGCGGTAACGACAATAGCCGGCATTGGCGGACTGCTCGTATTGCTTGCAGGAGCGGAGTCGATCGCTTTGATTCTGACAGGAGGATTTCTGTTCGGCTGGGCTTACGCAGGAGTGACTGTCCAGACAGCAATGCTGACGCGCAACGTATTCGGATCAGCCGACTACGGCAGGATATATTCTGTTGTCTCGATAGCACTGTCGGCAGGAGGTGCGGTCGCATCCGGCGGCTGGGGTCTGCTCGCCGATTCAACATCCGACCGCTTCATTTTCATCTGCGGCACAGTCTGCCTCGCAATCTGCCTCCTGACCGGCATACTGGTCCTCCGCCCACAAAAGTCATACTTCCACTCGTGACATCAAATAAATACACTGATCAGTTTTATAATTAAGCGAATCGTTTATACTAAGGATATATTACCTGCAGACCAAAAGAAAAGAATCCCGACGCTGCAATCGCCAGGATTCTTCATTTACATTTTAACCAGACAAGCCCAGTCTACAATATTTATTGGACCACTTTACGTATTATTGTGCCGCTTTTGTCAAAGACTTTGACAATAATTATCTCTGTATTTGTATCTATTTTCAATTCGGTGCCCACTCCGCTCTGAAGTTTGCGGCCATCAAGACCATAAATTTCTATAGTCGGATTCTCTGCCCCTACAACTATGACACAACCGTCCTTCGTATCTACCTGAAAGTCTGCAGATTCTTCCAAAGCCTGCACGGCTCCTACCAACTTTTCGATATAGAAAGCAGGTTCAATAGTTTGTTCCTGAGTATTTCCCGCCTCATCTTCGAGTCTGATACGAAGTTTAAACCATCCGTTTCCTGAGGTGGCGGTTACTCCTGAAAGTGAAGCACGATAAAAATTGCCATATCCCGGAAGGAAAAATAATTCGGGTACTTCCTTCACCTCAAGAGATGACCAGACGTCCGACCCATCAGGAGAATATTGTAACGACACTTTCAAAGACTCATTTGCTTCAAACCATTTGATAGTCTTCTCATTCTGCTTCGGAACCATATCAGCTGCCGAGAATTCTACCGTACCGTCATTGGACTCGAAACGATCTGTTATTTTATCTTCCTTATTTCTGAAATTGAGCATGGTCAAAGTCGGTGGCACCGCATCCGTTCTGCCGGTATTAAATTCCATTACAGTATGAAGACTCCCCGGAATATTGTCATCGATCAATATATTATTGTCATCTATTCTTATTCTGCATTCTGCATCTTTAGGGACATTCTGCATCCATGAATAGCTGAAACTATCAAGATCAGACACTGTTCCTCTCTTCACAGCCATACCATTGACATCAAAAACACCGGTCGCCACCTCGCTATCGCAAAATCTTACCTCGCCATAACGTCCTATGAAAGTATTGGAAAAATAATTTGTCAAGAAATCATCAGACCAAATCATCTCGGTATACAGTATCGGGACATTATTGCCAAAAACCGGATTTATCGCTTCCTCGATATCCCATGAAAAACGGGGATGAAAATTATATTTCTGGCCGATAAAGAAATCCGTTCCACCGACTTCCTGACTTCCGACGGTAGTAACACCCATCTCATTATGGTGATATACATTGAAATGAACTTTTCCATCGACTTCAGATATCGGGGGCATGCTTAAGCCATAAAAGTCCCTGCTTGCTCCCGATTGACCATTGTCTAAAACAGGAATTCCTCCTATCGTATAAAGCTGGAACTGGTCAACGCCACATTTAGTCGGTTCAGGTGCAGATAGATAATAATATTCCGGATTGAGAACATAACTTGTTCTGCGTCGTCCGACCCCATCCATATCCTGCGCGTTATAAGATGCGAAAAAGCCGTATTGACACCAGACGCCCGGCTCAAGTTTATTTTTTGCATCGGGAAACTCGGCAAAATTCATATCGATCTTTTTCCAATCTTCCGCCTTATTGCTGATCTCGCAAGATTTATTGACAGTTTCAGGCACGGTGAGCGACAAAATATGGACAGTACCATTTTTATCTGTAATATCCATTATTGCCGCCGCCTGATAGTCGTCGCTAAGGTCATTTATATAAAAATCGGAATTTAAATCCACATCGCCGTCTCCGGGCCAATATTGCCGGGAATATTGAGCCACAAATGACATGGCAGCTACAAGCATCACTCCTTTCCGATAAATACCGGTGTGACATTCCACAGAGCGTACGTTGCCTTCTTCAAGCACCTCACCGGTTTCGCCATTGACTTTATCGACCTTCATTTCCTGCCCGTCAGGCCCTATTGCCTTAAAAGAAATAAGATTATCAGCTGTCGACGAATCAATTGTCACCAATGTTTCACCCTCAACTTTAACCGGATCAGTTACAACTATTTTTACAGCCATGGTCATCATATCCTGAAACAGGGTGACAAAATAGTAATCGCTTAAGGGAGCTTCGAACTTATATTTATCCAAGCTGTATCTGACAGTGGGATCACTATAATCGTACATATAAATTTTCCTGACTTGTTCGAACTCGCTCGATGTCTTGAAGTCAATCGTTACCTTTGCAGTCTGGCGTCCGGCTTTTATAACAGGCATGGGAGCGGAATTAAGCTCCAGGGCGGGTTCAACCATACGCATAGCCAGTTCCGCACGCGGTGTTGTCGCTCTCGAGCTACTGAAAGCAGCCATAATGGCCATCACTCCCAGCATACTTCTAAGTAAGTTTCTTTTCATACTTAAACTTGTGTTATTTTGGTGGAATTGCAACACCATTTGTTTATTTTTTCTTCTCTTGACGGCAATTCAATATCATATAATCATGTTATCCGTCAAGACTGTCGCAAATTTACAGTCGTGATGTATGTATGGCAAATTTTTTACTCTACAATACAACAGCAGATACGGATGAAGTACACGTCATTACCACTTCAAACAATTTAATCAACTATTATATAATAATTTATAATAAAGGAGCATTTATAGTTGAAGTGATCGGTTTTACTTTAAATTTTCTCTTTGGGGATTTGGTTTCTCAAAAATCTTTCATTAAATTTGCATTGTTGTTACACTACCTTGTTCAATGAAACACACATTTAAATTTATCATATTAATCATAGGATGCATTTTTTCGGCAAATGCCGAAAACGTAAAAGATGCATATTACAAATCAAAAGCAGATGACCAATCACTTGCTCCGAGACTTCGCATAGCTTATCTTGACTCGATACTTTCCCACAATCCTAATGATACACGGGCACGAATGATCAAATCCGATCTCTGCTATATAACCGGACTATATGATCAAGCCGCAGTGGAATACAAAAAATTAATCAATACTTCCGACCATGTCATGACACTGCATAATCGTCTTCGTGCCATGAAAATGGCGTCACAGTCATTCGCATTGGCCGGACATAGACTCGATGCGGCTAAAATATCCGTTCAACTTCTCACCTCTCCCAAACCAGATTCCCTTAGGTTATATGACTTTGACGCTTATAACGTCATGATTCCCATGGCACTTGAAATTTCAGATACCACTCTTGCAGCCTCATATCTGGATTCTCAAGAGAAATCTCTTAAAGCTCTTGAAGCAACCGGTCTTTTCAAAAAGTATGATTTGAATCGTTTCCGATATGTCATGTCCTCATATCGTGTCAACCTGTTAAATATGATGGGCCATGAATCCGAAGCATTATCTTTGGCAAAAAGTTTAAAGTCTTATGCTGTCAGCCATTCCGATTCGATAGAAGCGGATCTCCTTGTAGGTCAGATTTACTCTGATTTAGGCGAAGAAACAATAGCTCTTAATTATTTTGACCGCTATAAAAACCAGGATCATATATTATACAACAGACGGATGCAGAATAATATTCATGCCCGTCTCCTTATAAAAAAAGGTGATTTGGAGAAAGCTCTTGCTTTGCTTGACACAGTGGTCGAACCAGAAGCTCATGACGAGATTTATGCAGAATGTCTCAAATTAAAATCAGATATTTTATCTTCATTAGGGAGAGATTCTGAAGCATTTTCATTACTTCAAGAATACATATCCCTACAGGATTCACTAAAAAAATCCCACCCTAATCAAGCCGTGGCACTCCGATTTTTCGAGGTCGCACGCGCTGACAAGCGTACAGCGGACATGACACGACAACGAAACATCTGGATAGCCATTACGGTTGGTCTTATGGTCTTAATTGCAGTAAGTTTCATTATTCTGATTTTAATGCGTAGAAAAAACAAAATCCTGCGAAAAGAGAACGAAGATCTACACGCACGTTTTGAAAGGAAAGAAAGAGAATACAGCTCAGCTATCGATGAGAGCTCTTTTAAGGACCGACAACTTGTCTCATCTGCCCTTGAACTTACCAGACTGGTAGAATCTATCGATTCAATAGGACAACTGGCATCTAAAGCTAACCCTGACGCTTTGGCTAAAATTTCGCGTGAAGTAAAAAATATCAATTCGTCAAAAAATGTCTGGGAGATTTTCCGATTGCTATTCGAACGTCTCCATCCATGCTTTTTCGATCGTCTTCTCGAAGCGCATCCGGGTCTTTCTACCGGAGAACTACGCATAGCCGCCTATATAGTCATGAAAATGACCAATAAGGAAATTGCCGCAGTTATCAACCGGCAACCTCGCACTGTGGAAACAATCAAGTATCGGCTCCGCAAACATCTTGATCTACCGGCCGATATAACCACAGAAAGCTATTTAGCCCGATTTCTCAGATAAAATGAGTTCTGAATAAGTATCAAAGCTTATTCAGAACTCATCAGCCATCCATTATTTCTTCTCGAAATTTTACCTCACTGCTAACTTCAGGCTATAGTTATCAATTCTTACAATATAAGTTCCCCTATTAACAGGAATGCGGACAGTCGCATCCGAAATGGATGTTATACAGGTTATATTATAGAATTATTCATTATTAAAATAAATCAGATAATTAAAGAAGTATATATGTGATAAATTAGTTTGATCACGATCTAATAAACAGGTTGAATCGAAATCATATTTATACAAATAGCTCACAATAAATCAATGATAAATACGAAAGCAGCAGAGATATTACAAATCAAACCAAATTTTGTAGTACAGATAGGACTAAAACTGTTATTAGACGGCGTATGTAAATAGCTGATATACAAAGAAAGAGGACTATCTTACGATAGTCCTCAAGTAGTCGATCCGGGACTATTTTTACACCTTGTAAGTTGCACGATTATCAATATTTTATCTATCGGTTCAGCATATGTGGTATCACAATGGTATCACAATGGTATCACATGTCAAGTTTTCTTAATATCCGATGCAAGGCTTCCAGCTGCATCATCGCTCCCTCATACGCCTGTTTGTAGTCGGCATTGAGGTCAGATGCGCCCTGAGTCAGCATCGGTCCTTCTCCGGTGCAGATCCACGCGAGATTAAGCTGAGGGAACGCCTTTACGATGCGTCCAAGCATCTCGGTTCCGATATTGCCCTTGCCGGAGTTGGCGTTGTTGGATATATACTTTGCCGAGAGACTGCATTGCCGCTCGAAATCGTACTCAGACTTGCATAATCCCTGTATCTGCGCCCAGCGGACAAATTCGCGGAGGCGGAGGATGGGGGTCTGAATCGGCTCCTGCCTCTGAATGGCTTCCTCGGCGACTTGCGCGTAATATTCCTTGCCTCGGATGTTATTATGGGGTTTATTTTCTTTCAGTTCCATATCTTCCGGGGAGGGTTAGGATTCAGTCGAAGTCGCTCTATTCATTAATATCTCCAATTGTTCTTTGGAATGGGAAAGAGTCATGCGTTCTTCCTTCAACACGCTTGTCGTGCTGTTTATTTTAGATAGTAGAATATCAATTCTCCTAATAGCGTCATTAACAGAAGGTACATCTGATTCAGAAATATCGTGTATAGATTGAATACACCTACGAATCCAATTAGCACAAGGAGAAATGTGAGTTGCGTGATTTGATTGAGAATCAATATAATCGTTTGCCGCATCAGCAAAGCTAATACAAGCGTTTATAAAGTCACTATCTATAAATTGAGATTCGCCCTGTATGCGTTTTAATAAACCTCTATGGTGAATTTCGTGCAGATTGAGTTTGTTTGTGAATTGATCGTTTAGTTTATCTAATTCAGTTTTTAGATTTGTTATCTTTGTTTCGGTTCCATTTTTATACTTTTCAACTTCTCCCTTTATATTCTCAACTTCTTTATGCGCCTCTTTGATTTCCTCTCTGCTTGCTATTGTCTGCCATATCTGCCACGCCACGACAAACGTAATCAATGCCGAAAGAGTAGCTATAACAAACCCTGCTGGAGAAATTTCGCAATCCCAGTTGTCGTGTCGTAAAAGCGCGGTGACAGAGAAAATAATCGCCACTCCCGACACAAACATCACAAAGCAGCCGTAGCCTTTACCATTGTCTTCGTTCATTTCTGTCCCATCAAATAGTCATTCATCTTGCGCTCGCGTTCAAGTGAGGCGTTAAGCTCATCAATGCGCTTGTCCTTTTCTTCAAGTTCACACTGCTTTGCGTGCAACTCTTTCTCCAATGACTTGATGCGCTCTCGCAAAAGCAATATCTGAGTCTTAACGTCGCCTATGTTCGTAATGTCACGCATCGCAAACTGCGAATGACCACCAAGTTTCAAATCAACATCTATGTCAACGGTCGGTTGAGGATTCAGCATTTCTCCCTCTCCCGTCTGCAACCACTCCATATTGAGTTGAGGGAATTGTTTATGGATTTTCTCCAAGGTCTTAGGTCTGCTCTTATCCGACATTTTATTAACCGTTCCGGGAGCCATACCACACTTATTTTCAAAGGCTAACACCGATGAATCAAGCGAAGTGATGAATACTTTTAGACGTTCCTGCAAAGTTTGCATATATTAATAAATGTTAAACCTCTAAAGATAATTTGGAGTATATGGAATTTGATATTACCTTTGCATCGTCGTTCAGCGAATGACGCGGAAAAGACAATGGCAAAGAGGACGGCGCGACTGCGCTATCTATCATATTTCCAATCGCAAAGTTAGCCGTTCTCTTGCTATTTTCCAAATTTGTGAATATAAAAATCAGTGAATAATATGCCATTGACGCTAAAACAAATCAGACTACTCTCGGCAGGGCAAGAGCTGACTACCCGATGCAAGACCACGAACGGATTCGGCGCGGCGTGTCGCACAGCCTACAATGGGCGCAAGGAGATACTTGCAGCTGGCGAACTTGACTGTGAGGTGACGCAGGACAGCGTGGCTCAGACTGTCACCGTGAGTGTAGAGAGAAAAGAGATAGAAGTATGAACGAGATTAAGATTTTCAGCAATCCGCAGTTCGGCGAGATAAGGACGCTTGCCGACGAAGCCAACGAGCCGCTGTTTTGTCTCGCTGACTTATGTGCGGCACTCGGTATCAGCAATCACTGAAATGTCAAGACAAGACTTGACGAAGATGATGTCCGCCTGATGGACACCACCGACAATCTCGGTAGAACACAGCAAGTAATCTTTGTAACCGAGAGCGGAATGTACGACGTGATACTCCGAAGCGATGCAGAGAAAGCAAAACCGTTCAGAAAATGGTTAACCTCCGATGTTATTCCCTCAATCCGCAAGACTGGCGGCTACATCGTGGCAAAAGCCGACGATACTCCCGAAATTATTATGGCTCGCGCCGTGATTGTGGCACAAGCGACCATCGAGAAGCAGAACAAGCAAATCGCCGAACAGTCAGCGAAGATTGAGGCGGACGCGCCCAAAGTGCTTTTCGCCGACGCAGTGGCAGGTTCTTCTTCATCTTGTCTTATTGGCGAGCTTGCCAAAATCCTTACGCAGAACGGATATAAAATCGGTCAGAACAGGCTGTTTGAGAAACTGCGTAATGAGGGCCATCTCGGAGTCAAAGGCGAATATTACAATATGCCCAATCAGCGCTATCAAGAAATGGGCCTGTTCGATGTCAAGAAAAGGACTATCAACAATCCCGACGGCTCGATAATCGTAAAAACCACTACAAAGGTTACGGGTAAAGGACAGAGTTATTTCATCAACAAGTTTCTAAATAGATAAGTATGGAAACAACGAAACAATCAACAGCGGTAAATCCTATGATGGCTCTTACGCTCGCTATGATATATTGGGCGCAAGAAGTGCAAAAAGATATTCAATCGGCACACTATCCGATTGACACGGTAAAACGAATGACATTTCTGCGTAAAGTCGGTCTGACCAATACCGCAAACGCCAAAGAAATCAAGGAGTACGCCTCCAAAGTAGAATTGTTCCAATTTATGCGCAAAATGTGGCAAGACCTCGGAGAAAACACGCTCCTCGTAAAATTCTCCGACTTCCACAAAATCCTCTGTGACTACAATCTTATGTGCGGCGATTTTTTGCGCTATAATGGAGAAATCCCAGAAAAGAATGTGCAAGAAATAGAAAATGCTATTGAACTATATGAAAGTGGTTTAATGGGTAATTATGCGCTCCCAATAGAATATACCAAATATTTGTTTCTCCGTGACATCTCAAACAATGGAATGGTTTTAACCCCAAAAATAAGCATTGATGGAGTTCGCCTCCCAATATCAATACAAGGTATAGAAACCCCGGTTTTTGATGTAAACTCTAAGAATGGGACTAAAATAACTAACCATTACAGTAGAGAGACATTTAAGGATTATCCGTTCTTTATCGCCGCACCTCGTTCAAAAATGAGAGGTTTTAATTTTACTTACCAACGCAGAACATGGAACTATCGCGAAGCTATTACTTGTGACATTCCTCTTGATTTTGATGAAGCAGGTTTTTCCTTTGCTCGCGACCCTTTTGTGTGCTCAATATGCGAACACGGCGTGATAATTCACTCCATGTGGGGCGCGGAAGCCGAGGACGCGACAATCAAGCGTTACGAGCAAATGCGTGACGCGATTATCGGAAAACCTAAAATGCTTACCGTATGACCACCCTCCTGATCACCACTTTCTGCCTCGGATTAATAATCGGCATGACATACACCTTTGCCGTCTATCAGATTGTCGAGCGCAGATACAAAAGAAAGCACGATGAAAAAGTTTGAATACTACGCCCTTTATCTTAGACCCGGCGAGGACGCAGTGCAGATTCTTGACCGATACGGCGACGCCAGTTGGGAAGCATTTGCGATAGTGCCTGACGGAGACATAACTGTGATTTATCTTAAACGCGAAATGCCATGACAACAAACCTCTCTCCAAAACAGCTTGAATTAATTGCACAGAAGATCGCCGAAAAACTGGCGGAGGTGCAAGACGAAATGTGGTCCCTTGAAAGGCTTCATAAAGAGAAGGGATTTTCTAAGTCTTATATCTATCATAATGCCGACACTCTCGGTGGTGTGAAAGCGGGCGGAAAATGGTTCTTCTCCAAACGAAATATCGAGACTCTGATAAGGAGTGGAAGATTATAACCAGTCCCACCTCTGGCAAATGGTGGAAATCCACAGATAGCACATTGACAAGTCGGGCTTGCGCATCGGAAGATAGCTGCAAGTGAGGGACATGGCCGTGTAACCCAACAACGGAAACGGCACAGGCGGACGCGGGCCGTAACGCGCGTATGAGGTCGAAAGCGCACGACCGAGAACAGCAATGAGCGCATAGTAACAACGCATAGAACGCCGATGGAGGTGACGCAAGTGACGGCCTCCGGCATAAGGCACAAGATAAATCACCCCTGTCATTGCCTCGGGGTGTCGAATCTAAAACTTGCAATGGGTGTCACGTAGCTCAACGGTAGAGCGGCAGCAAGGAGCGGCAGCGCATATAATCGCAACCATCAAGGCGCGGAGTTGCGAGCCTAATCCCCTCGACAGCAGGTTGTCGGTTCGACCCCGACCGTGACAACAAATCAAAAAAACAGAGATAAAATGAAAAGATTGATAAAACGCTATGTCAGACAGAAAATTGCATTGCACTGTTACTACAATGGACCAGACATGATGCAACAGTACGCTGACTTTGTATTCAACGCACCTATATGGCAATGGAAATATCGCCTCAGGCTTGTTCTGAGATATGCCGGAATGCCAGTGGAGATTCTTGAAGAGTTATATCGATTTGTTCATGACGATTAATCAATTAAAACTTTATAATCATGGATCTGAAAATAGAACTGAGATTCGTCTATCTCCCTCACAGAAAAGCGATGTATCTTGCAGACTATTCATCGGGAATAGAAAGCGGCGGCTGTCCGCTAAGCCTGAACGATTTCGACAAGACATCATACGCTCTTAAAGTTCTGAACGATGAATTTGAAACTGCGATGATAAGGGCAAACGAACGACTGCTCGCCAATGGATTCGGTGAGGAAATCTTTCAAAATCCGCGTGCAAAAATAGACGCGGAAAAGAAGACGGAATGATATTATCGCCAGCCCTTCTCTCGATATTCCTTGTCAAGTCTATCTCCTTCCCTTTTCACTTCGGCCACATTGAAAAGCTCAACATGACCGCAATTGCAGCAAGAGACAGCGACAATATCAATTCCTGCGATTGTGTCGTATTGGGGCTCGGAGAAGTTGAGGGATTGATGTTTGCAGAAAGGACAGTGAAAGTTGCCATAAAAGCCTAAGAAATCAGACCATTGTTCATCAAAGGTTCTTTTCATATTTCATTAATTTTTATGTTTGGCACCACAAAATTAATGAAAATCGCGGAGAAATCCGCACAGCCGGGGCGTAAGGACCACCATATAGCGGTGGTGGCTCTGTAAAGTTTGGCACACCCTGCCCCGGCTTTCCCGCCT
>OHAJ01000418.1_pt1 | contig 31291 bp, 20 predicted proteins | sample 1577101 | NCBI WGS metagenome assembly OHAJ01 (sample SAMEA3541531, study PRJEB24748) | human gut metagenome | biome: human gut; feature: human-associated habitat; material: faeces | place: China | collected 2012
CCGTATTGGTTCGAGAAGAGCACCGCGCCCACCCGGAACGCCCCGGCGGCGCGGCGGTCGAGGTGGAGCTGGATGGCGTCCAGCAGACTGGACAGCACCGGTTCTCTCATCTCTGCTTCGTCTAAGATCTCCATGCAGGCGTCGGTGGTAGCCGCGTTCATCAGGGCCGCGCAGACGTCCCGGGATGCACCGCAGAGGGCGGCGTGGGCGCAGAGCAGCTCGGTGCGGCAGTCGGCTGTGCGGGAGTGGGTGTTCATGACGCCGCCCGCCAGTTTGACCAGCTTGCCGATGTGGCCCACCAGCACCACCTCTTCGAAGTGGGATGCCGCCGCCATATCCATCGTATCCCCGATGAAGTTCGAGGTCTTGACCACCGGGATATTCTTTAGGGCGGGCATCTTCTCGTGGAGATAGTCGAGGCCGTAGTTGCCCGGGGCAAGGATGAGCCGCCGGGGGCTTCCGGCCCGAAGCGCCGCCTGCCCCATTTCCAGCTGGATGGTGTCGAGGATGGCCTGCTGGCTCATGGGCTCGACGATGCCGCTGGTGCCGAGGACGCTGAGGCCCCCTTCCACGCCCATATGGGGGTTGAAGGTGCGCTTCGCCGTCTCGGCCCCGCCCTCGATGGAGATGGTGACGTCAAAACCGCCCGCGTACCCGGCAGATTCGGCCTCTTTTTCCAGCGCTTCCTTTATCATGGCCCGGGGGCGACCGGGAAGAGGGGAGCTCCTTCAGCGTGATTGTGATGGCCTCGCAGAAAGGGCGCCGCGAGTTTGCCCGCATACCCGTGTTTGTGGACAGCAACCAAGGAGTGGGATACATCAGCGCCGAAGAGCCTGTGATAGCGCCGTTGCCCTTCACCGATCGCCTCACCATTACCTGTGGCAACGGACGGCTGAGAGGCGCCCTCTACGACCTCAGCGGACGACAGACCCGATACTCGGCCTCCACCGACGGTCGGATAGAGTTCGACACGGCAACCCTGCCGGCCGGATGCTATATACTGACAATTGACACCGGCCATTCGCACTTTGTGAAAAAAGTTTTCAAAAAATAGAGTTAATTAACCTTTTACTAACCAACATGAAAAGAATTTACATCTTTCTTGTTTTCCTGCTCGCCACCGTCGGCGGGATGCTCCATGCCGAGACACCGGTCTACAACATGGGCACCAAGGACGGCTCCAACGGCGAACAGACCGTAGACGGCAGTCTGCTGTTCTATGACAAGGGAGGGCCGACGGGAACGGTGCAGCATGCTCAGACAGGCTTCGTAACGTTCAAGTCGAAAACCGAAGGCGACCCCCTGACCATTGAGTTCACAGCTCCTGTGAATTTCACGCAAGCAGACTCGCACCTTTATATCTATGAAGGGTCGAGCGGCTATCCCTCGTCGGGAGGCTGGAAGAAGCCCGTGCCCGAGGGCTACAAAGCCGACCTGACCAACGGCGCCACCTTCACCTACACCGCCAACACCGGCGTCATCGAGGTGCTGTATTACGCCCCGAGTTACAGCGAGAAGGGCAACGGCTGGGAGGCAAAGCTCTCCACGGCGCCTCCCACGCAGATGCAGTGGCAAGGCATATTATCTTACGGCACCCCCGAGGGGTATTTCTATCCCGGCGTCAAAGACTGTGCACTGCTGCAGCTTGACATGACCACCAACGGCTCAATGAACCCCCTGAGCGCCACCTCCTTAGGCTTCAGCCTGAGCGGCACCGCCCTCACGGCAGGCAATTTAGAGAATGTGCGCTGTCTCTACGGCACAGCCAACGCCCTGAGCGCCGCCAAGCCGTTCGGACAGGCTATAGCCACCCCCGGCGCCACCCTGACCTTCAAGGACACCGCAGTGCTGAAAGGGGGCCAAAACTATTTCTGGCTCGTGGCCGATGTCAAGTCCGACGCCACCCCGGGTAACACCCTTAAGGTGAGCGCCACTTCGGCCATTGTAAGCGACACAGCTCGCATCTCGGAGCCCCTGACACCGGAAGGAGAATTGTCCGTGGCCAACATGATTTTCATGCCCAAAGGGAAAGCCGAATACACCGTTACGGAGCTGCCCATAAACTTCTACGACGACGGCGGCCCCACGGGCAAATACTCCGAGAACTTCACCGGTACCACAGTGTTCCGTCCCGGCGTGCAGGGCAAGAAGGTGAGCATCAGTTTCACCAAACTCGACCTGTTCAACAACTCCTCGGCCGTGAGCGTCGGCAACAACGACGTCATAAAGGTGTATAAAGGCACCGAGGCCGTTGATTCGTGCCTCCTTGCTACCGTTATAGAGAACGACCCTGTTGAGGTGCTCTCAACGGCTGCAGACGGCGCCCTGACAGTAACCTTTGCGTCGAAGACCGGTTATCCCACACAGGGCTTTGAAGCGCTGGTAAGCCTCTTTACCCCTCAGCCCATGAGCGTAGACACCGTAAGCGCTGAGGCCACGACACTCGAAACCGTGTCGGCCGCAGAGCAGGCTGCCTTCCTCAACATGACGCTCCACACCGTCAACTCCGAGCCAGCCGCCAAAGCCGAGGCTTTCACCTTCTCCATAGAAGGCACAGAGAACCTTGCTGCCAAGGCCACCGTCTATTACGGCACCACAGCCGTGGGCGAGACGGAGGTAAAAGGCAACACCGTTACCGTAACCCCGGCAACCCCCGTCAGCCTGCGACAGGGCAACAACGTCTTCCGCCTCGACCTGACCATGAATCCGCTGGCCAATACCGGCGATTCCATCAGCGTGAGCGCCGAGTCGGTTACCGTGAACGGTGCAACCAAAACCTTCGGCCCGAACAGTGCTTTTGCCAAAGTGCAGAATGTGGCTCTCAGCAAAGAGGGCACACACACCTACACAGTACACGGACCCTGGCAGTTCAAGAACTCGCCGTCGGAGTATTCCTACTACGGCTACGACGCCACCGGCGAACAGATTACCGTGTTCAAGCCGGGCAAAGAGGGCTATGTAACAGAACTCGACTTCACCAAAATCTACCTCTATTACCCCTATTCCGGCTCCTCTCATCCCGCGCTGACTGTCTATGACGGCGAAGGCACCGGCGGCCGCGTGCTCTACGACGTAACGAAGAGCAACAACAACACCCTGCCTGCCTCGCCTCTGCGCGGCACCACGGCAAGCGGCGCCCTCACCGTGCGTTTCTATCCCAACGGCGTGCGCGGCACTAACTCTTCCAATGGCTTTGAGGCCAACGTAAACCTGTATAAGTCGCAGCCCATGGTCATCAAGAGCGTGGAAGGCTTCCAGGCACCCGAAACAGACGTCATGGCCGCACAGACCGATGTGCCGGTTGTGGGCTTCAAGGTGGCCACCGAAGGCGACAAGAACCCCCTGGCGCTCAACAGCGTGAAAGTGAATCTGAAAGGCTGCGGCAACATTGTGAAGGTTGTCAAGCTCTACGCCACCGGTGCCGACAACACCTTCAGCGCCTCAGCTGCCACTCTCCTTGCCACCGACACCATAGCCGCCGGCGCTGAGACGTCGACCCTGACGCTCGCCGTTGCCGACACGCTGCCCGAACGCGACAGCTATTTCTGGGTGGCTTACGACATGGTAGGCTCTCTGGCTGCCGACCTGCCCGTTGACGCCTCTCTGACAGAGGTGAAGATTGGCTCGCAGACCCCGGCCATCACCAACGCAGACCCCGAAGGTCAGTCGCTGACCAAAAACATCTACTTCTTCCGGGGCAACGACGATGTGGTGAACGTTACGGGCACCATGCTCTTCTACGACGACGGCGGTCCCGACGGCAAATACACCACCGCCCACAAGGGCAAGGTTACGTTCATGCCCGCCGAAGGCCAGATTCTGAAGTTCCGTTTCCGCAGCTTCTACACCAACGTAAACGACGATTTCGACGTCTACAACGGCGCTTCGACAGCTACCGCCGACCGCCTCGTGCGCCTCTACAGCAACAAGTCGAACATTCCCGACGTTATGTCGACGGCCGACAACGGCGCCCTGACAGTGCTCTTCAACCCGTCGAAGAACAATATCAACGACGGCTGGGCCATTGAGGTGATTGCCTTCACTCCGAAGCCCCTCAGCGTGGATTCGGTGAAAGTGGAATCGGTGGCTCCGCAGTCGCTGCTGCGCGGCAGCGAGAACAATGCCATGCTCCATGTGAGCATGTATGTGGGCGGCGACAAAGGCAGCATAGATGTGAGCAAGCTCAGCTTCTCGGCTCCCGACGCCACTCTGGCAGGCCTGGAGAAAGCTCTTGTCTACTACACCGGCACAAACACCGGTTTCGCCACCAACGACCTCTACGCCACGGCGCAGGGCAACCCGCTCAGCTTCTCCGGCAACAGGGAGATAAAACTGCCCGGCATCTACCACTTCTGGCTGGCTTACGATGTTAAGTCGGACGCCGAAAGTGGCGAGGAGTTCACCGCTCAGCTCAACAGCATCACCGTAAGCGGCAATGACTACACCCCTGCAAACCGCCTCATTGCCTCTGCCTATACGGTAGGCGGCAAGCACGGCAACTTCGTCATCGGCAAGTCGGAGAACGCCGATTTCGCCACCTTCAAAGCCGCTATGGAGGCTCTGAAGACAGGCATCGACGGTCCCGTAGTGCTCGAGGTGGAAGACGGCGAATACACCGAACTGGTGCAGATTGACGCCATTCCCGGCAACTCGTCGAAGAACACGCTGACGCTGCGCAGCCAAAGTCGCGACCGCAGCAAAGTGGTAATCAACTACGAGTCATACGACTCGCCGCGCGACTATCGCGACAAGTATGGCGTGCTCACCCTCAACGGCATCGACTACGCCACGGTGGAAGACCTCACCTTTACCACCGAAAATGTTAAGTTCGACTATGTGGTGTTCGTGAAGGGGCAGAGCTGCAACGACACCATCCGCAACTGCTATATCCACGCAGCCACCACAACGTCTTACAGCGACGACATCAACCTCATCCGCACCTACGCCGAAGATGTGGCCAACTGCAACAACGACAATCTGACCATTGAGGGGTGTCTGCTCGAGGGCGGCTACATAGGCGCTGCCGTGGGCGGCACAACCAACGTGTCGCTGCCTCGCGAAAAGGGCGCCGTAATCAAAGGCAACACGTTCGTCAACCAAGGCTCCAAGGGCCTCTACATCAGCGGGGAGAATGACGCAACAATCACGGGCAACACCGTTCAGCACGACGGCAGCGTGATGGGTTCAAGCTTCAACGGCATGGATATCTATCGCGCCAACGGCAACATGGTGTGCGCCGACAATGTGTTCACCATCACCGCGCCCTCGTCGCGCAGCAACATCTCGGCCATCTATCTCCGCGATATCAATGAGCCGGAAGCCGGCCGTCAGCGTGTCTACAACAACGACATCAGCATCACAGGCTCGGCAAGCACTACGATGTACGGCCTCAATGTGGCCAACAACGACACCATCAAGCAGACCAAGGAGATTCAGTATAACACTGTTGTTCTCAGCGGTACGGGTGGCGCTATTTCTTCGGGCATTTACATCAATGCTCCTTTCAGCGGCTCCACACTGCGTAACAACATTCTGCAGTGTGAGATGAAGGGTTATGCTCTGCGCATCCAGAAACCGGATTATGCGGTGAAGGGTGTGTTCGCCAACAACTCCCTCTTCTCGGCCGATACCACTACTGTGGGCGGCGTTCAGGCCAACGACTACAACTTCGCCGACTTCTGCAGCGCCATCAACATGACCGGCGCCATCAATGAGAAAGCGGCCTTTGTAGCTCCCGGCATCAACGAGCTCGACTCGCCGGGCGGCTTCGGCATTGCCATTCCGGTGGATTACATCACTGCCGACCTCAACGGCACAGCACGTAAGACGGCAAACGGTGCCATTGGTGCGTATGAATACTCGTCCAACAGCGCCGCAGCCTCTATGGCTCAGGGCTATCCGCAGGTAGGCGGCATCACAGACACGCAGGCCACCGTGAAGCTCAAGGCCGACCGCAGCTGCGAGGCGTATGTGATTGCATGGCCCGTTTATGAGGAAACTCCGTATGTGGAAGATGTTACCATCCTGGGCAGGAAAGTGGCTCTGCGTGCCGGCCGTGAAGGGCAGGTAACGGTAGACTCGCTCTCTGCCGGCAATGAGTACAAGGCTTATGTGGTATTGCGCAACTTCCGCGGCGTGAACAGCGGCGTTATAGAGTCGGCTCCCTTCACCACCAAACATGCACCCACAGCCGTCTCCACGTTCGAGACGGTTGAGCCGGAAGGCACTATGTTCGACGACGGCACAGCGCACTTCTCGGGCTGGAAGGTGATAGCCCTCTCGGGCGCTCCCGGCACGGCTCCGGCAGCCAAGGTGGCAATGATGAGCGGCAAGGTCGCTTCCGTGAAACCCACCAACGCCTCGGCTCTGACGCTCGACGGCTTCTATATGCGCAACAAACAGGCGGTGAAGCTCACAAGCCTCTCGGCAGCACAACAGCAACTCGGCAGCAAGACGATAGCTCCGGGCGAATGGCGCTATATCAGTCTGCGCGACATGGGCAGCCTCGCTGTTCTCCGCTTCGAGACTGAAAACGCCGACTCGGTGCTCATAGACGACTTCAGCGGTCAGCCGCAGGACTTCGGCGCCGCCATCAGTTTCGCTCCCCAACAGGGCACGGAAGGCTCTCAGGCGCAGCTCGTGGCCTACGCTCAGGGCGGTGTGTGGCCTTACACGGTGGAATGGACCGACCAGAGCGGCAAGGTATTGGGCAATGACCTCACTCTCAGCACCACGCTCTCTCACTCCATGGCCTACAGCGTGAAGGTAACCGACGGCTGGGGAAACACGGACTCCGACAAGGCCGTTATCCGTGTAAGCGGAGGTATGTATCCGGCCACATTCGACGACCTGCAGCTCGCCCCGGAATCGCACTGGAGCGGCGAGAAGGACGGTCGCTCATCCTTCTTCTCCGGCTCGTGGGAGTTCCCCAACTACTACTTGAAGAACTACGACTCATGGGCCTGGTGCGGATATGCCAACAGCACGTCAACGGCCTATACCGGCTTCACCGACCAGTTCAATAACGTTGCAGGCGGCGGCGACCGCTCGGCCAATTACGGTGTTATCTACGGTGACGCCTACTGGGGTCCCTGTGTAGTCAAGCTCACCAGCAACGCTGAGGGCGACACCGTGCCCGGTATCTCGCTGGTAAACACCGCCTGGGTGAAGGATGCAGTGCTCAACGGCGACGGAATGTCGTCGCAGGCAGGCGGATTCGCCAAGGACGACTGGTTCAAGCTGACGCTGACCGGCACACGCGCCGACAACTCCACGGTGGATAAGGAAATCTATCTGGCCGACTACCGCAGCGCCGACGCCCGCGACCGCTACTACATCGACGGCTGGCAGTGGTTCGACCTCAGCGATATGGGCAAGCTCGTGTCAATTAAGTTCGCCTTCAGCGGCACCAAGTCGAACAGCCAGGGCTGCACTACACCGTCGTATGTGTGCATCGACAACCTCGGCGCCGGATGCGTGCGCGATACCATGGCCCGTCAGACCGTACAGCTGCGCGGCTTAGGCAGCAAACCGGCCCGCCTGTCGCTGCCCGATGTGCTGGGCATGAGCGCCGAAAACGGCACCATGACGTTCGCTCTGCAGCAGCCTGCCGCCGAGTTCGCACTCAAAGACAACGGCCTGGTGGAAGTGTCGGGCAACCGCAACTCCGACCACTGGCTGCTGGCCTCTGCGACCCAGAAGGGTCGCACACGCTACGTGGCTGTCCCCGTGCATATTGATCAGGAAGTAGGTGTTGGCGAAATCAGTGCCGAGAAAGTGGCTGTATGGCCCGTGCCGGCGCGCGAAGTGCTCAACGTCAATGTTGACCTCGACGGATACACCATCGACCTCTACGACCTCAACGGCCGCCTGCTGCTCCATCAGCCGCAGTGCAGCGGCCACACCGTGCTGAACCTCGACGGCGTGCCCCGCGGCACCTGTCTTGTGCGCGTAACCCACGCACAGCTCAGCTGCACGCGCAAAATCGTAGTTAGCAAATAACAACTTTTTCTTTAACAACTTTTCCTTTCTTTCAGCGGGGCGGTTTCGCGAGAATCCGCCCCGTTGCTCCCCCCTCCGCAACAAAAAATATTGCGAAACAGGCCAAAAATGGGGGAAATACACCTTCCCATGGCCTGTTTTTGGCTATATCCGGATTTTCACCCCTTGAGAATCGCATATTCTGGATAAATCGCCAAAAATCAGTTGCCTGAAAAATATCCGAACCCCAAAACTCAAAAAAAGAGAGTGTATCGCAAAAATCGAATTACGATACACTCCCATGTTCATAAAAGCACCCAATAGTGCATTTATGAACATACCCCTGTCTCGAGTCGCTTTTAAACTCATTGCTCTAAGTCGCTGTATATCAACCATTTCGTTATCTTTCATAGAGTTACGTGTTTATGGGAATAAAAAAAGATTAATTGTCTCCCGACAATTAATCCTCTAACCTTAAATCTAATACCATGAAAAACACGGCTGCAAAGATAATACCATTTTTGCCTGTGCGCAAGTGTTTTGTCTATTTTCCTGTATTATTAAGGGGTCTTAAAAGGTGCAAATGGCCGCAAATCAATCAGTATGCTATTTTTCAACAATCTTTTTGCTACAAAACCCGGGTGGCTACCGGGTGTTTTTCGGTGCGTTGCTCTACATACGGGCCTTCAATGGGTTTATTTCGATGCATTTTGCCAAAAGTGAGATTTTTCTCGGTTAATTATGTTAAAAATTCTTGACCGGTGAACTATAAGGTCCCGGCGGCGTTTGAAAAGCAGAGAAGAAACAAACACCAAACCGATTGAATTGGCTGCCTGGCCCGTGAGGGTGAGGCAGTTTTTTTAGTTCCAAAGCGGCGAGAGGGCAGCGTAAAGAGGGCAAACGGGCGGCGAGTGAGCAGTTTGAGGAGGGCGAGAGTGTGGGTTGAGGATGGCGGAAGAGCGAAGGAGAGGCGGCGGTTAGGGCAACTAAGTAGGCGCGCGAGGAGGCAGCGATGTCAAAAAAATTTTGTACCTTTGCATTTTGATATTATGGGCAACGAAAGCAGTGAGTTTGACATACGCGAACACGGGCGCGATAATGATTTCGACAAGGCTCTGAGGCCGCTGTCGTTCTCGGATTTTGCGGGCCAGGATAAGATGGTGAGCAACCTTCAGGTATTTGTGGAGGCTGCCAAACGTCGCGGCGAACCTCTCGACCACACGCTGCTGCACGGCCCTCCGGGTCTGGGCAAGACCACGCTCAGCAACATTGTGGCAAATGAGTTAGGAGTGGGCTTCAAGGTAACATCGGGTACGGTGCTCGACAAGCCCGGCGACCTGGCCGGCATCCTGATGAGTCTGGAGAAGCATGATGTGCTGTTCATTGACGAGATTCACCGTCTGCACCCCGTGGTGGAGGAATATCTCTATTCGGCCATGGAGGACTACCGCATCGACATTCTGCTTGACCGCGGTCCGGGCGCCAAGAGTGTGCAGCTTACCTTGGCTCCCTTCACGCTGATAGGCGCCACCACGCGTTCGGGATTGCTGACGGCGCCGCTGCGGGCGCGTTTCGGCATCAACTGTCATCTGGAGTATTACGACCACGGAGTGCTGCAGGGCATCATTGAGCGTTCGGCGCGGCTGTTGGGAGTGAAGATTACGGGTGAGGCGGCGCGCGAGATAGCCCTGCGTAGCCGTGGCACGCCGCGTATTGCCAACGCTCTGTTGCGCCGTGTGCGCGACTTCGCCATGGTGAAGGGCAACGGCGACATTGACCTGCCCATAGCGCGTTACGCCCTCGAAGCGCTCAACATCGACCGCTTCGGACTCGACAGAATCGACAACCGCATCCTGGCCACCATCATCGACAAGTTCGGCGGCGGCCCGGTGGGCGTTTCCACCATAGCCACGGCGGTGGGTGAAGATGCCGGCACCATAGAGGATGTCTACGAGCCTTTCCTCATCATGGAAGGCTTCCTGAAGCGCACGCCGCGCGGCCGCGAAGCCACCGAGAAAGCATGGCATCATTTAGGTCGCGTGAGGCCTATGCCCGAAGGCTCCCTGTTCGACACTCTCCCCGACCCCTGATTAGCAATTACCAAATCTACATTTCCGAATGTCAGTAATAGGCAGCTTAGCCAAAGAAACGGCCATCTACGGCCTCAGCTCCATTGTGGGACGGTTCCTCAACTGGCTCCTGGTGCCGCTCTACGTCTATCTCTTCCCCACGCAGGAATACGGCATAGTGAGCTATCTGTATTCCTACATGGCTGTGATGCTGGTAATACTCAACTACGGCATGGAGACGGGCTTCTTCCGCTTCGCCAACCGCGACGACAATGCCCGCTACGGCGGTCCCAACGGCGTATACACCACATCGCTGATTTCCGTGGGCACCACATCGCTGCTGTTCATAGTGCTGCTGTCGGTTTTCCTAACGCCCCTGAGCAAAGCCTTGCTTCTGCCCGGACACCGCATTCTGGTGTGGCTGCTCGGCGTTACGGTGGCCCTCGACGCCTTCTGCAACATACCCTTCGCCTACCTGCGTTACCGCAAGAAGGCCATCCGCTTTGCCGGAATAAAGATGGCCAACATAGGCATCAACATCACCCTTAACATCTTCTTCCTGCTCTGCTGCCCGTGGCTTCACCGCCATTGTCCGGCGAGCATAAGCTGGTTTTACGACGGTTGCGGCGGCGAGGCCTTCGGCATAGGATGGATTTTCGTGGCCAACATCATCTCCACCCTCTGCGTGCTGCTGATGCTTTTGCCGCAGCTCACCGGCCGCCGTTACACCTTCTCTTCCCCGTTGCTGCGTCGGATGCTCCGTTACTCGTGGCCGCTGCTGATACTTGGCGTGGCCGGAATAGCCAGCCAGAACATGGGTCAGATAGTGATACCGTATCTCTTCCCCCACGACCCCGAGAGCGCCCGCTCCATGGTGGGCATTTACGGCGCCAACATCAAAATCGCCATCGTCATGGTGATGTTCACGCAGGCCTTCCGCTATGCCTACGAGCCCTTCATCTTTGCCCAGGCGCGCAACGCCGGTGAAGACAAACGCTCGGCCTACGCCGACGCCATGAAGTTCTTCGTACTCTTCGGCCTGGCCATCTTCCTGGCCGTAATGTTCTATCTGCCTGTGCTCAAGCACTTTGTGGCACCCGCCTACTGGGCCGGCCTGCGCGTGGTGCCGGTGATGATGATGGCCGAGCTCTTCTTCGGCGTCTTCTTCAACCTCTCGCTGTGGTATAAGCTCACGGATCGCACCGTGTGGGGAATGTACTTCTCGCTCATCTGCTTCGTGCTGATGCTGGTGCTCAATATCTGGCTGGTGAAAGCCATAGGCATCCCCAACGGCTATATGGGCTCGGCATGGGCGGCCTTCATCAGCTACGGCGCTGTGATGCTGCTCAGCTACTTCGTGGGCCAGCGCTACTATAAAATCAATTATCACCTGCAGATAATGGGCCTTTACACCCTGCTTGCCGCCGCGCTGTGGGTTACCGGCGAATGGCTGTGCGCCTTCCCCGCTATGCCGTGGCTGAGCTACACCCTCCGTACGCTGTTGTTGGCGGTGTATGTGGGCGTAATCTGCTACAACGAAAACGTGCCTGTGGCCTCGCGCCTGGTGCATAAACTAATACCCCGCCGCAAATGATTACAATCCTTATGCTGGGAGGCGCCAAACGAGTGTCGGTGGCGCGCCATATAAAAGATGCTTTCCGTGCCCTTGGCCATCAGGCCCGGGTGCTCAGCTATGAGCTCGACTGGCGCGTGCCGGCCGTGGCTGTGGCCGAGGTGATACAGGGACGCCGCTGGAAAGCCCCCGACATCCTCGACCATCTGCGCGGCATTATTGAGGCTCGGAAGGTGAACCTTGTGCTGCCCTTCGTGGACCCGGCCGTGGAGCTGTGCGCCCGGCTGAAGCCTCTCTGCCCCGGCGTGTTCATACCCGTCAGCGACGAGACCCTCTGCCATGCCATGTTCGACAAGCTCCTGGCCTACCGCCTCTTTGCCGAGAAAGGGCTACCGCAGCCACCGCTGGCAGGCGACACCTTTCCGCGCATCTACAAGCCGCGCACAGGGTCGGCCTCCAAAGGCATCATAGTGGCCCGCAGCGCCCGTGAGGTGCCTCCGCACATCTGCGCCGACGATTATCTGATTCAACAGTTTGTGGAGGATGCCCGCGAGTTCACCGTTGACTGCTACGTGCGTACGGACGGCGAGGTGCTTTCGGTGGTGCCGCGCGAACGCCTCGAGACGGCCGGCGGCGAGGCCATGCGCTCCATAACGGTTGCCGACCCCGACCTGCTCGCTCTCAGCCATAGGGTATTAGACGCTTTGCCGCTGCGCGGTCCCGTAACGCTGCAGTTTCTGCGCACACCCGGCGGCGAGTACCTGCTCATGGAAATCAACCCGCGCCTGGGCGGCGGCGTGGTTACGGGCATTGGAGCCGGCTCGCGTATGCCGCAGATGCTGGCTCAGGAAACTCTGGGTCTGAAGCCCGAACCCTTCCACGACTGGGTACCCGGCACGCTCATGACCCGTTACACTCAGGAAATAATCTTTGCGCCATGCAGATAATAATAGACCTCGACGGCACCATTTGCCGTGAAATGCGTCAGTTCTCGCGCTGTCTGGCCGAACCGATGCCGGGCGCCATCAACACGGTGAACGCGCTCTACGACGCCGGACACACCATAATCATCTACTCGGCCCGCACATGGGTGGAGTATGAAATGACCGTTGACTGGCTGCAGCGCCACGGAGTGCGCTATCATCAGCTCTTCATGGGCAAACCCGTGGGCGACCTCTGGATAGATGACCGCGCAATCACCGCCGGCGACAACTGGGCCGACATTCGGCGCCGCCTGCTGCCCGACACTAACTCCACCGTCAAATGAAAGAGTTTACCGAGCAGGACATAGAGCGCATTGAGGAGCTTATCGACGACCACAATGCGGCCGAAGCCACGCAGGAGATAAACTCGCTGCACCCGGCCGACATTGCCGAGCTTTTCCAGAGCCTGAATCTGAAACAGGCCGAATGGGTCTTCAACCTCATCGACGATGAGGAGAAGCAGGCCGACGTGCTCATGGAGCTTGACGAGGAAGACCGGCGCAATCTCCTCGAGGGCATGGACTCCAAGGAAATCGGCCGATTCATCGACCTGCTCGACACCGACGACGCCGTTGACCTTATCCAGGAACTCGACAAGGAGGAACGCGACGAGGTAATTCAGCACATCGACGACGTGGAGCAGGCCGGCAACATCGTTGACCTGCTGAAATACGACGAAGACACCGCCGGCGGCCTCATGGGCACGGAGATGATTGTGGTCAACGAAAACCTATCCATGCCCGACTGCATCAAGGAAATGCGGCGCCAGGCCGAAGAGATGGACGACATCTATTACATCTATGTGGTAGACAACGACTCGCGTCTGCAGGGCATACTGCCGCTGAAGAAAATGCTGACACACCCCTCGGTGAGCAAGATAAAACACGTTATGGACACCGAGCCGGTGAGTCTGCACACCGACACACCCATCGACGAGGTGGCCATAGACTTCGAGAAATACGACCTTGTGGCCATGCCGGTAGTCGACGACATCGGTCGCCTGGTAGGTCAGGTAACGGTCGACGACGTCATGGACGAGGTGCGCGAAGCCAGCGAACGCGACTATCAGATGGCCGCCGGTATATCGTCGGATATCGACGCCGACGACTCCATATGGGCACAGATAAAGGCACGCCTGCCGTGGCTGCTGATAGGCATCATCGGCGGCATCGTCAACTCCATCATCCTGGGCGGCTTTGAAGAGCAGATAGCCAAAGTGGCTGCCCTGGCCATCTTCATTCCCCTGATTGGAGGCACCGGCGGCAACGTAGGCGTACAGGCCTCCGCAATAGTTGTTCAGGGCCTTGCCAACGGACGCCTCTCGCTGCGCAACACAGGCAAGCAGATAGCCCGCGAATGTCTTATCTCCCTGGTAAACGCCATAGTGATTTCGGGCGTGGTGGCAATGTACATCTTCGTGGTGATAAACCACGACAAAGCTGCGGTGATGGGTGCCGTAGCCTCATCACTGTTCGTCATGGTGGTGTTTGCCACCGTGTTCGGCACTTTTGTGCCCCTGATGCTCGAACGCCTCCACATTGACCCTGCCCGCGCCACCGGCCCCTTCATTCAGATTACCAACGACATTGTGGGCATGTGCATCTATGTGGGCATGTCAACCTGGATGCTCCACGTCTTCAACGTAAGATTCTAAAAACATTTCAGCTAAATACGTATGGCCAAAAAGATAGCGGAGACGCCGCTGATGAAGCAATATCTGGAAATGAAGCGGAAACACCCCGACGCTATTTTGCTGTTCAGGGTGGGCGATTTCTATGAGACGTTCTCCACCGACGCCATCGATGCCAGCAGGATTTTGGGCATAACGCTGACAAGACGTGCCAACGGAGCGGCATCGAGCGTGGAGCTGGCCGGGTTTCCGCATCATGCCCTCGACACGTATCTGCCGCGGCTGGTGCGCGCCGGCAAACGGGTGGCCATCTGCGAGCAGCTCGAAGACCCCAAGCTGACTAAAAAGCTGGTGAAGCGCGGCATCACGGAGCTGATTACGCCGGGTCTGAACCTGAGCGACAGTCTGCTGCAGGCACGCCGCAACAATTTCCTGGCAGGCGTCTGCTTCAGCGGCAAAGAGGCGGGTGTGGCCTTCCTCGATATCTCCACGGGCGAGTTTCTGTGTGCCCAGGGGTCGCAGCAATACGTCGAGAAACTGTTGGGCGGCATAGCGCCGGCCGAGCTGGTGATGATGCGCGGCGAGAAGTCGCGCGCTGCCCGTATGGCTCCCCCAAAATGTGCCCTCTATGAGTTAGACGACTGGATATACACGCAGCAGGCGGCCGAGGAACGCCTCACAAGACATTTCTCCACCGCGTCGCTGCGCGGCTTCGGCGTCGACAAGCTGCCGTTGGCGGTGATAGCGGCCGGCTCGCTGATGTTCTACCTCGACGCCACCGAACACCGGCAGGTGGCTCATATAACGTCGCTGAGCCGCATCGACGAAGACCGTTATGTGAGGCTCGACCCGTTCACGGTGCGCAACCTGGAGCTTTTGGAGCCTATGGCCGAAGGGGGCAAGAGTCTGCTCGACGTGCTCGACCGGACGTGCTGCGCACCGGGAGCGCGTATGCTGCGCCGCCGCCTGGTCTTTCCCTTAGCACGCGTAAAAGAGATTAACGAGCGGCTGGAGATGGTGCAGATTTTCTACGACGACGAGGAACTGCGCAATCACCTCGGCACTATACTGGCCGAAATCGGCGACCCTGAGCGCATAGCCTCCAAGATAGGGGCTCTGCGTGTTGGTCCGCGCGAAATGGTGCGTCTGCTGCAGGCTTTGCAGGCTTTCGACGCGCTGCGGCGTCTGTTGCAGACTCTGGGACGCGAACCGCTGCTGAAAGCCGCCGATAGCATTGACCCGCTCACGGAGCTGACGCGCCGTCTGCGTGCCACGCTGAACCCCGACGCGCCGGCAATGCTCAATCAGGGTAATGCCATTGCCGAAGGGGTGGATGCCGAACTCGACGAGCTGCGCGGACTGCTCACGCACAGCAAGGAGGCGTTGGCCGACATTCAGCGCCGAGAGGCTGAGGCCACCGGCATTCCCTCGCTGAAGATTGGCTTCAACAGTGTGTTCGGCTACTACCTGGAGGTGCGCAACACGTATCGCGACAAGGCACCGGCCGATTGGATTCGCAAGCAGACCCTCACGGGCGCCGAACGCTATATCACCCCCGAGCTGAAAGACTATGAACAGAAGATTTTCGGGGCTCAGGACCGCATAGACGCCATTGAACACCGCATCTTCGACGAGCTCGTGGGTGTGGCGTCCCGCTACATACCGGCCATCAGGCGCAACACGGAGGCGGCCGCCGAGCTTGATTGCAACCTGTCGGCGGCGCTGTCGGCCTTGGAGGGCAACTATGTGCGCCCCACGGTAGACGAGAGCATGGAGCTCGACATCACCGACGGGCGGCACCCGGTGATAGAACGGATGATGCCCCCGGGCGAGATTTATGTGGCCAACTCGGTGCGCCTCGACACGGAGCGTCAGCAGATAATGGTCATCACCGGCCCCAACATGAGCGGTAAGTCGGCTCTGCTGCGCCAGACAGCCCTGATAGCGCTCATGGCGCAGACAGGCCATTTCGTGCCGGCAAAGGCCGCGCGGATAGGTCTGGTAGACAAGATTTTTACTCGTGTGGGAGCCAGCGACAACATCTCGCGCGGCGAATCCACCTTCATGGTGGAGATGACGGAAGCCGCTTCCATACTCAACAATATGACGCCCCGGTCGCTGATTCTCTTCGACGAATTAGGCCGCGGCACCTCCACCTACGACGGCATTTCCATTGCCTGGGCCATTGTGGAGAACATTCACGAAAACGGTGCCTGCCGCCCGCGTACTCTCTTTGCCACCCATTATCACGAGCTCAACGAAATGGAGAAATCCTTTGTCAGGGTGGTGAACTACAACGTGTCGGTGAGCGAGAGCGGCGGCAAGGTCATCTTCCTGCGCAAGCTGCAGAAAGGTGGCTCGGCCCATAGCTTCGGCATCCATGTGGCTCGGCTGGCGGGCATTCCGCCGTCGATAGTGAAGCGAGCCGGCGAGGTGCTGCAACAGCTTGAATCGGCCGCCGACAGGGATGCGGCTGACACCGTGGGCAAGCCCGACATGGCCGATATGGGTAAACAGCGCGAAGGATATCAGGCGTCAATCTTCCAGCTCGACGACCCGCTGCTGGGCCAGATTCGCGACATTATCCTGCGCCTCGACATCGACAATCTCACACCCCTGCAGGCGCTCACCATGCTGCATAAACTGAAATCACTGCTTACCGGCAAACCTGAAGACTGACCAGATGAAGATAGCATACGACGGCAAACGGGCCATGCGCAATTATACCGGCCTGGGAAATTATTCACGGCTGATTCTTGAAACGATGTCGGAGGCTTATCCGGCCGACGATTATTTGGTGTATGTGCCGGAAATTCGCGCCAATCCCCGCCTGAAAACCCTTCTGCAACGGCCCAATGTGGCCTTCCGCCATCCCGACCGTTTCTGGGCGTGGCCCAAGGCTGTGTGGCGCTCGTGGGGCGTTACCAAGCAGGCACGCCAGGAGGGCGCGGAGGTGTTTCACGGCCTCAGCAACGAACTGCCGCTGAACATCCACCGCTCCCCGATAGCCTCGGTGGTGACGATTCACGACGTCATCTACAGGCGTATGCCGGAGTGTTACAACCGCATCGACCGCACTCTCTATGACCTGAAATACGGTTACTCGGTGCGCCATGCCGACAGGGTGATAGCCATCTCCGAAGCCACCAAACGCGACGTCATGGAGCTGTACGGCGTGCCCGAGGAGCGCATACGGGTTATCCGGCAGGGCTGCAGTCCCATCTTCTCGCAGACGGCGAGCCCGGAGCGCAGGCGCGAAGTGCGCGAACGCTACCGTTTGCCTCACCGTTTCCTGCTGCAGGTGGGCACCATTGAGCAGCGCAAGAACCTGGAGACGAGCATCCGCGCTCTTTCGGCCATGCCCGACGAGATTGAGCTTGTGGCGGTGGGTCGCGGAGGACGTTACCTCCGAGAGATGCTCGAGCTGGCCGAGGAGGTTGGCGTGCGCCGGCGGCTCCACATTCTCAAGAACGTGGGCTTCACAGACCTTCCGGCGCTTTATCAGAGCGCCATGGCGGCGTTGTATCCGTCGCGCTACGAGGGCTTCGGCATACCCGTATTGGAAGCCCTGGCAAGCGGCTGCCCCACGGTAACGTCGAACACCTCGTCGCTGCCCGAAGCCGGCGGCAACGCAGCCTTCCTCATCGCGCCCGACGACGTCAAAGCCATGATTCATGCCGTGCATGCCATCAGCAACAACACCCCCGACATAGAGGCACGCCGCCGTGCCGGAAAGGCTCATGCCGCCACCTTTGCCGCCGCCGATATAGCCTCCGCCATCCACACCGTCTACGAAGAGGCCCTTGCCTCCAAAGCAAAAAAATATTCCAAATAATCGATTATGAAGAAGTGGCTCGTATATGTGCTTGGTATAGTAACAGGATTTGTCTTGTCAATTATACTGGTAATTACTATTTCATTTTTTATCAACAAATCCAATGATTTAGGAATTGAGGGGTTGCAAATGTTTGATGAACCCGGAGAAAACATGGATTATTCTACTTTTAAAATAATCAATGTATTAGAATCCGGTTGCGCATTGGCAATTGCTGACGACAATATTGAAACAGTTGCTTTGATTTTTCCAAATAAGGGGCAACATTTTTACAACAATCAAAAAATTGACCTTCTTGATAATCAATGCGCTCAGCGTGTAGGTACATTCAAATACACTACAAACTGGGGTTTCGAGAATAGTGTGCCTGCAGTTAAAATAATCAGTGACGGGAAATCATCAAATTCTAACAAAATTATTGCAGTAGAAGATAATACCGGAAAAACGTTATTTGAAGAGCCGAGAGAATGTGTAAGTCGAAGAAATTTTCAAGTAAAAAAAGTTTTAGACTCGGGTGATGCCATCGCGGAAGAAATTGTACACGAGTTTCACGGTAATATATTCACCTCTGATTTAGAGGTCTTAATATTGGCACAGGAAGGCAGCGATTTTTATAACAATCAAGTGGTTAAAGCACCGCAAGGAACATGTGCAAGACAAATTGGGAACTACAAATATCAGACATACGGGTCAACAAAAGTAATTCCTATAATTGCTTTCAAATAAGAATATGAAGGAAGGAAATTTCATCTGACATACCCTTGGCTTGGATACATTGGAGCCTCCAAAGCAAAAAAAAATAGCAGATGCTAAGGGGTAGCCGTGCGTGGACAGAGAAAATTTTCGCACCTTTGCAAATATCATCATTCAGCAACGGTATATGGGCATGTATAATCAATCGGAAGGAGAGGGTAAACAATCAAAAGGGGAGGATACGCAATCTTCCAAAACGGCAAAATGGACTTGGTATATATTCGCGGCACTTTTGTTTTGTTTGGTGCTGTATAAATACACGGGTCAATGGCTTGGCGACCTCGGGCTTCCAAAAGGCAGTCTGATTAAATACATCTGCACCTTTCTGATATATTTCATTCCCACCTTCGGTGCCACATATTTCATAGCGGCACCTACCAAAAATATCTTCAAAGCCTTGGGCCTGAACGGCAACGCTCTGAAGGGTCTGGCAGTGGCCGTTGTCTGCACTTTGCCACTGTTTGTCGGCTTTCTGTTCACGTCGCCGCTGAACAAAGAGATGAACTGGGAATATGGCCTGAAGACGGTGGTTTTTGCGGCTCTTTTTGAAGAGATTATCTTCAGAGGATTCCTGTTCGGCATGCTGTTCAGGTATCTTAAAATCGGCTTTGTCTTGGCCGCTCTGATTCCTTCCCTGCTCTTTGGCTCAATACACTTGTATCAGGGCGCAGACCTGATTTCGGCTCTGATTGTTTTTGCCGTAACATTCATCGGCGCCCTTTACTTCAGTTGGATGTATGTGGAATGGCACTTCAATCTGTGGGTGCCCGTCTTCCTGCATCTGCTCATGAACCTGTCGTGGTATCTGTTTGCCACCGAAGGCAATACGAGTGCCGCCGGCGGACTTGCCTCCAACATCTTCCGCCTGATCAGCATAGCCCTTGCCATCACCCTTACCCTCTGGTACCGCAAGAAGCACTCACAGAAGCTGATTGCCTACAAATGGTTATCCTGAGCCGCATTACCTAAGGTTATGAAACGTGGAATCTTTGTATTGATGCTGCTTTCCGTGCTGCTGACAGGTTGCACGGCTTTCAAGGCGATTAAATGCGGCGACCCGTCGGTGGATACGTATCGGCATTTTGCTTTGGATACAATTAAGGCCTGCGGAAAGGGAGAATCGTGCCTTATTACGGCTGATGTCTATGACAGGTATTTTGAAGATAAAAAATTCAGCGGCGGACAGTTTCACAATGAGACGTTAGACGAATATTTTTCAAGGTTCAGAGGCAATGGCGCTTTGCTGATTGTGAGAAACGACACTATTCTGCTGGAACGTTATTACGGTAATTTTTCAAAACTGTCGCCCTCCAACGTCTTTTCCGTGACAAAGTCAGTAACGGCATTATTATGCGGAATTGCGGCAGATGAGGGATATCTGTCGGCAACTGATACGATAACAAAATATATCCCCGAACTGAAGGATGCCGACCCTATGTTCGGGCAATTGACCATAGAGCATCTGCTCGATATGCGGAGCGGCCTGAAGTTCAGCGAGAACTACGGATGGAACCCGTTTTCTCAAATGGCAAATCTCTATTACGGCAATGATGTGGTGAGCCAATTTAAGAAACTCCATTTCAAGGCCGCGCCGGGGACGTGTCATGAATACAACTCAATGGCAACGGCGTTGGCAGGTGTGGCCATAGAAAGGGCTGTGAGGCGTCCTTTTGCTCAATATCTGCAGGAAAAGGTGTGGCAGCCACTCGATATGGAGGCTGATGCTTTCATTTCGCTTGATGACAGCAAACACAGGCAGGCAAAGACTTACGGCGGCCTGGTGACTAACGTCAGAGATCTGGCCAAGATTGGCCGGCTTTATCTGAACGGCGGGGTTTACAACGGCAAGACCATTTTGAGCAAAGAGTGGATTGAACGGTCAACCCATGCATCGGCTGATAACGACGGGTATTCGTTGGGCTGGTATAACATTTTGCAGAAGGTTGACGGCAAACGGGTTGTTACTCCCCGCTTTTTCGCCTTAGGGTTGTATGGGCAGATTTTATACTGCAACCCTGAGCAGAATCTCATAATAGTAACCTTGGGCGAGAACAAGGGCTGCGAGTATCAGTTGCTTTTTGACGACATCTCCGCTTTGCTGGCCAAGTAAGTGAGCGTTAGCAGCCGGGTAGATATTTTAGCTATGGTAGCTACGGTAGGGAACGAGGGAAGGTGTTTTAGTGTTGGTTTTTGCGCGCCTGAAGGCGCGCCCGAAGCATCTGCTCTTTGATGCCTCCCTTTTGCAGAAAATCTTTTTTTTACCTTTTCTATCAGCAACTTAAGCATTACAATTGTCTGGTTGATGAGGGTGAGCATAAGGTTGCAGAACTCCACATCATTCAAGCGGGGAGCCAAAGCCATGTAATATGCCGTGTCATTATTTTTGGCGCAGACCCCGCGCAACCGTTGATAGCGAGGGTGCCTTGCACCCCAAATCTCCACACTTCTTGTACGCATGAAATCCTGGTAGTCGTTCAGCAGCTCATGCAGGCTGCCGACCGCCACCCCATAGAGCTTTATCTCCATTTCTGCCGATGCCGCCGCATCGGAGCGCCCCTCCACAATATTTTGTTTCCCTGACCTGGCGGCCTGAAGCATCTGGTCGTAAGTGCGGTAGCTGTTTTTTATATGTCTCTGCAGAAAAAAAGTATGTCAGATCATAAATAGCCTCAGCTTTAAGAAAAGCCTTAAGGTTGCGGTAGCTTGTTTTATGGCGCGCAAAATCAACGGTTGACATAATATTCCGGGGTTTGAGGTTAGTTTCAGCAGAAATAAGCAAAATTTTTAACATAGCCTTCCCGGCTGACTAAAAAAATTTTCTGGCGCTGAATAGCTAAGGTAGCTACCTCAGCTACCGGGCGACAATGCCGAGTTGACGGTAAAGAATAAAATTCGTAACTTTGCATTCTTAAAAAGCATTGCTCTGTGAACGATTGTCTGCCATATCATATTCCGGCTTTGCTTGAACCCTCAATGGAGGGTCTGAGCATACAGCCTGCGGGCCGCTATGCCGACGCTACGTTCGGCGGCGGCGGTCATTCGCGTGCCATCCTGGAACGGCTCGGGCCGCAGGGCCGGTTATTCGGCTTCGACCGCGACAGCGATGCCCGGCAGAATGCGCCCGATGACAAGCGCTTCACTTTTGTCCACGGCGATTTCCGCTATATGCGCAATTTCCTGGAGTATTTGGAAGCGCTGCCGGTTGACGGCATCATTGCCGACTTGGGCGTGTCGTTCCATCACTTCGATGCCGCCGAAAGGGGTTTCTCGTTTCGTGCTGACGCTCCGCTGGATATGCGCATGAATCAGAATGCCGATGCCCGCACAGCCGCCGATTTGCTACGTGACATCAGTCAGAAGGACCTTGAGGGGCTTCTTCGCCGTTATGCCGACTTGCGCAACCCGCGTCGCGTGGCAGAGACGTTGGTGATGGCCCGGCAGCAGAAACCCATAGCCACCACTTCGCAGCTTGCGGCAGCCTCCGAGCCGGCTCTGGATCCGCGACGTGTGAAGAAGGAGATGGCGCAGCTCTTCCAGGCCCTCCGCATAGAGGTGAACAGCGAGATTGACGCTCTGGAGCAATTGCTGACAAGCGCTCCGTTCATGCTGCGGCCGGGCGGCAGAATGGCCATCCTCACCTATCACAGCGTGGAAGACCGCCTGGTGAAGAATTATTTCCGGTCGGGCCGCGCCGACGGTGAGGTGCAGACAGACATCTACGGCCGCGTCCAAAGTCCGTGGAAGTTGGTAACGCGTCAGCCTGTGGTGGCCTCGGAAGAGGAAGTGGAGCGGAATCCGAGAGCACGCAGCGCAAAACTGCGTGTGGCAATCTTTAACCCCCTTTCAGAGAGTAAATAATGGCTAAGACGAAGGCAACGCAACAGAGCGCGGTCGCCACCAAAAGGGGACTGAGAGGCATGATGGCCAATATGCGCAAAGGCCGCGGCGTGTCGTTGGATTTTTTTCGCCGCAACGGCTGGTTCATCTGCTTTTTGATTGTAGTGGTGCTGATTCTGCTGGGTATGCGTTACCGCACACGCGTATATATGCGCCAGATAAAGGATTTGCGCACCGAGCTGAAACAGGCCGAGAACGAGCGCATTGAGGAAAAGGCCCGCTATATGAGCATGATTCGCGAAACGGACATGGTGCAGATGGCGCAGAAGCATAACTTGGGACTGGTGTTCAGCGACAAGCCGCCATTCGTGCTGCAGACCGACGCCACAGACAGCATCCCGCCCGAAAAGGAGACTCAGGAGAATTAATAACACAGGGAAAGAGGTATATAAATGCCCAAACAGAGGAATAAGATACGCATACTGTTTCGCTACGGCGTGATGACAGTGTTTTTCGTTATTGTGGCTGTATTTATAGTCATATCGCTTGTCATCACCACCACCATCAACCGGAACGCATGGGAGAAAGAGGCCAATCAGCAGATAGGCAGGGAGAGGGTGGTTGAGCCGGAACGTGGCTCCATACTGGCCGCCAACGGGTCAATACTGGCCTGCAACATGCTGGTGTATGACGTCAAGCTGGATATGCAGCACCCGAAGATGACAAGCAACAAGCTGAATCTGCCGGGGCTCGATTCTCTGGCCGATTATCTTGACGTGCATTATCCGCGCCCGGCCGACTTGCGCAGCCTGCCGCCCGACTCGGCGGCCAAATGCTCGTGGCGCGCGCGGTTCCGCCGTGAGTTCTCAAAGCCCGAAAACAAGCGCAACAGGGCCTTGGTGCTGGCACGCGGCGTTGACGAGCTGACCATAGACACGCTACGTAAAGCCCCCTTCCTGAAAGACTTTCGGAAAAGCTCGTCGGTGCCCATCTATCAGAGCTCGCGCAACGTGCGCCGTCAGCCCTACGGCATGATGGCCCGATACAGCATAGGCGTGGTGACGAAGGATGAAAACGACCAGCAGCACGGCTATTCGGGTCTGGAGAAGGACCTCGACTCGCTGCTCTACGGTGTGCCGGGACGCCAGCGGTCGGTAACCTTCAACAGCGGCGTGGGTGCCTGGGAAACGGTGGCGCCCAAGCGCGGCTACGACGTGATAACCACCATTGACCTGCAGATTCAGGACATACTGGAGCAGGAGATGATGGAGCGCTGCTCGGCGGTGAACGCCGAATGGGGCACGGCAATGGTGATGGAAGTGGCCACGGGCGAGATAAAGGCCATATCGAATCTGGAACGCCGTGACGACGGCACCTACGGCGAGGCTTACAACCGCACCGTGACGTGTTTTGAACCAGGCTCTGTGATAAAACCCGTATCGCTGCTGATAGCTTTTGAAGACGGGCTGATAAAGAACAACTCGAGCACCATCGACTGCTCGCCGTTTATGAAGACCACAGACCCGCACGCCCCCACGGTGAAGACTATACCGGAGGTGATGGGCTGGTCGTCGAACACCGGCGTGGCACGCATCATCTTCCGCGGCTACAGCGACCATCCGGAGCTCTTCTACGACCGGTGGAAGAAGTTGGGTCTGCTCGACCGCATGCACACCGGCATTGCCGAGGAGCGTCCGGCAAACCTGAAGAGGCTTGTGGCCACGAACTCGGCCGGACAGCCCATAACCATGACGGCGCGGCACCTCGACCTGGCGCGTCAGGCTTTCGGCTATTCAGTGGAAATCTCGCCCCTTTATCTGCTGAGCATCTACAACGCCATAGCCAACAACGGGCGCTATGTTCGTCCGCACCTTGTCAGGGCGCTGCGTGACGAGAACGGCCGCGACTCGGTGGTGCATCACAAACCCATTATGGAGCAGGTGTGCACGCCTGAGCATGCGGCGATGCTGCGCGAGTGTCTGCGCAAGGTGGTAACAGGGGGCACGGCACGCAGCGCCAAACTCGACGAGATTGTACCCCTGGCCGGCAAGACAGGCACCTGCTTCCCGGTGTTTGAAAAGGGAAAGGGGAAGGGCTACGACAAATCGCGTCGCCGGTTTGCCTTTGCCGGTTTCTTCCCCTACGACAAGCCGCAATATTCGGTGATTGTGTTGGTGCTGGCGCCTGCCGGCAGCGGTGGCGCGGGGTCCATTTCGGGTAAAGTGCTGAGTCGCGTGGCCGAGCGGATGTATGCCCGCGGCATGTTAGGCGACACCCCTTCGTATGCCGACAACGCAGTGGCGAGTACTCCGGTGCTGAGCAACGCGCTGCCCGAAACGCTGACGCGTCTGCAACAGTATCTGGGCATAAAGGCTCATCGCCTGGCCGCTTTGGTACCCGGCACGCAGCCCAAAGGTGTTATCCCCGACGTGCGCAACTACGACGCGCGTTCAGCCCTGCGCGAGCTGGAGAGCCTGGGCGTAAAGGTGATTCTGCGGGGTACCGGCACGGTGCGGCAGCAAAGCATTGCGCCGGGAACCAGACTGACGCGCAACCAAATAATCTACCTTACTCTTTCATGACAAAACATCATTTCCGCCATATATGAAAAAACTGAGCCAACTCATACGCGATATAGAGCCTCTGGAGGTGATAGGGGCCACAGACCGCAATATAACCACTCTGGCGTCTGATTCGCGCCGGGCAGGTAAGGATGCCCTTTTCGTGGCCGTGAAAGGCACACAGACCGACGGCCACAAATACATACCTGTGGTGGCCAGCAACCACGTGGGAGCCATAGTATGTCAGGAGCTGCCGTCGACGTTCCAGCCCGACGTTACCTACATCAAGGTGGCCGATTCGGCCGAAGCGCTGGGGCGCCTGGCCTCGGCATGGTATGACCATCCGTCAGACAAGATAAACCTGGTGGGTGTTACGGGCACCAACGGCAAGACCACCACAGCCACGCTGCTCTATGAGATGGCGCGTATGCTCGGACACCGCGCCGGACTCCTCTCCACGGTGTGCAACTACATTGAGGAGGAAGCCATACCAACCACGCATACCACTCCCGACCCCATCACTCTCAACGAGCTGTTGGCACGCATGGTGCAGGCACGCTGTTCGTATGCCTTCATGGAGGTGAGCAGCCATGCCGCTCATCAGCGCCGCATTGCCGGCCTGCGCTTCAAGGAGGGCTTGTTCTCGAATCTCACGCGCGACCATCTGGACTACCACGGCACGGTGGAGAACTACCGCAATGCCAAGAAGATGTTCTTCGACATGCTGCCGGCCGGCTCGTTCGCCCTGGTGAATGCCGACGACAAATCGGGCCTTTACATGCTGCAGAACACGCGCGCCAACAAATATACCTACTCACTTCGCAGCGACGCCGATTTCCGGGGCCGTATCATTGAAAGTCGTCTCGACGGCACATTGCTGAGCTTCAACGGCCACGAGGTGGAGGTGAACTTCACCGGTCGCTTCAACGCCTACAATCTGCTGTGCGTATACGGCGCTTCGCTGTTGCTTGGCTGGGATGCCGACAAGGTGCTCGTCAATATGTCGCGTCTGGTGCCTGTGGCAGGCCGCTTCCAGACGCTGCGTAGCGCCGCCGGCAAGACGGCGATTGTGGATTACGCCCATACGCCCGACGCTCTGGTGAATGTGCTCGACACCATTCGCGGTGTGATTGGCACCTCCGGCCGCATTCTCACTGTGGTAGGCGCCGGCGGCAACCGCGACCACGGCAAACGCCCCATGATGGCGCGTGAGGCGGCTCAGCGTTCCGACGTTCTCTTCCTCACCAGCGACAATCCGCGCTTTGAAGACCCCGACGCCATCATTGCCGATATGCGCGCGGGTCTGAGCGACGAGCAGGCGGTCTCAACCACTTGCATCACCGACCGCCGCAGCGCCATTCGCGCCGCCATTGAGCAGGCTCAGCCCGGCGATGTGGTTCTGATTGCCGGAAAAGGACACGAGAATTATCAGGAAGTGGAGGGCGTGAAGCATCACTTCGACGACCGCGAAGAGGTGCTGGCAGCCTTCAATCTTTGACAACCAAACGCTGTAACAGACTGATAGACAATGCTTTACTGGCTCTTTAAATATCTGTCGGCAAACTTTGATTTCCCCGGTTTGCGTCTGATGGATTACGTGAGTTTCCGCGCCGGCATATCGCTGGCGGTGGCGCTGCTGATAGCTCTGGTGTTCGGTCAGCGCATCATTCACCGGCTGCAGCGCATGCAGATTGGAGAAGTGGTGCGCGAACTGGGTCTGGAAGGACAGATGAGCAAGAAGGGCACTCCCACCATGGGCGGCCTGATAATAATTCTCAGCATCCTTGTGCCCTGTGTGCTGTTCGGCAACCTCAACAACATTTACATGATTCTGATGCTTGTGGCCACGGTGTGGATGGGCTGCATAGGCTTCCTCGACGACTACCGCAAGCTGAAGTTTCACAACAAAGAGGGTCTGAAAGGGAAATATAAAATCACCGGCCAGGTTGGTCTGGGCCTGATAGTGGGCATCACCATGTGGCTGTCGCCCTCCATACAGATGCGTCAGGTGGTTACGCTGCCCGACACCACTGCCGAGGTGAGCGAGATTGTTACGGCCGAGGGCGTTACCGTTGACGACGGCAACATCGTCAAGTTAGGTCCGCTGGAGAAGACGCCTCAGACCACAATTCCGTTTGTGAAGAACAACAACTTCAACTATGAGTGGCTGACGTCGTGGATTTCAGACCCTGAGGCGGCCAAGACTCTGGGGTGGCTGGTGTTTGTGCTCGTTGTGGTGCTGGTGGTTACGGCCGTGAGCAACGGCGCCAACCTCACCGACGGGCTCGACGGGCTCTGTGCCGGCACTTCGGCGGTGATTGGCGTGGCGCTGGCAATCATGGCGTATCTGGGCGGACATATTGTCTATTCCTCCTATCTCGACATCATGTACATTCCGGGCAGCGAGGAGCTGGTGGTCTATGCGGCGGCTTTCATAGGCGCTCTGGTGGGCTTCCTATGGTACAACGCCTTCCCAGCATCCGTCTTCATGGGCGACACCGGGTCGCTAACCCTGGGCGGCATTCTGGCCGTGTTCGCCATCCTCATACACAAGGAGCTGCTCATACCTCTGCTCTGCCTGGTGTTCTTCCTCGAAGACCTCAGCGTGATTCTCCAGGTGGCCTATTTCAAAATCACCAAACGGCGGTTCGGCACGGGCAGACGCATCTTCAAGATGACGCCGCTGCATCATCACTTCCAGAAACCGGGGAACGCGGGCATCGACGCTCTGATACAGGCGCCGCTGCGTCCGGTGCCGGAATCAAAAATCGTAATCCGTTTCTGGATTGTGAGCATTCTGCTGGCCGCCATGACTTTCGTTACCCTGAAAATAAGATAATTCCATCGCTCTGCAATATATCATGCAACAAGAAAAAACCAAACGACTTGTGGTATTAGGCGCCGGCGAAAGCGGCGTAGGGGCTGCCGTGTTGGGCAAAGCCCGCAACTGGGATGTTTTTGTGTCGGACGTCGGCACCATTGCCCCCAAATACAAGGAGGAGATGGAGCGCGAAGGCATCGCTTACGAGGAGGGGGGACACACGGCCGAGAAGATTCTCAACGCCGATATGTGTGTGAAAAGTCCGGGCATACCCCTCTCGGCACCGCTTGTGGTTCAGCTGCAGAGCCGTGGCATTGAGGTGGTGAGCGAGATAGAATTCGCAGGCCGCTACAGCACGGCTCCCATGCTGTGCATCACCGGCTCCAACGGCAAGACTACTACCACGCTGCTGCTACACCATATCCTCACGGCGGCCGGCATAGACGCCGGTTTGGCCGGCAATGTGGGCCATTCGCTGGCTCGCCAGGTGGCACGCACGCCGCATAAGTGCTATGTGATAGAGCTGAGCAGCTTCCAGCTCGACAATATGTACGACTTCCGCGCCAACATTGCCATTCTGCTCAATATCACCCCCGACCATCTCGACCGTTACGAGCATTGTATGGCCAATTACGCCCGCGCCAAGATGCGCATCACGCGCAATCAGACGCCCGACGACCGGTTCATCTACTGGGTGGATGACCCGCAGACGCAGCTTCACCTTGGCGATGTGCACGGTGAGGCCGCGTGGCTGCCGTTTACCGACCGCAACGACGACTCTATGGCCGCTTCTGTGGCCGACGGTGTCATCACATTCCGCACCGGCGACAAGACCTGGAGCATGGCCCGCAGCGGCCTGAGTCTGCCCGGACGCCATAACCTCTACAACTCGCTGGCTGCCGGTCTGGCCGCCACAGCCTTCGGCGTGGACACGGACGTTATCCGCGAGGCTCTCGGCACGTTCGCTCCCGTGGAACACCGCCTGGAACCGGCAGGAACGGTCGACGGAGTGCGTTACATCAACGACTCCAAAGCCACCAACGTAGACTCCACTTTCTATGCCCTGGAGGCTATGGAGGCGCCCACGGTGCTCATCCTGGGCGGAAAGGACAAGGGCAACGACTATTCGCAAATTGACGCTCTGGTAGACGAAAAGGTGAAGGGTATAGTGGCCATGGGCGTGGACAACAGCAAGATTATGGCTCACTTCGGCTGCCGTGTGAAGCAGATTGCCGACACTCATTCGCTTGAGGAGGCGCTGAACGCCTGCCGTCGCATGGCTCAGCAGGGCGATGTGGTGCTCCTGTCGCCGGCTTGCGCCAGCTTCGACCTCTTCAACTCGTATCAGGACCGCGGACGACGCTTCAAACAGGCCGTTAAGGAAATGGGCGGCCGGTAATCTCTTATCCACATAATTTTATCACTACCTCCTCACACCCTCCTTTTCATGGCAAACTCCGAACTGCTGATACGCGAAACCATCGACGGTCGCCCTGCCGAAGAAGCGCAGAAGAAAGCTCCGCGCTCCAAAAACGACAAGGGCTCGCCGGTGCACAACAAACCCGACAAATACATCTGGGGCATATACATCTTCCTGCTGGTGGTGTCGATAATAGAAGTCTATTCGGCCTCCTCCACGGTGATAAAAACCGAGAATGTGTATGTGCCGCTGTGGGACCACATCAAATTCCTGATAGCCGGATTCGTGCTGGTGTGTCTGTTTCAGAACATCCACTACAAATTCTTCAGGAACTTTGCGTGGATATTCGCCATCATCTGTCTGGTGCTTGTCATCTACGCGTCGCACTTCGGGGTGCGCATCAACGACGCCATGCGCGCCATCCCCATAGGCGGCTTCACCCTGCAGCCCGCCGAGATGATGAAATTAGCCCTTGTATTGGTGCTTGCCAAGATTATGCAGCAGAACCAGCGCGACGGCGGCGTCAGCACCAAAGGCGTCATCATCAGCGCCATACTGGTGGGCATCATGGGCATGTCGGTGTATCAGAACGGCGCCACAAACATGGCTCTGATGATGGTGGTGTCGCTGTCCATGTTCATCATCGGCGGCACACAGTCGCGCAAAATCTTCATCGTGGTGTTGTGCTACGTTGTGCTCGGCGGCGGCGCGTATCTCATCAAAGAGTCGGCTGACGATGACAACGCCTTCGCCAAGGTGCAGGCCGAAGAGCAGCAGATGCACCGGGTGGAAGGCTACGGCATTCAGTATCAGATAAACACCACAGGCAAAATCGACCGCCACGACATGCGCAAAGAACGCATCCGTATGTGGTTGAAAGGGGTGCATCCGGGCGACACCGTAACCGACGCCAACTACCAGGTGAAACATGCCCATTACGCCATGGCCCACGGGTTCATCACCGGCAATCTGCCCGGCAACTCGCGCGAGAGCTCACGCCTGCCGCTGGCCTTTAGCGACTATATCTACTCCATCATAGTTGAAGACTGGGGCCTTGTGGGCGGCATCGTCCTGCTCATCTTCTACCTGCTGTTGGTGGCTCGCGCCGGCTACGTGGCCAGCAAATGCCACCGTGCCTTCCCTGCGTTGCTCATCATGGGTCTGGCGGTGATGATAGTGGCGCAGGCCCTGGTGCACATGTGCATCGTCACCGGCGTCTTGCCCGTGTCGGGGCAGCCATTGCCCTTTATCTCCAAAGGCGGCACCTCCATCATCATCATGTCCGTGGCGGTGGGCATGATGCTCAGCGTGAGCCGTTTTGCCGTGGTCAGCAACGACCGCAAAGCCGTGAACGCCGAGAGCCGCGAGTTGCCCAAAGAGATGCAGACCATGAACCCCATGCGCGTCGGCAACGGCAAATAACCCCCTGCGAAGAACCCACTTCCCACGCCCTTCTCACGCCCTGCCCATGCACATTTTGCCCACAAAATTGCAAAACATTTGCATGAGTAAAAATAAATGCTTACCTTTGCACTCCATTCAACGCTAATGCGACATCAGGAGAGATGGCAGAGTGGTCGATTGCGACGGTCTTGAAAACCGTTGAGGGTAACACCTCCGGGGGTTCGAATCCCTCTCTCTCCGCAATAAACGCTGAAAATCAGCAAATTATAAAACAAACACCCAATTTTACACCCAAGAATGTAAAGTTGGGTGTTTTTATTTTATTTAAGACGAATCATATTCGCTCGGAAAATAATTTGATAAAAAACAGTTAAGTACATGACAAAAATTTGAACACATCGAATTTCGGCTTGTAGAGCGGTCTT
>OHAJ01000434.1_pt1 | contig 30940 bp, 35 predicted proteins | sample 1577101 | NCBI WGS metagenome assembly OHAJ01 (sample SAMEA3541531, study PRJEB24748) | human gut metagenome | biome: human gut; feature: human-associated habitat; material: faeces | place: China | collected 2012
TACCAGGAACCACCTCCTTAGCCTGTGTAATCTCCCTTACACGGGCTTATTTTTTACGTACAACAAATTGAAATAAAAGGATTTATTTCTGGTCACGTCCACACATTGACCACATCGACAAAAAAGCCCCTCGACTGAGGGGCTTTCTGTTTGTAATTACATCCACATAATTTGCTGCCCTGACGGCAACGGGTGCGGCCTTACGGCGTGGACTTCTCCCGGCTTCACGATGTATCGCTGTACCGACTCATAAGTGATGAACGTGGCGCTGCAATTCACGTTCTGACACTGGTGATAACGCTCTTTTGTCGTGTCAGTGATATAGCGACTTGTACGCGCATGTGCGGCATGCTGGCATAAAGGACAATGAAACATCGCGAGCACCTCTTCCGGTTTTGTTGATAGTGCCATTTTAGTTAATTTATCCTTATAAAACAAACAGATAAACAAAATACATCACTCATAATCTTCTGTTTCGTACTCCACATCAGAAAGCCTGACCTCAAGCTCTAAGGACGTCGTGAAGCCGCTATTATTCAGAAAATGTGTCACCTTAGTGATTGTCCAGTCCTGCTCGTCTATGACGCGCTTAAAGCCTGACACTCTGACCGGTGTTTCCGTGTAAATATCTGCACGACCGGTAGCCAGGATGATGGAGAACTCCGCAACGCCCCGTTGCAGTTTATCCCACTTCGCCTGAGCGGCACGCATGGCCTGCGCTTTTGTGGCATATACCGTGGTCAGGGCAAAAACGTTGTCAGCTTCACCTGCCATGTATTCACCTTCGCGCGCTTCCGGTGCTTTTGGCGCTTTCTTCTGCGTGACCGGTTTCGCTTTCGGGTGCTCCAGTGCGCGCAGGTGTTTCTCTTTCTTTTTGCGTTTCAGTTTTACCTTCTGCTTTTGCGGCTTCGGGTCTTTGGTGTGTAACCACTTTGCCGTTACGCCGGTGTAAGCTCCACGGTCAGCAATCGCAAAATGATGACGGTCGCCGTCGCTGCGGGTGATGGTAATCTGCGGGATTTTTTTACCGCTGGCCGTCACCCCCTGCCCCGCTTTGAGAAACAGCAGTTTTCCCATTTTTACCGACACCTCACCGCCGTTGCGTTCAGCAAGGCGGGTCAGGAATTTCGCATCAGACTCCTGCGACTGGTCGATGTGCGGAATTTTAATTCCGGCCAGTGACGGAGCGACACTGGCTTCCAGCCTGTTACGGGAGGCTATCGCCTCAACAATCGCGCCGAGCGTGGTGTCATGCCATGAGCCTTCCCGGCGGGAATTAAGCGTCCCGCGGAAATCTGCACTCCGGGCGCGGATGGTAACCACATCCGGAGCGCCCCGGTGTTCAACCTCATCAACGGTAAATTTCCCTTTGCATACCAGGGCAAAACCTTTCCAGCCGATATACACCGTCAGGACAGCGCCACGAATCGGTAGCCCGACCTGCCCGTCGGCGTCGTTCAGTTCAATATCAAGCTGGTCAGCCTCAAAGCCCCGGTTATCCGTCAGGGTCATGCTCATCAGACGGTCGCTGATATTGCCGGTAATATCCCTGCTGTCGAGCATCAGCATGTAATCCGGCGTCAGCGTACTGCCTGCATCAAATGTCAGCGCATCCAGCATTATCCCGCCTCCGTCATACCCGTGAATTTAGTCGCCATACTGCCAGCCTTACCGATGAGCGATTCCGCCTGTTTACCGATATCGCCATAAAGCGCGGCCAGTGATTCATCAACGCGGGTGAGCGACAGCGTAAAATCAATTTTTCGGGGTGTGCCGTCTGCAAAGAAAATACTCCCTGTTTCACTCACCTTACTGATGACATACATGCCGTAAATCATGCCGGTGCCATCCAGCAACGGCCACGCCCGACCTTCCTCTGCCATCAGCCTGAGCGTGGTCATCGTCAGCTTGCCGCCGGTCAGTTCGGGATAAAGCACACCGGCCAGCGTGATGTTTTCCTCACCCACACCGAGAAACTGAAAGGCATCCCGTTTACCGATACGGGAATTTGACGGCCAGCGATAATCCGATTCACGCTGCATGGTCTGGTGTGGCAGCGTCTGGCGCATAAAAACAAACATACCTAACGCGAGCATCATTTTTCGTCACTTCCTTAACCGTCATGCATCATGCTGGCACGGGCGCGCGCACGTTTATCCCGCTCGTATTTTTCGAGCGCATCCTGTAACTGGCGGTCAAGCAGTGTCCCCGGCGCAGTACCACCCGTCAGGCTGATGTGATATTCGTTTTTACTCTGGTCCACATAAGAGCGGCCAGCCGGTGCCGTGACTGGCTGATAAGCCTGATAGCCTGCATAAGAGCTGGTCGCCGGAATATAACCACCGGTGCCATACGTGGCGGCATGAGTCCTTGCGGCGGTCTGGTCAAGTGTGTCTGACTCTTTGTTGATAACACCGAGTCTTTCCAGTACCCAGTCAATACCGCTGCGCAGTTTGTTGAACGCATTAAGCGGCAGCATCAGCGCGTCAGCCAGTGCCTGCCCGAACATGACGCCCGTGTCACGGCAACGGTTCAGGGTGTCCTGGGTGGCTTTAACCGGGGCAATCAGGTTTTTAAACCACTGCCACGCGGCCTGTAACTTTTCACCCAGCCAGTCAAACAGCGGCTTAAGTGGCGTGAACAGTTCCCCCACCGGCGCAAATGCCGCTTTCAGCCCTTCAACCACACCGCCAAAGAATGCGCTGACAGGCTCCCAGTATTTACGGATAAGTAACGCCCCGGCGACAATAGCGGCCACCACGGCCACAACCGGCCAGCTAATCGCCCCGATGGCGGTCATAACAGCACTGCCAACCGTCGTGAAGATTGCCCCCATTGCGCCTGCTGCCGCGATGATGGCATTGATGCCGGTGATAACCGGCCAGGCGACAAGACCAATGGCACCGATGATGCCAGTAAGCGCCAGCGCGCCACCGGCAATGAGGCCAATGGTTGACGCCAGTGATTTGTTTTTCTGTATCCAGCCGTCGAGTTTTAACACATACTTTGTGGCCGTCTGTGTGAGCTTACGCAGTGCGCCTTCCTGCTGGTCAAACAGGTCAGTCCCCACCGCCTCATAAGCGGACTGAAACTCCTTAAAGTCACCGCCGAGGTTGTCCTGCATGATATTTACCAGCTCTGCGGTCTTCCCGTCTGAGGCTTTAAACGCAGCGGTCAGTTTGTCCAGCTTTCCGGTTGAGGCGGCAGTCATCAGCACGGCGGCGGCTGAGCTGGCCTCCTCCCCGAAAATAGTTTTCATGTATTCAGCCTGCTGGGCAGTACCGAGCCGGTTTTTCTCAAAACTGGCCTGCATTTCTTTCAGAATGGTAAATACTGGTCGGGTGTTTCCCTTGCTGTCTGAGGTTTTCACGCCAAGTTCTTTGAGTGCATCCCATGCTTTTCCCGTTGGTGCCTGCAGGCGACTTAACACGGCACGGCTTCCCGTCCCCGCCATTGAACCGGTAATTTTTGCATCATGCAGCGCCCCGACCATTGCGGCGGTTTCTTCAATGCTGGCACCGGCATTTTTTGCCACTGGTGCGGCATAGGTCAGCGCATCGCTCATACCGTCAAAATCGGCGGCGGTTTTGTTCATCGTCATGGAGAGAACATCCCCGATATGAGCGACCTTATCGTTTGAAAGCTGAAAGGCGGATTTCATCCCCATCAGCAGGGCGGCGTTTTCTTCCATCGTGCGGCGGTTCGCCAGCGCCATGTTCAGCGTGACCGGCGTTGCCGCCTGAATGGCATCAACATCCCCACCGGCTTTCGCGATAATAATCTGTGCACCGGCAGCATCATCCGCCGAGGCGGCGGTGTTGTCGCCGAGCTGGCGCGCCTGCTTGCGTAGTGCAGCCATTTCGGCGGAGTCTTTTGCCACACCGAGCACGGCCTGCAATTCTGAGTTTTTCTGCGCAAACTCATAACCTGGCATCAGCAGCTTAACACCGGCCATCGTTCCCGCCGCCGCAATCCCCACACCGGCAGCGCCCACTGAGGCCATATTTCCGGCCAGCTCCTTTCCTGCCTGATAACGCTGTTTTACTGCGTTAAGTTTTGCCTGTTGCGCACTGACACGCGCCAGCGCGTCACGCTGTCGGTTAAGCTGTGCGATGGTTTCACTGATACGGTTTTTCAGCCCCTGCTCATCATGTGCAAGATTGCGGGTATTAATTCCCACAGCGGCCAGTTCCCGCTGCTGGCGTTTAACGGAATCCGTCAGGCGGTTATATTTCGCCTGTAAGTCCTCCGCCGCACGCTTTGCGGATTCCAGCACTTTCGCCTGAGCACGGGTCGGACGTTCAGTGTTTTTAAACTGTGTGGCAAGGGCTTCGGCCTCCTGCCGTGCCTTTTCAAGTGCATGACCAGTCACGGTGAGCTGTGCACTGGTCTTGCGGAATCCCTCAATACGGGATGCGTGACCGTTCAGCTCGCGCAGTGATTTTTGTGTTTCCCGGATATCCCCCGACAGCGACTTACTCGCTGTGCGGATGGATTTAAACGGGCGGGATGCCTGGTCAACAGCCCTGAGCAATACCTGTAATTTTACATTGTTACTCATTCGTGTTTCCGCTTCGCCGGAGCGCCTTTTCGCGCCATGTGATGAGTTCGGTCAGGCTCATGGGATACAGTTCTGATGGCGGCCAGTGAAATATCACTGCCACATCCGCCATCAGGTCATCGACCGAGAGATTTTTCGGAAACGTCACTGCACCGAGTTCGGCGACAAAAAACCGACCACCTTACCGGCCAGCGCCACAAGGTCAGGCAGTTCCAGTGCGGCGACTTCCTGCTCGGTCAGCATAGGTGCCGTCATGCGCGGCAGCACCTTAATCAGTGCATCGACTTCGGAGTTTGCGACCGCAGCCAGACTGACACCGCGCAGCGTCCCCGCACTGGGTTTCATCAGCGTGACCTGTTCGATAACCTGCTCACCACGTTTGACCGGATTGTCCAGGGTAATCACATTTTCTTTGTTCATGGTTTTCTCACTTCTGAATCAGGGTTAACCGGTCAGCCAGGCTGACCGGATGAAAATCACAGGCCGATATTTCGGCGGTGTTGCTCCAGCCGGTCGACGCCGTTCACCTTCTCAATCATGTTGATGGTGTCGATTTCGACCAGCTCCTTACCGTCCATCGTCAGCCGGAAATAGGTGCAGACCACGGAGATTTTCGACTCGGTGTCTTCTCCTTGTTTACCCTCGCCGGTGTCGATTTCTTTCTGACGTCCACGCATGACCACTTCGACGGCCACCGTTTCGCCGGTATCGTCGCGCTGGTAAGAGCCTGCAAAACGAATCGGCACGGCATCCACACCGGTTGCGGCGTAAAGCTCCCAGATAACCGAATCCGGGAAGCCCCCGAGCGACCACTCCATTGACAGCGCATCGTCATCAAGGCCGAGGTCTACCGGTGCGCTGCCGTTCATCCCCGCACCGCGATAGTTTTCGAGTTTACGGGTCAGTTTTGGCAGCGTGACGGACTTTGCAACGCCCTGATAGCTGTAGCCGTTCAGAAAGACGTTCATTAACTTGAGTTTGCGCGGCATTGCCATCGGTCAGGCTCCTTAATTGCTATTAACCGAGGTGACCAGATTTGCCAGGTATTTATCGGTAATACGCTGGCGCAGGGTCAGGTTTTCAAGAGGAGGAACCGGGGTATAGTCGTAGTCGATATACAGTTTTCCGGCCTTAAGGGTTTCCGCATCGTTGGATTCTTCGCTGAACCAGCAGGTCGCATCCACGATATAGCCGTTTGTTTTCAGCTCACGAAATTTGGCATTGATGCCGTCAACGATGTCGCGAATCAGCGTTGCGGTGATGGGCTTGTCCACCGCCCACATGTGCGCCTCAGCCATCGTGTCGGCCAGCACCTGCGCGGTGCGGGTGTAGTTTTCAAAGAGGAACAGCGGGTCATCGGAGCAGGTACGGTTACCCCAGAAGCGGAAACCGTCGCGGCGAATCAGCGTAGTGACGCCTGACTCGTTAAGCAGGTCAGCATCGGTGCCGGACTCCTGCAAATCCCAGAATACAGAGGCACTGATGCCGGTAACACCGTTTACCCCGACATTGGACAGCGTTTTATGCCAGCCCTGCTCCTGGTCGATTTTAGCGCGCAGACCCAGCGCACGGGCGGTGGCATACGCGGTGGCGGTGGTACTGGTGACCGTATCCCATGCGAGGAAATCAGGCCAGATGACCATCAGCTCACGCTGGCTGAAATTCTGGCGGTAGGCTTTCACCTCGGAAATGGTCTTACAGCCCCATGCGCTGATATATCCGAAAGCGCGCAGCTTCTGACAGACTGATGCCAGTGCAACAGCCACCTCTTTGGTGTCCAGTCCCGGCACGCCGAGAATACGCGGTTTAACACCGGTTACCGACTCCGCCGCCAGCAGGGCTTTCAGTCCGGTGTACTGGCCGTTTTCGTCGGTGGTGCCGATGATATTGGAAACGGTCTGCGCAAGTTTCGTTTCTTCGTCTTCGCCGGTGCCGTCTTCCACACGTACAACAACGGTGACTGGTTTTGACTGGTCAGCGATGGCCTGCAACGACGCCGCCAGCGTGCCTTTTTTACCGGCCTTTGCAATTGCGCTCTGCACATTGGTAATCAGCACAGGTTTATTGAGGGGAAAGGTTTCCGCATCCGCATCGCTGGCCGTGCAGACCATGCCGACAATGGCAGTGGATACGGTGGAAATGACGCGGGTGCCATCGTTAATCTCCAGCACCTGCACGCCGTGATGATAGTCACTCATCCGTTTAACTCCGTGGTTAATGGGTGCAACTATTTTCTGTTGTGCAGAGCATGAGACGCTATTTGACCTGGCTGGTCAGGGGATGAAACAACAGATAAAGAAAATGCGGGCAATTCGCCCGCCTGTCCTGATTTGTACTCACTCATTTTCCGCCTGACAATTTACATAGCCCAAATGCTATCAAATCTGACAGTCTGCTTTGAGCGAGGAGCGGACATTGAGCCTGGTCTCAAGTATGCTGATTTTTTTTAGCTAATATCTTGGTTTTTTGATCAATAGGTTGCTGGTCAGCCCTAGGATCAGATATAAAAAGTATGATTTTATTCTCCCCACATAGATGAAAAAAACAAAGAAGCATAACTTTTATGACCAAGACAAATAGGCACAACTTTCCTCCAAGCGTTGTAGGTAAGGTAGCAGAGCGCGCTGCATATATTTGTAGCAATCCCTCTTGTCATAGGGTAACAATCGGCCCGGATCAATTGGCGGAAAATCTTTCTATCAAGACGGGTGAGGCGGCGCATATCTGCGCGGCGAGCCCTGGCGGACCGCGCTATGACATGTCTCAGTCAGAAACAGAGCGGAAGAGCATAAAAAATGCTATATGGTTGTGCGGAGCTTGTGCTGATTTAGTTGATAAGAATGGCGGTATGGGCTACCCCGCCGAGTATTTGCGAAAATGGAAACGTGACCACGAATCACTAATGAAGGAGTGCTTGGAGGGAGGAAAGAGGCTAATGTTTCAATTTCTATCGCATCGCCCAGACGAGAAAATTGCTCTGCGGGTGATCCATTTATTGGAAGACAAGAGTTCTCTTTATCTGCCATATGCTCAAGAGGATCCAGCACGAGTCTCGGATTCTTTGAAGGAGCTCCGACTCTCTCTTACGGCGATTCGCTCCGAGATTGCACCTGAGTCTCCGCTATCGTTGATCGTCGAGTCAATTGTCCGTGCGTGCCGACACTATATGAATTCAACGCCAGATCGGCCGGGCATTGAGGAGCTTAACTTCTCCCTCGGCGCAGTTCGTAAGGTAGTAGGAATTAACATCGGAGAACTATTGAAACACTATGAAATCCAGGTGAGTCACGAATTGCATTCTATTATTCCTAAATGAATTTTAACCAATAACTCAAGTTGGCGAAGCCTGAAAAAGATGAGCTTCGCCATTTTTCTCGGACCTTGAGTAATTAGTGCAGACACAATAAGCATATTGTTTTCGAGTGCACGACGAACGTAGTTTTCGATACTTTGAGTATTATAGCTTCAACTTTTTACTTACATCAAAAATAACTTACAATATTTGTAAGTTGCTTTGTGTACGAAAATGCTTGCGTCAACTCTTGACATCGGATTTTTTAATATCCCTCCGGAACTTCCCTTTCCATGTCTCGCAAGATACCCTAACAGTTCAAAGCTATTAGCAGTGCCCGTGAATCTGCTGATTTCCTTTTCATCAATATTAAAAGCCATGCTAATTACTTTATCTCTCTGATATTTCTTGCCTTTATAAGTGTCGGGAAAATTTAGTATACCTTTCACATATTTATCATATACATATTCTCTAATTGTTTCCCACAAACGATAAAGATTAACCCAATCATCACCTAAGGCACACATACCTAAAACAACACGTAAGGATTCATGTTTAGATGATAAATTAATTAATCGTGAAAAATTATCAGCGCGAGGGTGTGGTTGCTGTATGTCATGAAAATTAAAGGGGTTTACCTGAGTTACATCCATTGATTTAAAGCCGCATATTTCCGAGTAATTAATGCCTTCACTTCCAGAAATAGAAAGAGGACCAAAAGATTGATATCTTTCAAAACCATAAAGAACGCTAAGTGCGCCGTTCATGAGCATCAACAAACCTTTTAACTTGGAAGCCAATTCATTTGGGTCGGATATGATATTCAAATGAGGAGATGAAAGTAAATGAATATCTGTTTGCCCTAAATCAGAGTCAGAATCATCTTTTATAGAGAAATCATTCGACCAAACTCCACATAATCTTTTAACAAATCCTGTAGATGGAGTAAGTAAAAAACTATAATCGTACATAACTCAAATCCCTCTTTTTTATATCCTAAATGGAATACAAAAATTATTGTTTATTTGTTATGTTCAATATACTCACATAACCGAAAACTTTAACACGCTCATTCTAAGTGAACTAAATCTAAAGATATACCTTTGAAAACTGAAAACTCAATGCTGGCAACGTCCGCTCCTGGCACAAAGCGAACATTCCTTGACGTCCTGTCAGGGAAACCCACCTGGACGTTCAGGTGATTCTGTCGATTATAGTCATAAAAAAGCCGCCCCGGAGGGACGGCTATAAACTCGCCAGTTAACAAGCTGATTTTACCGCTTACGCGGTTCTGTCGTTGCGGTGTTCGCTGACCCACTGCGCCTTTACAGTTTATCGCTTATGAATCCATGAGCCTTAAATGTCCTGACAAAATCCTCATAGCGCGCAATCATCCCCCCCGATGTTTCACGCACATTTTGCTGATGAAAGCGGAAGTTTGCCTCCGATTCAACACTCTTACTCTTCCAGTCATGGGGAAGGCTTAGCATCACTGGCTTTCTGTTCGGGTAATCAACACTCATAAATGGTAGCGTACTATCTACGTATGCGGTCATAGCGTCCAAAAAAGCGTCTTTCGCACCATTCACTTCAGTATTGAATAACCGATACTTTTCACCGCTAAATTTTTCAGCTTTTTCAATGTTTAAGCAAACATCTTGCCGTATACCGCTCAGGTAGCTCTGCTCAACCCATTGAGTAGTATCCTCATAAGGCAGCAATTCAAGGATCTGGTCGATTATCTTCAGATCATGTTCATCTTGCTTTTTTTTTACAGGGTCCTCAGTAGATTCATTGGATGTGTGGTAAACGTTGGTGGTCTGATTAATATCCCGCCCGGCCTGGTTCACATCACCCTCGGTTTTCTTTGCCTTCTGTTTTATGTTGTTTTGCTGTCTGATTCTATATGTAACACCGCCCCCAATACCAAACAGTGCCAGTACGCCGACTAATAAGCTAAGATAGGTAGCTGCGTCTGCACCAAAATGTGCATTAAGCCATTCAGTCATTTGAACTATGTCCTTACAGTGTGAGTAAAGATTATAATAACAGAGCTAACTTGCGCAGAAACGAAAAAAGGCAGGGGAGGTACCCCCCTGCCTTTAATCAAGTTCCTCCATCCCTTACGGGCGTCCGGTCAGTTGCTTGATGGCAACCAGACCAGCTAGCATTATTTGCATCACCAGTAAGACTGTTGTTAGCGTTATCACTTCGACGTCTCCTCTTCCAGGAGAGCGCCACACGTAGTAAGTGCTTTTGGTTCTACCCGCCCCCCTCACTCCGCATCCATTAGTTAGCAGGTACAAGCAGCACTCTTTCGTGTGGTAAGCAAACAGGACAGCACTGGACTGACGCCTTGAGCTTTAATATTTCCTTCCGATCCATACAACTAGGTCTGTTAAAAGCCCCTAGGACGAATTCTACAGAGATGGCTATGGTGCAGGTTTCGGCTATAGGGCTCTTTGATGTAATCGAGGGTCATAACGTTGGCAATGTCTGCTCCTGGCACAGAGCGGACTGTCAGATTAGGCTTTACTCTGTGCCATAGATATGTAAGCTAATACAACTTATTGCGGCATTTCCGGCCATTCAGGATTTGCAGGATCCACACGACTGACCAGAACGCTGTAGCGTTCCCATGATTCCAGTCGGCTACGCTCCTCATCTGTTGCCATGTTCAGTCTGACCGCGCGCTCCAGCGGCAAAATCACGGATTCAGCATCTGCAAGAAGTCTGGCTTTCCGAATTTCTGCCTGCTGCTGTAATTCCTCTGCCGTATAAATGCGTTTAATCACTTTGCCGTCCTTAAACATCCAGTTCCCTGAAATGTCCGCCCGTCGGTTAGCAGTAATATCCGCCACTTCAACAACACTTAATCCATCCGGTCTGATAGCTGTCACATCCTTTTCCACATAGTGGATGATATTATCTTTGTCGTACGCTATTTTTATCGTGTCATCAGCAAAATACTTTTGTTCTTCGTACCAGTTCTTACCATCTTCTGAAAAAAACCAGACAACATCAAAGTCCTTTGTCAATTGATATTGTTCAACCGTTTTTGGATTACCCGCCGTAATATTTTTTAAATGCTGCATAAATTATACCTGCGCCACGTTATACCATGTCCCGTTAATGTATTTCTGCACCGGTCTGTAATATACGCCACCAATGTTATCGGCAGAGTTTGAGCCGGTATCCTGAACAATAATGCCGGTATATACGCAACCTGACGGAGCCTGATGCGTCCATGTAGTACCATTATTTGCTGGTTTATATGTAGATGCACCGCCCAGCCGCATGTCTCTCACATAACGTGAATCTGACTCAGTTTTGGTGTATGCACCAACATCTCCCGCTGAGGGTTTATGAGCAGTTGTATATAGTTGCGCCCATCCAGACCAGTTTGCATCTGTGGTATCTCGTCGGGAACGAATATATGCCGGAGCATGAGCACCGCTGGTTCCACTCCAGCCAATAAGTAACTCACCCTCTCCTACTGCGGTTACGCCAGTGAGATGAAGCACATTACCATAGGCTGTTGGGTAGCCATTGTTGTATGCCTCATACATCTGAATACCTGGTGTCCCCTTTACGCTCCCACCTAATGCATTAACACGGTTTCTGGATACCAGTGTATTAATATTTATATCGGCAGAGCCATCAAATCTGACACCATTAATATTTCTTGCGTTCGCTAACTTCGTTGCTGTTGCAGCATTTCCTGAAAGGCTGGAAATAAATGGATGTGAACAGTAATAACCACGTCCATTTTTAAAATCCAGAATAGCCTGTGCGTTCGTGCTTTCTGTAGCGGGATTAGTTGCTCCCCACTTATATGTCGTTTGACCGACGACATAATCCTCTGTCGGAACAATAACCGTTAGCCCTTCCTCTGCAAGAATTTGTACAGGGAAAGCTCTGGCTTCAACATAAAAAACACTACATACATCATCATCTTTCAGGCTTGTAACAATGGAATGGATTGAACGCTCATTAGTCTGATACGTCCAGAAATAACCTGCCGCATATGAACCACGATCAGTCCAGCCTCCGGGCATAACCATGCCATTAAACTCGCAGTTATTCATTACATAATCGCCGTTATAACAACCAGTGGAAATAACAACGCGGGATGCCATTTCTCCTGAAAGGCTGGCAGCACGGCGAAAGATAACGGGGTACCACTTCCCGGCAACGACATTTGCAGGGGCTGCAAACGAATACTTTCGCATTCCCTTTTTCTTATCCACTTCACCTTTGCTGTAAACATTAATGTTACTCAGGAAGCGTTCTTTATCAGGGATATCCGCACCGTTTTGATCTTTCTGAAGACGTTTTTCAGCATTGTCATAGGCAGACTTCACCGCCTTTGGCGTTGCAGCCTGCGTTTCAGAATCACTGTTGGTGGCGCTACTGAGCTGGACAAGACCTTTTCGCGCCGTGGTGGCATCCTGTGCAGTGTATTTCCCGTTAGCAAGGTCATATGCTGTCTTAACCGCCTTTGGCGTTGCCGCAAGCGTTTCAGAATCGCTGTTGGTGGCGCTACTGAGCTGAACAAGGCCTTTTCGCGCTGTTGTGGCATCCTGTGCAGTGTATTTCCCGTTAGCAAGGTCATATGCTGCCTTTACCGCTTTCGGCGTTGCGGCGAGCGTTTCAGACGTGCTGTTAGTCGCACTACTGAGCTGAACAAGGCCTTTTCGCGCGGTGGTAGCGTCCTGTGCGGTATATTTCCCGTTAGCAAGGTCATATGCGGCCTTAACCGCTTTCGGAGTTGCAGCCAGTGTTTCAGACGTGCTGTTGGTCGCACTGCTTAACTGAGTAAAACCTTTTGCGGTCAGCGAGGCGTCAGGGTGACGTCGTGACTGTTCATGTTCTGCAATTTTGTCATCAACGTAATCCTGCGTTGCCATCACCGTTGTGGTGTCAATGGTCAGCTCCACTGAGGCCACACTGCTGACGATGATGACCATGCGGCAGGTCTGCGAACGCCCTGAGCCTTCGGCAAGGGCTGGCTTATAACTTTCGGCCATGTTCGCCACGGCAATTAGCGTTCCCGCATCATCGTACAGGCCAAGTTCACGCATCCAGAAACCGCCCACCTCCGGCGGAATAACCAGCTCTGCGATAATATAATTACTGTTTCGTTTGTCCTGGCTGATTTTGTTCAGCGCATGTCGCCAGACTTCATGGATAAGCCCGGTCTGTCCGGCATCCGGGACAGGCAATTTACCACCGCCATCCCCGACGGCCATCGTGGTAATGTTGACCTTCCGCCCTCCCGGTGCGGTTGCCGCTGCCAGCTTTGCTGCACCGGCAGTGGTGATAACGGTTTTGAATTTTGTGCTCATTATTCCTCACTTATCCGGGGTAAACCGTAATTACATCGCCGTCGTAAGCCACACCACCGGCGAACAGGTAGCCGGGAATATCCCGGGTAATGTTCAGGCCAATAAGATGACGGCTTGCAGGTTTGGCATCAGCAATAAGCCGTTCCATTTCCTGATACATTGCCTCTGTGATGCCGCTTTCCAGTACGCCAATATCAAGCCGGAAGGTGCCTGGCGGGTCACTGGTTTCCCACCACTCTGTCACGTTGATGAGATAGCCCAGCGGCTCCACCACACGCCGGATTGCACCTATAGTGCCTTTATGACAGTGGATGAAATAGGCATCGCGAATAACGGCGCGTTTGGTCGCTTCCGGCCACTTTTCATCCCACCTGTCGACCGAAAACGCCCACGCCAGCCACGGCAGCAGATTTGCCGGACAGGTATCCGGGTTCCACAGCTCACGAATACTGACCGGCGTTTTTTCAATTTCCGCACAGGCTTTTGCGGCGGCAACTTCAAGCGGTGATGAGCCGGTCGGCAGCAGTCGCGAATCACTCATCCGAGCCTCCGGTCACGACGTGGTATTCGGTACAGAAAGACGCCTGCGTACTGTTGAGCACGATGTCGGCCAGTGGTGAAGCCAGTTCAACACGCTGCACGCCTTCCACATGCAAAGCGGCATAAATGGCAGACAGACGGATGTCACGCCCCAGCCGGTGCTGTGCCGTGATGTACGCTTCCAGTTTTTTCACGGCGGCAGCGCGTATGGGTTCGCTTTCGGGACCAGGGTAAAGGTAAAGCGTGGCGTTTATCTGGTATTCAACGATGGCGGCAGACTGCACGGTCACGCGGTCGGCCACCGGCCTGACGTCCTCGCCATTAAGGGCGTTACGCACCACAGCCAGCAGGTCTTCGGATGCGACGCCGTTATTTTCACGTGACAGCACGGAGACAGTGACACAGGCCGGAGACGGACTGGTAACAGAGATATCCGCGACACGCCCGTCGGCACTACGACCATGATACTGATAGGCTCCCACCGACCCGGCAACGCTTAAGCCCTCAAACGCCTGCTGAATACGCAGACGATAATCGGTGTCAGACTCCATCACTGCCGGTGTCGGCGGGATGGTCGAATCATCTGCCGGGGTGATAATCAGGCGCGTGGTGTTGTAATTGGCACCAATCACATCAAGGTCATTACCGGCGGCACAGGCCAGCATCACCGCCCGTGCGGCCTCATTCACACGCTGACGCCAGATAAGCTCACGATAAGCATTTTCCTCCAGCAGTTTGACGAGAGGCTCGGATTCCAGCGTCAGGGTACGGGCGACCGCCTCCTGCTGGTCTTCCGGGTAAAGGGAAATCAGTGTCGCCTTGCGTTCGGCAAGAATGGTTTCAAAGTCCAGCTCCTCGACCACATCCGGTGCGGGTAGCTGGTTCAGGTCGATAATCGGCATGGTTTCAACTCACAGGGATGGTTAACGAAAGTGGCTGGCCGGTGTCGTTGTGCTGACCGGTTAACGTGACCGTCATTCGCCCGTCAAAACTGCGCGCCGTGGTGACGGATGACAGGGTGACGCGGGGTTCCCATTTCAGTACCGCCATGTAACAGGCGACCTTAATCTGCAACTCAAGCGCCGGAGTCTGCGGCTGGTCAATCATTGACGCCAGCAACGAGCCGTAATCACGACGCATCACCCGTGAGCCGACCGGTGTGCGCAGGATATCGCCGATACTCTGGCTGATATGCTCAAGGTCAGTGACCGTCAGGCCATCACTGCGATTCATTCCGAGATAACGCGCTGTCATAAAGGACTCCCGGTTGTGCCGCCGCTGTCGCCGGGGTGTTTGTGGGTATGCAGTACCTTACCGTTTGATGAGAGTTCACCGCCGGTGTGTTCAATGTTGCCGCGCATCGTCCCGCCCTTCTGCACTTCCAGCGTGCCGGTAGTCAGTTTGTTAGTGCAGACCACTTCCGGTGTGTCCAGGGTGACACGGGTTGACGCTTTCACCGTGACCACCGGTACCGTGGCAGTAACAGAATCAGAAGCCGTCACGCTGGCCGTTTTAATTCCGCTTACCGTGAGTGCACTGGTTTCGGGTTCATACTCAATCACCGCCCCGTCAGGGAAACGGATATGCAGGGCATCCGCCGACGCAGACGGCGCGCGGTTATCGCCGGAATAAATCCCCGGCAGAACGAACGCCGTGTCGAGTTCACCGCCCACGGCCAGAATCAGCACCTGTTCCCCCACGGAAGGTGCCCACCATGTGCGCGAACGTCCGGCGCGATGGGTCAGCCACTGAAGCCAGTCGGTGCACATGCCGCCGGTCTGCACACGGCAGCGACCGGCGTTAAGGTCGGTTTCGACGATAATGCCGGTGCGGATCATGTTGCGCAGTGCGCGCGCGAGTTCCTGAATATTTGCGAGTGTGTTCATAACGGGAAGGATGCCGCCGGGTCATACCGGCGGCAATGTGACGATGAGGTGTCGGGAATGGCACAACTAACGGTCGAGGTGAGCCAGGATAATCTCTTCAATCATCTGTACATCCTCACCGGTAAAGCCGAGCAGAGGACGCGCCGGATAATCAATTTTCTTACCGTCTTTCCGGTTTTCTTCCGACAGACCGAACTGATGCACACTGGCGATTTTCGGCGACTTCCCGCCGTAAAATTCCATTGATGCCTGCTCCGGGCTGGCGCGAATATGCAAAAAACGACTGGTAATAAGTTTCGCAAACATTTTTCGCTTAACACGACCAGTCTTTTTTCTGGCGCTCTGCTGCTGGCGTGGCGCGTAGGGTGTGCCGTCCGGGGCTTTCTGTGCCATCACCCGACGCTGCTGACTCTGTCGCAGACGTTTTGCCAGTTCGGCACTCAGTCGCCGACGCCCTGACGGTGACAGCGACTCAATCAGTCCGGTCAGCCGGTCTTCAAAACGCTTAAACTCATTCATCCCACTTGCTCACCAGTTCACCATTGATATAAAGCTCCACCGGGCGGGTGACCGGCTCCGGCGGCGGAGGTTCCGGGATATTCTTCACATGCAGTGCGCCGTCCACCTCACTGACCAGCGTGCGCTCGGTCAGCATCAGACTGATGCTGATATCAAAGCTGCTGTCATTGTTGATGTCTGCATAAAACGTGAAGCCCTTTTTCTGGCCTGCGTCGGTGGTCATGATGTCGGGCTGATTTTCCCGCAGCCACGCCAGCACCGGCACAATGAGCAGGTCAAAATCACCGGTAAAGTCGGTCACAATCACATTGAGCGTGTAACGCTTTTCGAATGACAACGACGTCGCCAGTGTGGAGGCAATACTCCCGTTATCCACGAATATCCGCAGCATCTCGGGGCTGGTTTTCAGCACCGTGACGGCATCAGTCAGCGCCCTGCGCAGGCTGTCGGGTTTGAGCATCGTTTTCGTCCTGACAGTGTTTAATCATTTTTACCTGGCTGGCACAGCGTGCCAGCGCGTTCTCAAGCTGCCGGATATCAGCACTTAAATCGCCGTTCGTCTGCGGGTCACTGCCCGGCATCGGGCAAAGGCTCACTTTCGGGCAGGCGTTGGCGACAATCACTGGCGTCGGTGCAGGCCGGGCGCTGGTGCAACCGGCGCACAGCATCAGGCAGGTCAGCACCGTACCAGCGGCGAAAATCTTCGTTTTCATTCAGTAACCTCGTGATGGTTTTCTCGCGCTGTGCTTCACGCTTCGCGGCGTTCTCCAGTTCCTGACGCAGTGCCACCTGCGCCAGCTCGTTTTTGTCTGCCCTGGTGAGTGCAACATGAAGCTGATTTTTCAGCATGGTGATGGTCGTCTGCTGTTCACTGGCGACGTTATTCGCCCTGTCCAGCGAGGCGCGCAGGCTGGCATTTTTGTGTTTCACCAGAAACAGACCGGCCACCGCCAGCGATAACAACACAACCAGCACAGTCATCAGCTTTGACATGGTTCCCGCCCCTCAAAACGCTGACGGCAGGCCGTACGTATCAGCCGGAAGAACACCGATGCCACGAGATAAATCAGCGCGGTAAAAATCCACCCGGCAGCGACCAGCGAGATAAACGTCGCCACCATCACCACCAGAGCCGCCGCCCGCCTGCGCCACGGCACCGGCTGTAAAAACAGCGACGTGACAATCTTCACGGCCAGCGATTCCGGCGGCAGCTCCCGTCCGTAGCGTTCCAGTACATACTCCGTGGCATACACGCCGACACCACCGGCAACCACACAGATAACCGTCGCCAGAATCGCCCAGGCGGCGACAAAATTGACGGCCACGCTCTGCGGGTAAATCAGGGACAGTGCCAGCATCAGCGCCAGCGACACATTCAGCATCAGTGAAAGGGATAATTTCTTCATGGTGTTTACTCCGTTTAAGCCGGTACGCCGCCAGCGGTACGCCAGACGGTGACCAGTTTTTCCAGTGAATGCTCACGCTGACCGTAACCGGCACCCGGCAGGGACGCCCAGATATTGCGACAGCGTGAAATGGCGCGCTCAATGCGTCCCGCCCGGATGTCATCCAGTGCACCGCGTTCGCGGATCAACTGAATGGCAAGTCTGTCCTGTGACAACGGACTGAAATCCGGCAGGGCAAGCTGTTTGCGGTAATGCGGCCAGAACAGGTAAAGCTGCTGATAGCGACCGGAGGCCGTGGATTTTTCACCACGACGGTTAAACACCTTCGCCGGTCGGCCATGCGCGAACGGGTGGTCACTGTAGTCGGTGAAAATTTCCGGCTTTCCGTCCAGTCCGGTGACTATCACGTCATAGCCCCGGTTTTTCGTCAGTGGATGATTCGCCGTCCCTTCGGACACGGCCAGCATGTCGAGAAAGGCGGCGATATTCTGATGCGTGTTCATTACCGGCATTACTGTTTCCCCCTGCCCTTAAAGCGGCGCTGAATGGCAATCTCAATCACCTGATAACCGGCGATACCCAGCATGGAGCCGATGCCGCACACCGCAGGCAGTGACAGGTCAGGAAACTGCACCAGAACAACACCGGCAACCATCGAGACAAAACCACCGAGCAACATGCGCCCGATAAACAGACGCGGGGTGATGGGTTCACCACCGGCAAGCACCTTGCCGACAACAATCAGCACTCCAATCATGAAAAGCGACAGAACGCTTTTTTCTTCTGCTGTCATGCGTTACTCCCACAGATTGACAGTTTCAGCCACGGGCGCGGTCTGAACGTCGGGCAGTTCGACGGCGGTGCCGTGCGGCAGCATCGCACCCAGTTCAGCCAGTCCCGGATTTGCGGCGAGCACGGTCTCAACCACGCCCTCAGTGCGCCCGTAATACCGGACACAAATGGCGTCGAGCGTGTCGCCCTGTAGCGCAAAGGTCTTCATCAGATTTGACTCACGATGCAGCGCGGCTTGTCCTGGATACGTGCCACCGCCCAGCGCATATCCCGCCACAGTTCATCAATGGTGCTGTCAATGCTGTCGGCCTTCTTGTCGCCCTTGGCACTGGCATCCACGCCGCGATAACGCTCATAAAGCGATGCGGTCGCCATCGCACACACGGCGCGCTCGTAGTAAAAAACTTTGATGCTTTCACCGTCGATGTCGTCCGCCGGGACGTCCGCCAGACGCGTAAAACCGGCGGCAATTTTCTGTTCGCGGTACTCGTACAGCTCCGCATTCGTCTCCGCCATGCCTGACTTGATGGCCTCACGCAGACGGGCGGGGGCGACGGTCTGCTCAAGGCGCATACGTTCCCGGACACGCTTCGGGTCGATATCGGGAAAAAAGAACGTGTTTTTAATCACCGGCTCGTCGCCTGCCGGTTGCGGGATGACCACCGTACCCTCACCGGACACGGGAGCCTCCTTTCGCGGAATAATCAGCGTCATCATGACTACCTCTGAAAAGTCGGGCGGTGGACGCCGGTGCAGTGTCAGGTGATTCACCGTCACTGACCGGCGTGCCGCCCTGGCGCGGGGCGCATTCGGTTGTTAACTGGCTTTCTTTTTCGGGCGTCCACGTTTTGCCGGGGTCACGCTCCGGGTCTTACGCGGGGCGCGGGTGACCGCTTTTGGCTGCGGCTCCGGCTTCGGTTTCAGCTCCCGCTCCAGTCGTTCAATCTCTTTTTTGACGCCTGCCTGACAGTCGAGCTGTGTCGCACGTTGCAGGTGCGCCAGCGCACCTGCGGCATCACCAGCGTCACGCAGAAACAGACCGGTGATTTTGTGCAGCTTTGCGCGCACTTCATCAGGCATGTCAGCCGTGGCGGTCAGTTCGAGGGTCTCCGTCAGCAGGCGGGTATCCACAGACTCACCGGCAGCGTGAGCACGCATGGCCGCGAGCGCCACCTCCTCGGTGAACATGTACGGCGGGGTGCGGCGGTGTTTACCCGGCATGGTCAGACCGTACTTCAGGGCATAACGGGCAATCTCCAGCGCACCGGCAATATCGCCGCTATCCAGACGCCACAGCATGACCGTCATCAGAATGTCATCCTGTGCACCTTTGCCCTGCTCCAGCACGCCGTTCACCCACGGCAACCAGAACGGCAGCAGTTCGCGCTTTTTCGCGGCCTTAAGCTCTTTTGAATAAATCGCTTTCAGTGTGCGCTGGTCTGCGGCGAGCTTAACCAGCATCTGCTCATAGACAGTTGCATGTCGCAGCGGGGCGGCTTCCCGCTGCGCGGTCATCGCTGCCGAGACCCGCATCATGTGGCGCTGTGCGGGACTCGTCATCGGTTACGCTCCCGGCTCTGCGGTCGCCTTAGCCGGTGTGGAGAAATCACCGACCTTAATTTTTTCCACCAGGCAACCGGCGGCGTAGTCTTCCACCACGTAATCAATGTTCATTGACTCGTAGTTCTCCACGCGGTCGAGTTTCGGGTTTTCCTCAATCACGCGGCGATGGCTGTCATCCATGTAGTAGATGGACAGGTTTTCCAGCTTCGTGATGAGCATCGCATCCGCCGGGAAGTACGGGACGCGTACCGCCGGCAGGTTACCGATGCGTTTCTGGCTGATGATGACGTCAGCGGCCAGCATTTCGCTGTTGTCCTGCTCTTTGTTAACGATGGGGAAATACTTGTCCGCCAGTAGCTGACGCCCCACAATCACCACAAGGTCAGGGTCTTCCTGATACCACGGCTCAATCAGGTTGTTGGTCGCATCCATCACCAGTGCATCAAGGCTGGCATAATCACCGCCCTTACCCACGCGGATAACCTCAGAGGTGGTGCGGCCTTCCTCGTCAGTGACCTTGCTCATCACGCGCGCCGGGGCTTCATTGCGGTATTTCTGCAGCCAGCCGACCGCCACATCCTGCAGCATCGGATTACTGTTGCGGTCAGAGGTTTCGGCACGCTTCACACCGTTAAAACCGGCCATGATGAAATCAAGGGACTGGCGTTTGATAATGGCGTTACGGATACGAAGCTGGAAATCCTGATAACGCGCCCACAGGTCAAGCGTTTTGTAGCGGATATAAAAATCGAAGTTAATCTGGTCGCATTCGTACTTGTTTGACGCCAGCTTCGAGAAGTCCTTCGGCTGACGCTCGGTGCCACCGGCGGTGTCGGTGGTGCTGGCGATGGAGCCGGTGACACCAATACCAATTTTTTCCCCTTTCATTTCGCTGACCGGCACAATGTTGATGCGGGTCAGAAAATCAGAGGACTCCTGCATGGTGTTCATCAGGGTCTGGGTGACCGACGGTTCAACGGTGAATTTTTTCGACACATCACCGGCGTCGATGCCGTTCAGTTCGGCAACACGGGACAGATAGGCATTAAATTTAAAGCGGGTTTCCTGGCGCATAGTTTTTCCTGAAATTAAGGGTTAATCGTGAAGGTTTTCCCGGACTGACTGACGCCGGTCAGCAGTTCGTCATCAGGGCGTCACCGCCACCGCCGGTGGCCTTGCTGCGGCGCTGCTGGGTCAGACTTTCGGTGTGGTCGAGGCTGTTTTTCAGGCGGGTGAATGCCTGGCTGGTTTCATCCGCCCTGTCAGTCACATCCTGCTTAAGTGCGGAAAAGGCGGTTTCCATCTCAGCGAGGCGCTGCTCAGTGGCACTCAGTTTTTCCTGCACATGTTCAGCAACAGCGGTCACCGCTTCATGCACGTCATTCAGACGGGCGTCATCGCTGGCCTGTTTGCGGCCAAAAATGGATTTCACCTTTTCGGTCAGGGCGGTGAACACGGTTTCAGGCAGGTCTTCAAATTCCAGCTCAACAGGCGTTGCCACTGAAATCAGATTTTCAGGGCTTAATTTGAAGCGGTTCAGGGGGTTGTGTTTTGCCGTGCGGCAGAATTCCAGGTATTCCGTGCCGAGGCTTGCCGGGTCATCGGTGACGGCCAGCCCCACCAGATAACATTTGCCGGTATTGGCAAAGTTCGGCTGAATTTCCATTGAGGTATAGACCTTCTGCGCGGCCTTGTTCATCGCGATAAGGTCATCGGTCGGGGTGATTTTCGCAAACAGCGCCCATTTGCCTTTCAGCGCCGAATCATCGTCAATCTTTTCGGCCTTCAGTTCGACCACATCGCCATAACGCTTAAAAATACCGTCAGGCAGGATGCCGCGCAGATGTTCCAGGTTAATGCGGCAACCATAGACTCGCGGGTCAAAGGTTTCGGCCATTTCCTGAATATCCTGCGCACTGATGACACGCCCGTCACAGGTGTCACCCTCAACGCCGATACGAAAGAATTTTGAGACTTTTTTTGCCATTGTCAGGAGTCCTGAATAGTGATTAGATGAGTCACATGTCGGCATCAGTTTCCCGACGATGCGCATCCTCCGCCATCAGTCCCGGATGGCTTATCACTGACACAACAGCACCTTAGCGAATCGCGGGGCGCGACTCAGTAGCCTTGCCGTGTATTCATCACGGCGAGGTATTCATGACCATCACCACAGACACCACTCTTTTACACGACCCGCGTCGTCAGGCGGCGCTGCTGTACTGGCAGGGGTTTTCCGTGCCGCAGATTGCCGCCATGTTGCAGATGAAACGCCCGACGGTGCAGAGCTGGAAACAGCGCGACGGCTGGGACAGCGTTGCCCCCATCAGCCGTGTCGAAATGAGTCTGGAAGCGCGGCTGACCCAGCTCATCATCAAACCGCAGAAAACCGGCGGTGACTTCAAGGAAATTGACCTGCTCGGACGCCAGATTGAACGACTGGCACGGGTCAACCGCTACAGCCAGACCGGCAACGAGGCAGACCTTAATCCGAACGTCGCTAACCGCAACAAAGGCGGGCGGCGCAAACCGAAAAAGAATTTTTTCAGTGACGAGGCCATCGAAAAGCTGGAGCAGATTTTCTTTGAGCAGTCTTTCGAATATCAGTTGCACTGGTATCGCGCCGGGCTTGAGCACCGCATCCGCGATATCCTGAAATCCCGCCAGATTGGCGCGACGTTTTATTTTTCCCGCGAGGCGCTGCTGCGCGCCCTGAAAACCGGTCATAACCAGATTTTTCTGTCGGCCAGTAAAACGCAGGCGTATGTGTTCCGCGAATACATCATCGCCTTTGCCCGTCTGGTTGACGTTGACCTGACCGGTGACCCGATTGTCCTGGGCAATAACGGCGCAAAACTGATTTTTCTCGGCACCAACTCCAACACCGCACAGAGCCATAACGGCGACCTGTACGTCGACGAGATTTTCTGGATCCCGAATTTTCAGGTACTGCGTAAGGTGGCATCAGGTATGGCCTCACAGAGTCACCTGCGTTCGACCTATTTCTCCACCCCGTCCACGCTGGCACACGACGCCTACCCGTTCTGGTCAGGTGAACTGTTCAACCGGGGACGCGCCAGCGCCGCCGAACGCGTGGAAATCGACGTCAGTCATAACGCCCTTGCCGGTGGGCTTCTCTGTGCGGACGGCCAGTGGCGGCAGATTGTCACCATTGAGGACGCCCTGAAAGGTGGCTGCACGCTGTTCGACATTGAGCAGCTCAAACGTGAAAACAGCGCCGACGATTTTAAAAACCTGTTCATGTGTGAATTTGTTGACGACAAGGCGTCGGTGTTCCCGTTCGAGGAGCTGCAACGCTGCATGGTCGACACGCTGGAAGAATGGGAAGACTATGCGCCGTTTGCCGCGAATCCGTTCGGCTCCCGCCCGGTATGGATTGGTTACGACCCGTCACACCGTGGCGACAGCGCCGGATGCGTGGTGCTGGCACCGCCGGTGGTGGCCGGTGGCAAATTCAGAATACTTGAGCGTCACCAGTGGAAAGGCATGGACTTTGCCACCCAGGCGGAATCCATCCGCAAACTCACCGAAAAATATAACGTTGAATACATCGGGATTGATGCCACCGGCCTCGGTGTCGGCGTGTTCCAGCTCGTGCGCTCGTTCTATCCCGCCGCGCGCGATATCCGCTACACGCCGGAAATGAAAACCGCAATGGTGCTCAAGGCAAAAGACGTTATCCGCCGTGGCTGTCTGGAATATGACGTCAGCGCCACCGACATCACCAGCTCGTTCATGGCTATCCGCAAGACCATGACCAGCAGCGGACGCAGCGCCACCTATGAGGCCAGCCGCAGCGAGGAAGCCAGCCACGCCGACCTCGCCTGGGCGACCATGCATGCCCTGTTAAATGAGCCACTCACCGCCGGTATCAGCACCCCGCTGACATCCACCATTCTGGAGTTTTACTGATGAGCAAGAAAAAAGGGAAAACACCGCAGCCAGCGGTGAAAACAATGACCGCCAGCGCCCCGAAAATGGAGGCATTCACCTTTGGTGAGCCGGTGCCGGTACTCGACCGCCGTGACATTCTGGATTACGTCGAGTGCATCAGTAACGGCAGATGGTATGAGCCACCGGTCAGCTTTACCGGTCTGGCAAAAAGCCTGCGTGCTGCCGTGCATCACAGTTCACCGATTTACGTCAAACGCAATATTCTAGCCTCGACATTTCTCCCGCACCCGTGGCTTTCCCAGCAGGATTTCAGCCGCTTTGTGCTGGATTTTCTGGTGTTCGGTAATGCGTTTCTGGAAAAGCGTTACAGCACCACCGGTAAGGTCATCAGACTGGAAACCTCACCGGCAAAATATACCCGCCGTGGCGTGGAGGAGGATGTTTACTGGTGGGTGCCGTCCTTCAACGAGCCGACAGCCTTCGCGCCCGGCTCCGTGTTTCACCTGCTGGAGCCGGATATTAATCAGGAGCTGTACGGCCTGCCGGAATATCTCAGCGCCCTTAACTCTGCCTGGCTGAATGAGTCGGCCACGCTGTTCCGCCGCAAGTATTACGAAAACGGCGCACATGCCGGATACATCATGTACGTCACCGATGCCGTGCAGGATCGCAACGATATCGAAATGCTTCGCGAAAACATGGTGAAGTCGAAAGGCCGCAACAACTTTAAAAACCTGTTTCTCTATGCCCCGCAGGGGAAAGCTGACGGCATTAAAATTATCCCACTCAGTGAAGTGGCAACGAAGGACGATTTTTTTAATATCAAAAAAGCCAGCGCCGCTGACCTGCTGGACGCACACCGCATCCCCTTTCAGTTGATGGGCGGCAAGCCGGAGAACGTCGGGTCACTGGGAGATATTGAGAAAGTGGCAAAGGTCTTTGTCCGCAATGAGCTTATCCCGTTACAGGACAGGATCCGCGAGATAAACGGCTGGCTCGGTCAGGAGGTCATCCGCTTTAAAAACTACTCACTGGACACTGACAACGACTGAACATCGCCGCCTGCGGGCGGCTTTTTTACACCCCGTCATCACGCCCTCACACGCTCACCACCGCACAAAACACCCCGCAGACACACCAACGCCCCGGCGCACAATCCAAACGCCGTCACGACGCGCTGAGACGCTGAAAAAATAAAATCAGCACCACCGCCAGCGCGCAGTGCTTTCCCCGCCTCGCCCGCCCGCTTAATGGGGCGGTTTTAATGCACTTGCATGAATGGCCTAAAGTACGCCAGTTCTGACACTGCAAAGTTAGAAAATGCCTAACAGGTACATGCAAAATGATGCATCAAATGAATTCATACTGAAATAACCCCCAACCACATAGCTAAGCATCCACATCTTTACATATAACTCACTAAATTCTCTTGAATAAATCAAAAAGTTAGGTTAGATCTCTATCGTTGAGGAAGGCAACCTCGAACACTTAAGGCTAAATATAAAAAGAATAAAAAGAGGGATAAAATGAAATTAAAACTCAAAAACGTAACAAGCTATCATAAAGAATATTTTACCGAGTTAGATTTATCCAAAAAAATAAACATATTGTATGGACAAAATGGTTGTGGAAAATCTACCATATCAAATTATTTTTACAATCCTAAAGACACCGCCTATAAGGAATGTGTATGCGAACCCATCGATAATTATCGAACCCTAGTCTACAACTCAAAATATATAGAAGATAATTTTTATAATGCAAAAGAGCAAAAAGGTATATTTACCCTCAGTCAAAAAAATGCAGAAATTGAAAAAATACTATCTGAAAAAGAAGAGCTAAACAAATCACTAGCACATCAGCATAAAGAAAAAAAAGAATTTATCGAAAAACTCCATGAAGCGAAAAACAAAAAAGAGCAAGAATGCATAAATTCCATATGGAATAAGACCAAAGACATAAGAAGTTCAGAATTAAAACAATTAATGAAAGGTCAAATAGGAAGCAAAGCCACTTTCTATTACCATCTAAAAAAGTATACTCCACAAACTGATATTGATATAAAATCATTAATACAATCTTATAGCAAACTTCTCGAGTTTAAAGGAAAAGAAATACCTCTGATAACTCCTTATAAAGGATATGTTTTATCTGAAGAAACTCAAAAAACATTATCCACACCAATTATTGACTCTAGCAACAGCTATTTATCTGAAGCAATAAAAGAGCTACAAAATATTGATTGGATTAAACAAGGCAAAGAGCTATATTTAAATGGAGAAATTTGTCCATTTTGCCAAAGGGACACAATAGATGATAATTTTATTAAAGCCATTGAATCTATCTTTGATGAAATATACTCAAGAAAAGTAGATCAAATACAACAAATAAAACTATCTTATGATAATGCCATTAAAAATCATCATGAAGAAATAAAGAGTAACATTTTATCATGTGAGGTGATAAACCAAGACGAAAAAGATAAAAGTCTTTCATATGTTAAGGCATTAGAAACTATTGCAGAAAAAAACATTAAACTATTGGATAATAAAATAGAGAATCCATCTATAAGCATTGTGCTGGAGTTTGAAAAGTCGATAGAGGAAAAACTATTAGAAGATATAGAACAATACAACAATAAAATTAACGAGTTCAATGACAAAGTAAAAAGATTTAATAATAGCGAAATAGATATTCGCGAAAAGATGTGGGCAGCAATCAGAGACTTATGTGGCGCGGAATTTGAAATACTATCAGACTGCGAAAGAAACTTTCAAGAAAAATATGAAAACGCTGCATCCTTCATGCAGGAAATAAAAAGAAAAGAAGAGATCAACACAAATGAAATCAATGAACTAAGAAATAAAACATCAAGTGTAGATGCAACAATAGATGCAATAAACTCACGACTTAAATTTCTTGGCATCTCTGGTTTTAGCATTGATAAACACGCCGAACTCAAAGATAAGTATATAATATCCCGCGATGGAAACAATAGAAAACAAGATGTATATCGCTCATTAAGCGAAGGTGAAAAAACATTAATAACGTTTCTATATTTTTTAGAATGTTGCAAGGGTAAAACAAATGAAAATGATACTGATATGCGTGATAAACTCATAGTTATAGATGATCCTATATCAAGTTTATCTCAAAACTATGTTTTCGACATAGCATCCATGATCCATCATGACATAATTGAAAAAGGCATTTCATCAAAAATAATAACCCTCACCCATAATCTTTATTTCTTCCATGAGTTAATAAAACTCGCCTCTAAAAAAGGAATAAATTTTAAACGTGACTACTTTCTTGGCAGAATAAACAAAAATGAATTTAGCACCATTAGTGCTATAGATAAAAAAAGTGTGCAAAATGAATACCAATCCCTTTGGCAAGTATTAAAAGATGCAAAAGAGAAAAAAATCAACAAAATAATAATCCCCAATATTATGAGAAATATACTTGAGTATTACTTTGCATTTGTTCATAGAACTGACGCATTAGAGGCAAAGCTTACTGAATTAACAAATGATGAAAATAACAGCCATTTCCGTGCCTTTTACAGATATATAAACAGAGGCTCTCACTCCGACGCAATAAACATAACAGATATGGGCGATATTGAACCTGAGAAATACTTAGAACTCTTGCACAAAATATTCAGAATGACTGGTGATGAGAAACATTACTTAACAATGATGGGTGAAGAAGAGGTAAATGTTACCGCTTAGGCCGCATATTACCGATTCGGGTAAGAACGACGGTGCTTACGCACCGTCTCCCAGCGCCCAAAGCGGTAGCGGTTGTACTGTCGTACATTCACTAACCTTAACATGAGATTATCTCCATGCTGGCACCATTGTTGCCAATGGCAGCCTTTATACCCTTTGTATAAAGCTAATACTAAGAGCATTGCTAGGTAGATTTCCCAAGCGGTAACGTGGGTATTCTAAGACAATTACTTAAAAAGATCAAAGCCACTAAAAAACTGCTTCCACTCACCACTTATTGGATATATAAACTTTCGTCCGTCAAACTTTACCGTCGCGCCACGCGCCAGCGCCTCAAGCTCCCATCGCTGCGGCCTGATACCGTTCTGAGCGAGGTCAACGCGGATACGGGTAATTTGCATTCGTTCCGACCTAGTCAGTCTGGCCGATGGCGCTATCTCATGCGGTTTTAACGGGCTTCCGTTTCTTTGCTGACGATTTGGCGTTCTCAGGTCGTGTTTTAATGCGCCCCTTAGCGCCCTCACGACCTCCGGGTCATTCCATTCGATAACACCGTCATCTACCAGATTAAGCACTGCTGCGGCGTGTTCAGAAGGCGTGGGAGCCAGTAACGAAGTATCACTGCTGGCAGGCTTTCCACAGTTATTGACAGGACTCCGAGGCGCGGCGATGCCGCTTTTTAAAGTCAAAGGCTCAACGACCGGCACTTTCGGCACAATGCGCCAGTCCGTGGTTCTGGTGATATGAATATGACGCGCGCCGAGATGCGGCGCGTAAATGCCGACCACTCTCTCGACTTCTTCCTCGTACTCGTTAACGTCATCCGACGGGCTACGGGCGACCCTGACAGTCTGACAATCGCGCGGGACATTTGCCCCACCCTGCGCGCTGATATACAACGCAAAATCACCACTGTCTGCGGCGGCGCGTGCAGCCTCGACGCGCTCGTCAAACTCATCAGCAATGCTGACGCCGCGAGGCAATTTGCGTAGTTCACGGTAAGCCCCCATTGTCGGCAGTCCAACCGTTTTAAATTGCGGGATGCGCCACGTTGACGCCCATGCGGTAACAGCCGCGGCAGTATCTTTAAGCGGCTTACCGGTATCGTTATCGAGCTGACCATCCAGTGCATAGCCGTCGATATTTTTTGAAATGTATTTCGCGATATATCCCGCAGCACCGCCCCGGTTAAGGTGCTTTGCCTGAAAACGGTTTCGCGCGGCTCCTCTTTCGTCACCATCCTCTTTGAGCGCATAGCGACGCATGATTTCGATAATCTGGTTACGCTGGCGTGGATTACAAAAAAGCATCATATGCCAGTGCGGCGTTCCGTCGTGGTGTGGCTCGACGACACGCAAACCGTAGACCTGTAAATCATTATCCTTGAATGCCGTGCGCATCAGGCTCCAGATGCGGCAGAGATAACGCTGCGCATCCTTTGGATTAAATGCCTCATCGTTCCAGCCGTGATTAAGCTGAACGGTTTTACTTTCGCCTTTTCTGACCTGACGAGTCGGGTGATACTTTGACGGCGCGGTCAGCGTGATAAACATCCCCACATCACCCTCTGCAGCGGCGTAACGCTCAATACCGGCAATGGTGTTCATCAGCTCCATCCGGCGAATTTCAGGATTAGAAATACTGCCCATCACCTTACTGATAAGGTCGATGCGCTCGCCGGTTTCCCTGTTTTCAAGGTCACACGATTTAAGAAATTCCAGATTTGCCTGGCGGCGCGCACGCACATCACGAATGGCGTGTTTACTGGCATAAGGAGAACGGTCTTTATTGACCTCCCCGACAGCTATCAGTAACGCTTCATGCCAGCGCATACGCTGGCCTTTAAGCTGATGAGTCCACCACTCATCGTTAAACAGACGGGCAATGGCAGAATATGCCTGCCTCGTGGTCATCTGCCCTTTACGGTATTTTTTCCAGTAGAGAGGGGAAATATTGAAAGCACGTGCAGCGCCAGCAACATGACCATACAGGTGAGCCTGCGCCTCATCCGTAAACAGTGATTCTTTTTCGCCATGCGCATCCACCCAGGCATCGCTGAGTTCCTCATACATCATGAAAAGCTGCGATGAGATACGGGCGGCAAACTTTTTCAGCTCCTTGTCATTCATTCCCGGCAGGCGCGCATAGTGGTCACGCTCTGCCAGAAACAGCAACGACGCGTCGGTGTTCATTTCATGGCGCTGATTCACACGCTCAATGCGCGGCCATAAACGACGCTGAAAAGTGGATGTGAGGAAATAAAACCCGTGCACCGGGCTTTTATTGCGCCGGATGTAGTCATAGCGTGAAGTAAACAGCGAACGCAAAAAGTAAGGCAGGCGATTAATCGTGGATAAAACACCTTGCACCTGACGCATCTCGTCACGTGTAAGAGGTCTTTCGCGCCCTACAGCCTCGCGTGGCGCGTTCCATGCATAAGCACCGGTAAACGCCTTACCGGTGCCTGCGGCAAATGCTGACGGAGGGACAAAACGCCCGGAGGCTTTAACGGACATATGAGCCAAAAGCCTCAGAACAACGCTTGCTGAGTTGCTCAACCTGCGCGTTTAAATCAGCAAAAGATTTTGCGCTTCCGGTCAGAATATCGTGATGCATCAGGCCGGAAACGAGCTGGCTTAATTTCGGGTAATAACCAACCACCGCCAGCCATTCCTGACCGGCGTTTTTACCGCTTTCCGCTCTCTTTTTCTCGTGGAGAATAAACTGAAAGCTGTCACTGGTAACGACATAACGTTCGCCAATTTCAATACGAATACTCATGCCGTTCTCCGGTAATGTTTGTTTTTTGCTTCAAAGACTGACTGACAGGAAACACAACGCGTGGCTGACGGATAAGCCGCACGACGGGCAGCAGGTATTGGCGCATCACACTCTTCGCAAACCAGCGCAGAAACACCGCATTGTTTACCCCTTGCCGCGTTAATCTGGCGCTCCAGTAATTCAGCCTGTTGTTCCTGAATAAAATCTACGTTGTCCGGCATTATCAGCTCCTTTTATCGTTAAGTTTCCTGGATACATCAGCGCAATAACAGGCAAGTTCTGTCGTTAATTTTGTCAGTTCATCCACTGAGGAAATTTGCTTGTGGAATACAGCGCGTTTAACAAGTAAATTGACCACATCAGACAGGAGGTTTAATTCATTCTGATAAATCGCGATAACAGATTCAGTGATGTCGCGTTTTTCTTTATCAAGACCAAGTTGAATAAGAGACAAATCACCATTTTCCATAACGGCGATTTTTAGGTAATGACTCCAACTTATTGATAGTGTTTTATGTTCAGATAATGCCCGATGACTTTGTCATGCAGCTCCACCGATTTTGAGAACGACAGCGACTTCCGTCCCAGCCGTGCCAGGTGCTG
>OHAJ01000436.1_pt1 | contig 30903 bp, 28 predicted proteins | sample 1577101 | NCBI WGS metagenome assembly OHAJ01 (sample SAMEA3541531, study PRJEB24748) | human gut metagenome | biome: human gut; feature: human-associated habitat; material: faeces | place: China | collected 2012
ACAACAAACAACCAAAAAAACTATAAAGAAGTGGTTAGAATATAATTCCAATTAATGTTACCTTGGGAATGATAGGTTGTTGGATATTGCGTATACCTTTATATTCAAGAAATGGGACACAATAATAATAGAGACAAGTCTGTTTTTAGGATCTTTTGCTGGAGTATTTCTCATTTGATTTTACTGTGAAACTTATTTGTAGTCTTAATCGAAAATTGGATTTTTGAAGTAAAGAAAGTATGAATAATATTTCTCTGTTTTTGAAAGAATTAAATGTCATACGTGAGGATTATGAACGTAGGGCAAAACGTGAAGAACAATTCAATATTTTTTCTGTATTGTATAAGAGTAATGATGAAGTTAATCTGCATTCACGTTTTATTTCTTCCTTGCTTAATCCTTATGGCTCTCACAGATTATCTGATTTTTGTCTTAGATCATTTTTGGAAACCTGTAGATATCCTTCTCAATTTGTAACTAAATTGCTTGCTCCTGGGGTAGAGGTGTATCCAAATGAATATGATCAGTCAGAGAGGGATGAGATTGATATTCTAATCATTAACAAACGTACCTCATTTGCTCTTTTTATAGAGAATAAGATAGGTGCAAAAGATAGCAATCATGATGAACATGGACAGCTTGAAGGCTACTACCAGGTTCTAATAGAAAAACACCATATCCCTGAAGAAAATCTAGAGGCTATGTTTCTTAGTCCGGGGAGGGAGCCATCTGATGAGAGTATAGGGAACCGGTATCCCCGTTTAAAAAAGATCCTGAAAATTATTCATTATAATGATGTTATTATTGAGTGGCTTTTCATTTGTCTGAAGACTGTTGTTGATAAACCTTTTCTGCGTGAAACGATTTTGCAATATATTAAACTGATACAGGAAATGACTAATGATACAAGTGTAGAAGAACGGCTGGAGGTTAAAAAGCTTATTGGTAAGTCTATGGATAATATGGCTTCCGCCAAACTGCTTATTGATAACTTTAAGCATGTGAAATGGCATACTGTCGCTGATTTTTGGAATGAGTTAACATTGAAACTTCAATCTATAGGTTATGAAATGACAGAAGGTGTCAATCTTAATGAGATAGCTTTTGTAACTCACAATGAGCAGTATAAGCAAGGATATAAAAACAAGGAATTCGGCATTTACTTTATGCCAAAGACTGGACTTCATATGTATGTGTGGTATGAATATGGGTACAGTCTCTATTATGGTATATGTAGTGATGAGAAACTATCTGTTGAATATAAAAATAGGATAAAACAGTTGTTGACTTTGGATAATTTACTAATAGCTGGAGATGATGAGTATGCTGTTTATAAAGAATTCGATCTTCCGGAAGAAGAACAAATCTGGTTCAGCGATTTCTCATATATTGGAACCTTTAATCTCATAAACGATGAATATCGTCATAGGATTATTGATAAATTAGTAGCTAACATTCAAATGTTTGTGGAACGGTTGGATGAGATGTCATAATCTCGTTACTTGTTAGTGTATGGCAGAGAATTTATCAACGACTAATTATCCGATTATTTATACTCCCCAGGAGGTCCTTTCAATCTTCAGGGAGCAACTTCGGACACCGGCCAAGGTTGTAGTTCTGGAAGGTATTTATTATCAGAATCCTCGAAGTGGTAATTATGGAGGCTATTTCTATGATGTTCTGCGTGGTCAGAATGATACTTTTGAGATAAGAGTTATAGTACCTTTAGCTATCCGTGAGAAGTTAAGTAGTGGTACCTTGGTGCAACTGGCCGGCACAATATCCAAGGAAGTGCGTAACCAGAGTATAATAGAGTTGCAGTTTCATGTAACTCGTTATGAGGTCATTCAGAAGGATATAGTAACTGATCAGCAACAACAATTATTGCAGTTACTTTCGGAGAAATCTTCATCGGGATACCGGAATGTAGATTCATTACTCGAAAGTATCCTTTTTCGTAATGATCGGCCACGGGTAGCATTGGTATTCGCTAGTGGATCAATCACTGATGTCGATTTTCAAAGAGGCCTGGAAGCTGCTTCCTCTCATATAGACTTTGTCAAACACGATGTTTCTTTTGCGCAGATAAGTCGATTTATGGAAAAAATTGTTGCTCTGGATAAAGAGCAATATAATGTTTTGGCCGTAGTTCGTGGTGGTGGATCCGGTATCAATGAGGTGTTCAATACTCCGGAACTGATCAGATCTTTGATAAAATTGAATACTCCATTGATTTGTGGTGTTGGCCATCCGGAGGAGAAGCCGTTTATTGGTAAAATAGCGGATAAAGACTTGGGAACCCCATCATTACTTGGAGTTTACTTCAAGGATCTCGTTAATCGTGTTTTAGAACAGAGAGAAAAAAGTAGGGCTGTCCTAGTTGAACAGGTTAAAAAACAATATCAGGAACGTATATTATCAGCGGAAAAGCAGAATAAGGAATTGCAGGATAAGTTTGCAGCTTTGTCCAAGAATCACGAGGACAATCAGAAGATCCATACTGAACAAATGAGATTATCTGAAATCCGGAATAAGGAGCTGCAGGATAAAATAACTGTGATAAATAAGAATTCTGAAGAACAGATCAAAGCAATGCAGAAACAATATGAGACTACTAACAGGCAGCTGAAGATTTATGAGGATCAAGCTAAAAGCTTCAATGAAAATATTTCCAAGATGCAGCAAACCAATAATGAATTGCAAAAGTCTCTTAGTAAGCTTAATGCGCAAAATACGCAAGCTGCAAAAGACCTGGCGGAAGCCAAGGCTTACGCAGCTCAACTCGAACAGCAACTAAAACAGAGCAAAAAAGGATGTTTGGGAATAGTGGCTACCATTATATGCTTTGCAGGATTGATATGTAGTGTGGTTATGCTTGTTCTTTGATATCCGCCGGTTAGTGTGGATGATAGATAATATGGTAATCTTTTCTACCTAGATATTAGATTTTTATTCATAAATGGGAATAATATCTTTCTGAATTATTATCTTTGTGAGAGATATTAATAAAATAGAAGAGAATATGGAATTTCCTGAATTTATAGACCGCATAGATTATCTTGATAGGCTGCAAAATGCACTAAAAAGAGATAAACCGCAATTTATTGTTATTTATGGGCGGAGACGTATCGGAAAGTCAACTCTTATCAAGGAGATTATTGACTGGAAAAACAATGATGTTTATTTCCTTTCCGATCAAACTAATGAGACGAATCAACGCATGTTGTTTGCAAAGACAATAGCGTTTGGTATAGAGGGATTTGATAAAGTTATATATCCAGACTGGGAAACTCTTTTTCGCTCACTCAATAGACAGATAAACGGTAGAAAAACGATTTGTTTGGATGAGTTCCCCTATATGGTAAAGAGTTGTGCGGCTTTGCCCTCCATTATACAGAAGTTGCTTAATGAAAGATGTTTGAAATTTGATTTGATTATCTGTGGTTCATCCCAACAGCTGATGCAAGGTTATGTTTTGGATAAGAAGGAACCCCTGTACGGGCTGGCTGATGAGATATTAAAACTAACACCTATTCCAGTGAAATTCATTAGTGAAGCTCTCAAATGTGATGATGAAAATGCCATTGAAGAATATGCTATATGGGGGGGGATTCCGAGATATTGGGAGTTAAGGGCAGACTATAAAGATAGAGAATCTGCCATACGTAATCTTTTATTAGACACTAAAGGGTTTCTAGCTGAAGAGCCTATCCGCCTACTTCGTGACGATATGCGTGATACAGTCCAGGCTTCCACTATATTATCTATCATAGGTAATGGTGCAAATAGAATATCAGAGATTGCATCTAGGGTTGGTAAGGATGTCACTCAAATAACTGAACCGTTGAGTAAACTACGTGAATTAGGTTATATCCGTCGAGAGGTTCCATTTGGTGAGGACGAGGGAAAAAGCCGTAAAGGGATATACCGTATCAATGATAACCTTTTGGAATTTAATTATCGTTTTATTGCACCTTATCAATCTATTCTTGAGCTAGGTCGCATAGATACTGTCATGTCAATTATCAACAATCATTTTTCTCAATTAGTTGGTGATTGTTGGGAACATCTTTGTAGGCAATATATCAGTGGAAACGTTATTGATGGTGTGGCTTATAATAAAGGGGCCCGCTGGTGGGGAAAAATATTTCCTGATGGAAAGAAAGAAGGTGAAATGATAGAGTTGGATGTTGTTGCCGAATCTTTAGATAAAAAACACATTTTTATAGGTGAATGTAAGTGGACGACTCAAGAAGATGCCTTAAGGATGATTAAATCTTTAGAGAAGAAAAGCGTACATCTTCCATTTATTAAGAAAGGACAAATTGTGCATTTAGCATTATTTCTAAAAAGGGAGCCGATAAATAGAGAATCAGCTATGGTGTTTTTACCATCTGACATACTTTAATATTAACAATAGAATACAGAATAATATATTATTTACTATTTTTCGCTATGGTTATTCCAACGATGACATTTTATGAAATGTATGAAGAATTGGCTGCCGACCGTCTAAAAATAGAGTATAAACGTCGGCAGTTAATGCCAAAAGCCGTGAAGAAATTTCGGAAGACTCTCCGTTTTCCGGCTTGGGAATTGTTTGAATACACAAACCCTAGCCGACATAATTCATACATCTTATTTTTTTATGCTGCGAGTAGGCAAGCTGTTGAAAATCCTGAATTTGATTGTTTTTCTGTTATAAATGTGGATAATAGACGATTCGTTCTGAAATGGGGGTGCTCTCCATATAAACATACCGACTCCGATTCAATGACATGGACCAGAAGGATTGATGCGTATAGTACCCATTTCTTTGCCCGCTATAGAGAACGTGTTTTCAAGAATACTGAACTAGGACTTAATGAGGTGATATGCCGCTATTTCACAAGAAACAAAATAGCCTTACTGATTGAACTTAATGAAGATATAAAGAAAGGTTATCAGAAATATGGCGGAGCAGCTCACCATGCGATGAAGGTGAGTGACGGGCTTTGTTTCATCAGGACTTCAATTGAATGTCGTGTAGAACTGAATACTCAAAAGGAAACAGCAGAAGCACTGGGATTTGTCTATGTTACCTTTGTTGATGACAGCACCCTTACAAACTCGCAAAATGAAGCAACCTTCATGGAAGGGATTCGTTCCTCCCAGAAAATTTTTAAGGACTTGATTGAGGATATGGGAGAGTATTGATAAACTTCCAAACTTAGTAAAAGACTTGCTGTTTTTAGCGTTATTAAATATAACAATTATTATTGTCTTGCTAATCATTGACAATTCATGTAAAATAATTTGCACCGTTATTTTTTTTCTGTCATGTCGGATCTTTAGATACTTTTCTACCTTTTTTAATGCTAGTGTATATATGGTATATTCAAAGAAAAGATGGAAAAATACACTATATACATACTTATATTTTGATATTAGTTTTTAATGTCATACTTTTATATTAAAGTATGACATAATAAAATATAAATACTATGGGTATAGAGACTTTTATCGCAATAGCTGAACTTGTTCTCAAACATCTATTAAAAAGAAATTGGGATCAGGAGCTTGACCGGGTATATCAATCGACCTTAAAGGAATTGAGCAAAAAAGATGATGTAAGAAAGAGCGAATACGTCCATAAATTCGCTCATTTTAGTGCACTAGAACAATATATTACTAAAGGTGAACTAAATGCTTCGACGGAGAAGTTAGTTTTACTTTTATTTGAAAAATTGAATAATGATCCAATAACCCATAGTTATCTATCTGAAATAAGAATAGACAATATCAATGAAATCGTTTCTCATACTCAAGAAGAAATTAATATGATAAAAGTTATCATAAAAGATGGTTTTTTAAATATGGAGAATCTGATAAACTTATTATCTAATCAAAATCGTAAAATTATTCACACTCTTAACAAAAAACATTTTCTAAAATTATATAATGTGCCTGTTGAACCGACCTCATTTATTGAGAGGAGGGTTTATCCTCATACAACTAAACCCTCTTGGGATTATCAAGAAACGACACTTCTTTCATTGTGTCAAGGCATAGAAACAGAGAATAACCGTTTTGTAATACTAAGCTCTGGTGGTCTTGGAAAGAGTACGGAACTCCAGTATGTAGCCTATAAGTTAGCCCAAAGTGAATTATATTATCCAATTTATTATCCTTTAAGAAACTACATAGTAGCTGATTCGCTTTCTACTAGTTTACCTGAATATTGGGATTATGATTTAGGAGAGAAAGTTCTAATTTTTTTTGATGGATTAGATGAAATTCCATTATCAAAGCGCGATATTGCTGTGAAGGATATACAACAAATAGCAAATAATCATCCGGAAATAACTATCGTAGTTACTTGCAGAAATAACTTTTACAATGATGACCTTAAATATTTTGAATGTTTTTTCTTAAACTCATTCACAATGGAAGATATAAGAGAATATGTTGAGTTTAAAGGAGTGGATCATGAACTTTTCTTTGCATTTTTAGAAAAAAATAAGTTAGTAGATTATTCAACGAATCCTTTTTTTCTTCAAGCAATTATCAAGTTTTATGATGCAAATAAAGATCGTGTTGATGTAACTCGTAAAGATATTATTGATTATTTAATTGAAGCTAGTTATAAGACAGATAATAAGCTTTCACTTGATACTGATTTTTATAAAGGGAAAGAAATGCTTACTAAACTTGCGTGGGTGATGCAATTATCTGAAGTAAATACTATATCTGAAGAGGATGTAATCAGGTACATAGCAAGCAATCAACAAGGAATAGATATTTTGAGAAGTTTTTCTGTAGTTAAAGTAGATAGTGAAAATAACTTTTATTTTGAACATAATTCAATAAAGGAACTATTAGTGGCCAGATTGTTGGTGTCTGAAACTTTTGAGGATATTCATACTTTTATATGTTATAAAGGAACCGAGATAATAAAACCGTCTTGGTATAATACCTCAATCATGCTTCTTAGTTTCATGGAAACAGATAAGCCTGTATTTCAGAAATTGACTAGAATGTTATTGAGTAATAATCCGAAAATATTGCTAAAATCTGAACGATTCAAATTGCCAAGTGATATGAGATATGAGCTTGTCCATAAATTATGGGATGAATGGAAAGAAAAATTTGTGTATATGGATTCATCCGAAATTGAAGATCTAGCATCATTTGGTTCTGATGTTGAATTTATAAATTTTTGCCTTCAGGAAGCTATGGATAAAAATAATTCAAATACAATAAGAGCCAATGCCTGCTTATTATTAGCTAAATTTGAATATAGAGGCAACTATGCAGATACAAATACTGTTATCCAATCGCTTACAGGAATACTTGCTGATAAGACCGAGGATATTGCTACTAGACAATCTGTGTTAATGGCTTTTTCGAATAATTTTCTGAAAACGCAAATTAATTTTGAGCAAATTTATACAATTTTGAAAGAGGATGCTATTCTGTTGAAGGACTTCATTTGTATAATTCCTCATAGTAAGGTAGAGGACTTTATTTCTATTATTATTGATAACATAGAATTATTTGGAAGCCGGCAAGAAAGAGGAACTAATTATATGGCTAATTATTATGTTCCATTTGATTTATTAGGATGTGTAACTTCTGAAAATGGATTATTAACTCTTGTTGGTTTTCTTGCAAATAACTGTTCTCATTTAAGTTATGAATCACAAGATACATATGATGAATTAGTGCTTCAAACATTGAAAAATGCGGAACCTTATTTAAATTCATCTTCTAACTTATTGGATGCGATTCTTAATCTAGCTTTTGAGGAGTCCAAAATGTCTTTGGGGTTAGATAAAAAGTATGTTGCCTTTTTTAGTAAGGGTATGGTAAATGACTTGGTCTTTACTAAACTTTGTAATACATTAAATGCTTCAGAAGACAGAGTTAATCATTATTATGCTGTTGGGACATTAGTGAATAAACAGAATTTTGATGCGTTTATTGATGAGTTGACTATCGATAGCCTTAAAATATTGTCTGATAGTATATATGATCACGATATAAAATGGCAGTTTAAAGACCAAATAACTATTCGTAAAGGAATCGAATTTGATCAATCGATGAGGTATAATCAAGCTAATTGGGTTGAGGAAGAAAAGCGCAACTTTGATATACTTTTTAATATAGATGAGTTTCGAGATTATTTGTTTAGTTTGATTGAGGGTAAAGAACAAATGACTTGGTCACAATTTTTGGAAATGCAAAGAAGTACTAGGCAGATAACTAACAGTATATTTGTTCATTTTGTAGGGAAGTTTGTTTTTCGTGATCTTAAAACCAGAGAACAAAAGATTGATATTTCTAGTTTAAGATCCTATCTGAATGATGAGTTGGCTTATAATAATATTGCAATGGTAATTGTATATAATGAAATAAGTAAAAATAGCAATATTGTTTTGTCCGAGGCACAAATGCAACAAATACACAAGTGGGTTGATAATACCTTATTGAATATATCAGAGCCTCTGGATATATTGAGAATTTCTTTAAAGTTAACCATACGTTTTGATTTTAATATTGACAGAGAAGCCGCTCTAAAACTATTAATTTATTATGGTTCATCCTGGCTTACAAATGATGAATGGGCTGAATTTATGCAGAAAGCTATAATGGTTTGCTCTTTAGACGCTGTAAAAACAAAGATAAGGGCAAACTTTAAATCTAAATTGATCTACGATTTCTTTGTTTATAAGTCATATGTCAATTATATCGAAGAGCATAAATTATATGAGTGTTATTCCACAGCTTTTGATGATTTACAAGATGCCTCAAGATTCGGAGATAATAAAGCTATAGTTCAGGATTTACTTATTAAACTACTATGCAATGACAGACAATATGCATTAAAAGTATGGAAAGTACGTTCAGAAGATTCATTATTACAACTTAAAATTGATATATCAGAAACGATTCTTAATACTAAGAAATTTACATTAGATGAAAGCTTTGCGGGCGAAATTTTAACAGAACTAATAGGGGTATATAAATCGGAAGAACTATCTGGTTTCAATAAGCAGCGGATCATATTATTGATGAATGCTTATGGAAGAATAGAAGGAGTTGATTGGTTAATTGAAACACTAAAGAATAACGAGTATCATGCATATTCTAATTTGAATTTTGATCTTAATTATTCGGATATAAAAATATTAGATAAATACTTGATGATAATGCATGAAATAGTTCAAGGCTACTGGTATACTGACTGGTATAAAAGTAAGCTATTAGAGGCTGTAATGAGTGGGATTAAGAATTTGGCTATTGTAAGTGAAGAAAATAGAAAAAAAATTGAAAGCGATTTAACTAAGTTTATATCAGAATATGAGGATAAGGGGAAAGTTTATTTCCTTTACAAATTAATAGATGATTGCAACAATCTATTTAGAGAAAAATTGAATACTCCATTTTCAATATACGAAGCGATGGTGCTGTGGCCTCTTAGAAAAGCTTGATAGAACATTATTGATGAAGTTTATTGTGATGGATAATCAGGCAGCTTTTGATGAATCCCCTTACCCTGCTTGTGTGGATCAGAACAGTTGCAAGAAAGTGTGCGACATGATGAACTGGGTATTGGAAGGTAAATAGGGTGGTAGTGATTTTTCCGAGAGTAATAAAATAGTGAATTGTCTAATTGATGGAGTAACACGAAAGAATGCAGGTATCCGGAGGATGTAATTTAAACTGTGTTAGCAAAGTTAATATTTTATTCCTTGCTGACACAGTTTAAATTACATCCTCGAAGCTTCGGCAGGAACATCTTTCTCCCTGCTACACGACGCAACTCTCTGATGTGCTTAAAAATGATTGCTAGAAGCTTCTAATCGGTCTGGCCCATCTATGCTCTATTTGATTTATTGCCCATATTTTCACGCATCGTGGCTTCTTTACAAGCCATCAAGTCAAGAAAGAGTTCCCTGTTTTCAGGTATACCTATCCATTTGTGAAACTCTTCTGTCTCCCTTAATTGTGGTTCTTGTATGGCACGTAGTGCATATACCAAATTTTGGTCTGAATCATCCATCATTGTAGTCAACTGTTTATTTATATGTAATATATTGTATTGTTCAGTTTATCTGGTGATGGTATCACCCGTCACCGGGGGCCATTCAGGATAATTCACGTCAAATTCAAAATCGAAACTTGTACCAATAGTACTATCCTGATACAGCAAGCTTGCAAAATCAGGTAAAAACTCTCTGACAAACATTTCACTAGCTACATAGCCGTAATTGGATTTTAACCCAATCCTTACAACGCCATAGAGTTCTGCTGCATAGTATTCGGCTTGAATTGGTTGGTGGTGAATATTTGAATAAGCAGCAGCTACAGTCTTTAGATGTCCCATAGCTGTAGAATGGGGAATATCACGAATCTCGTTGGATTTTTCTGGATCTGGATACCATGAAATGTTGACTATAAAGCCCCACGACGCTTGATTAGCTCTAGTAGATGAATTACTAATATTGGGATTTTGCTTTTCCAGATTTGAAGAGAATTGATCTAATGCTGATAATTCAGTTGTTTGGGTAATGTATTCTTCATCATTTTGCTGACAAGCTGTTGCAAGAAGAATGTAGCTGAAGATAATTAATAGTTTTTTCATAAGGTACTAAATTTTGATGATGAGTTTAATGAATTTGTTTAGTTCTCTTGAAAGTCAAAAAAACACTTTACCTCCTTTCTGTTTAAATTAGATATTTGTTTAAGAAGAAATAGAAAAATGTTTATTAAAACAATATAAAGCAACTCTCTGATGGCTGAACATATTGCCGTAACTTTCTTTCTTTTCTTCGTTTCATTTTCGTTTTTTTTATTTGGTTAACCTTATCCTTCTGGTTAGTTAAAAAAATAGAGTTTGTTTCTGCTAAAATAGATTGGAAGTAATCAAGTTTCCAATAGATTTTACAACCGAAAGAACTTTATTTTGTTTCTTAATCTCAAATTATAACATGATGCAAAATGAGTGTCCATATTCAATAGATGTTTCACTTTGTTGAAAGCTTATTAATGAGATAAGAATTACCATAACCAATAGGGGCTTATGACACCCCTATTAGCTATTATTCCTATAATTTGGATTCAACAGTTATTATCACTTTTTTTGCATAATAATCGCTGGTTTTATTCATGAAACTTTGTATAATATTATCTTCATTAACCGTATTCCAGAATTTGTCTTTATCAACTTCCTTGCCGTTAAAATCAAGCACAACCTGTATGCTATAATATTTATTACCCTTTCTCATTTTTTCAAAGTCTCTGGAATATAGGTATAATGATCTTAAATAAGACTTTCCTTCACTATCCACCCAAGGGCTTGTACTATATTCATTTACATCATTAGCTACTATGTTGTAGTTTTTCATTATCGAATAAATTTCGCTAACTTTGACTGTTAGATCATTGTTTACAAAAAGATTATTTAGTTCTCTTTTTAGTTTCCAAACGCAAAGAGTATTCCACTCTATATCATCCGGTTCTTCACCCTTAACCATTTCTTCAAAGACGTAATCATTACAAATAAGCCCTGCAATGACATCGTACACATCATAGGGTGGTTCTTCAGCTATAACTAAATCAAGGATATCATTGATATAAAAAGGGTACTTATTCACTGTAAGTTTTAGTCTATAATAAGAATCCCCAATACGGATTTCTGACAAGTTAGGATAGAGATAGGCATATTTAATCATTGGATTACCCGTTAATTGGGTGTTTTCGTTATCTAAAGCTACATCTGCCTTATACACTTCTAGTCCATATTGTTCAAGCATGGAGTACAAAAAAGCGACATTATAATCTTGCTTCTTGTAAGTATGCTCAAAGTCTCTGATATTCTGAATATCCCATGCGTTGTCACTATATGCTTCAGAGTTAGCTAGCATATTATTTGAAAGAGCTAATAAACAAACAATCGGTATATAATTAAACATTTTCATATTATTTACACTTAATAGGTTCATATTTACCTTTGTTATTTGGTTTTAGTCTATTGCCAAAGGTAGTATAATTTTTTGGTTTGATAGTATCATTTTCTATTTCTACTTCAACTTTTAAGAATGATATGCTACCGCTTGCATATTTTTCTGCAATAAGTTGTAAATGATTTATTAAATAGTTAGTTGTCCCATATTTCTTTTTAGAATATGATTGCTTTATTAATCTTGAGCATTCACTACCATTTTTGAAATCATTAGTTACTGAATCGACATCATTGGTTAGTCTATCACATAAATTCTTTAAATTAGTCTTATCATTTATAGTAATGGTATATAAAGCAGCACTCTTTGGACAATAAATAATTTCTGATTTATAGTTTTCATAATATGGATCCATACAAGTTTGTATAAAGTTCAATAAATCTTTAGGTGATGGCGGTGTTTCATTAGGATGATTATGCATACAAGCGATTGTAGTGGAATTTGGAGACCTTCCAGCGGAGTTGGGTCCCCCATGAGCGGGGTGGGCCAAACCAATACCATTTGGTAAATTTTCAAGATTTATGCTATGTTCATTTGTAGGGTTTTCGCTTATAAAATTAGAGAACTGCCTCCAATCGAGTAGTTCAGTTTGAGAATAGTTTCCTTTTTCTGCCTCTTGTAAGTATGTCACCAAACTGCCTGCAAGTAATTTAGTATTCACTGAATTCATAGATTCGCACTCTTTTTCCGTCGCAGCAGCTGATTGATTATTGTTATTATCATTGCCGGGTGAACCTCCTGTATTACTTTCACCCGCAGTATTACCGCCTTCACTTTCACCGGCACCAAGATCATCCACGAAATATGTATATTGAAACTTGGGATTAACGCCTAGGTTAGTTATTCGAGTCATAAGCTCGTATATAAACTCTCTGACAAACCAATCGGAACCAACAAGCGTACTGTCTGATGATAAATCAATTAATATATTACCATAGGAAGCTGCATTGAAACGTACCACTTCAATTCTACAACCGTGTTGTTCGGACTTTTCTCTCGCGAAACTTCTTACAATACTTTGTATTGTTTCTTGTGAAACTCCATAAATAATGCCTGAATTATTTGGTCGGTTTGTGAAATTTGCTTCAAGTATTATACTTAGTAATACTCCGCCCGGCACATACATCCTAGTGGATGAAGGTTTTATTAAATTACTTATACTTGCCTCCAGCTTTTGAGGATTCCTTAATAGATACATATATTTGAGAAGACCTTCATCTGGTGTTAATCCTTTATCCTTGAGATTATAAAAATAATCCGAGTATATGAATCCCTCATTCATTTTTATTTCGTTATTCATAACATCAGAATCAACGAATCTAGGATTTTTTAGAATATTATTAAACTCAATAGTATTATCTTCATTGACACCAAAATATTCAACTGGATAATAGACCGCACCCATAACCTTTTTGCTTTCTTTTACACCATAAGGGATAATGTAACATAGTCCGTAAGTTGTACTTTGACTCATCTCGATCGCATAAAAAAAAACATCATAAGGATCTATGCCTTTTTGTAATCTTTCTTTAGAGAAATTATCATTATCCAATGCCTGAATAAACATCGAAGCGGCTTCATTATTAATGTCTGTATCGTAGTCGATCGAACTCCGTACATATTCATTATTACAAGAAGTAATAAAGCATAAGATAGAAAATAGGATGATAAATATTTGGGGACTGTAATTAGCTATTCCCCAATGGACGTATTGCTGTAAAAATCTTCCTTTCATGCGTTTCATTTTCATTATTATTTTGGTTAACTTTATCTTTAGTGCTAATGCAAAAAAATATTGTTTAAGATAGATTTGTACTGTATGGTTTATCAGGTGATGGTATCACCTGTCACCGGAGGCCATTCAGGATAATCCACGTCAAATTCAAAATCGAAACTTAGACCAACACTGGGAGCCTGAATCATCAAGCTTGCGAAATCACGTAAAAGCACTTTGATAAACATTTCACTAGCTACATAGCCGTTTAAGGTTTGTAACCCGATCTTTGCATATCCGGATTCTGTTCCATAGTATACGATTCGAACTGGTTGGAAGAGAGTAGATGGATAAGAATTGGCCAAAGATTCTAGATAATTCAAAGCTGTTTGATGGGGAACACCAAGAAAAACTTTGAGTGTTCGTTCACTAAACGTTAAATTTATATCCCATAATATGTTGACAATAAAGCCCCCCAGCGCTTGATTAGCTCTAGTAGATAAATTACTAATATTGGGATTTTGCTTTTCCAGATTTGAAGAGAATTGATCTAATGCTGATAATTCAGTTGTTTGGGTAATGTATTCTTCATCATTTTGCTGACAAGCTGTTGCAAGAAGAATGTAGCTGAAGATAATTAATAGTTTTTTCATAAGGTACTAAATTTTGATGATGAGTTTAATGAATTTGTTTAGTTCTCTTGAAAGTCAAAAAAACACTTTACCTCCTTTCTGTTTAAATTAGATATTTGTTTAAGAAGAAATAGAAAAATGTTTATTAAAACAATATAAAGCAACTCTCTGATGGCTGAACATATTGCCGTAACTTTCTTTCTTTTCTTCGTTTCATTTTCGTTTTTTTATTTGGTTAACCTTATACTTCGAGTCAATAAAAAATAGAATCTGGAAAATCAATAAATAATGTATTCATATCTGCTCAATCAAGCAATTGATAAATCTAAAACAGGCAGATTTAACAGAAATTGGGTGACAATATACAACAAATATTGAATCTATAAGTATTTAAATGACTGACTGGGTATTTACGTGCCAATCTCTGGTAAATTGGTATTATAATGTCACATTTGTTGGTGGAATTGTACTCAATAATTTGTCAAATGTGTCTTTCAATGAGTCTTCTAATAATACTTTCGCAGAAAGTGTTTCTTCACTCTTTAGATTCCAGACTAAATTGGTGAATGAATGTTTTCCGGAAGTATGGTTAATAGTTACTATTTATTCTTTTTTCCTCCAACTGGATAATACTTTATTGATTTAATACCAAATATACTTACCTTGTCATATATTGATTGTTTTTTTGTTTTAGAGGACAATCTTTTTTTTGTTTTAGTTTGGGATTGCAATTTATATCTTAATTTCTCTTCTTCAGATAGACTTGGTAATTCTCCAAACCAATAATCCATTAGTTTATCAGCGAGAGATGGTGGTATTTGGTCACTCATTTTTAACTTTACAGTTTCACTATCATATACTTTATTTATCCAAGCTATTGATCTATTAAGCGTTTTACATAGATCTGAAATGTATTTACATCTGTCAAAGATCATAATAAGTTCAGCTTTATATTGCGGATGAAAGGAACGTGGGGGGATGGCTGTTTTCATATTTGATTTAAATTAAATGTTTTGTTGAATACGCTATATGTTCTTCAAATATATAAATTATTTTGATAATACAGATTTAATTTTCTTTTTTTTGTTATTAAATTGTCCGCATATGAGATTAGAATGATTTCCTTATTTGCATTGTATATGAAAGAGCCAACATCCTTCACATTATATTTGTGTTCAAGTAAGTATATAATTTTAAAGCCAAACTGCCGAATAGTATTAAGCCAAACTGCCGAATAATATTAAGCCAAACTACCGAATAGTGAATAAAAAATCTTATCTTTGCAGAAAAATAAATAAGAATCTCTGTAAATTGAGAAAGAATGCTGAATAAATATAGAAGACGAATAGCGGACCGCCTGTTGAAAAGGAAATTGGCCGGAAAAGGTGCAGTTTTATTAGAAGGGGCTAAGTGGTGCGGAAAAACAACTACTGCAGAACAAATAGCGCAAAGTGTATTATATATGTCTGAATCTGGAAAGACAGAGCAAAATAAACAGCTGGCGACAATGAATCCTAGATTGTTGTTAAGAGGCGACAAGCCTAGACTGATAGATGAATGGCAGGTTGCTCCTCAATTGTGGGATAGTATTCGCTTTGAAGCTGACCATAGCAGTGGATTAGGACTGTTCATTTTGACTGGCTCATGTGTACCTGCAGATTTGAGTTCGGTAATACACAGTGGTACTGGGAGGTTTGGATGGTTGAGAATGCGCCCGATGTCTTTGTGGGAATCTGGTGATTCTACAGGTGAGGTATCACTAAAGGAAATTTTCGATGGTAAAGAACAAATAGAAGGTTTGTCAGGTTTGGACTTGGAGAGAGTGGCCTTTGTTTCATGTCGTGGAGGATGGCCTTTGGCTGTGGATATGGATGACGAGATAGCTTTAGACCAAGCTTTCGATTATCTTAATGCAGTTGAACAACGAGATATTCAGCAAGCTGATGGGGTAGATCGTGACCCTTCAAGAGTACATCGTCTGTTGCGTTCATATGCACGTCATCAGGGTGCCCAGGCAAATTATTCGACAATACGTGCAGATCTTGTTGCCAATGAAGGAGATTCTCTTGATGAAGATACTATAGCATCGTACATTAAAGCACTAAAAAGTATCTTTGTAGTAGAAGATGTAGAAGCATGGAATCCTAACTTGCGTTCAAAGACAGCTATCCGCACATCAGATACACGATATTTCACAGACCCCTCTATTGCAGCAGCAGCACTCGGTTTGGGGCCTGCAGACCTCATATCAGATTTGAATACTTTCGGACTGATATTTGAAACTCTCTGTATGCGTGATCTCCGTGTGTTTGCAGAAGCACTAAACGGCAATGTCTATCATTATCGGGATAAAAATGGGTTGGAATGCGACGCTGTGGTTCATTTGCGTGATGGACGCTATGGATTGATAGAAATAAAACTTGGTGGTGACAAACTCATCAGTGAGGGTGTACAAACATTAACATCTTTGGCTGAGAAGATAGATACCTCAAAAATGAAAAAACCGTCATTTTTAATGGTACTGACAGCAAACGGCCCATATGCCTATCGTCGGGAAGATGGGGTTTATGTAGTGCCTGTCGGGTGCCTTAAAGATTGATTTATTACATAATTATTTTAAAACTGTAGAGTTATGTTTACCTTAACTAACATCCGATTTTATGAAGGGTGTAAATACATGAAGAACCTTCATTTAGAAACAGACTATCCTATTGAGCATAAGTTGGATAAGGATTTCTTTGCCCCGAATATATGTATTTCAGCAATAGTAGGTCAGAATGGTGCCGGTAAATCTTCTTTGTTGGATATGATTTTCCGTGTAGTAAATAATCTAAGTTACTGCCTTTTCAGCAGAATTGAAAGAGATGCTTCCGCACCTTTAAGTTATATCACGGGGTTATATGTCGATTTAACATATGAAGCTAATGGCAAGACTGGGATGGTTCGCGTTCGAGATGGCGTTCTTGGCTTCGTATTTGGAAAATTGAAATGTAAGTTTATAGTTTATAAACCAGAACAAGCAATACAAATAGGCGAAGAGTTGCAGGAATATGTGGACTATGCCAGTGTAAACTTCAAACAACAGAAAGAAATAGCCAAAGCATTCTTTTATACGATAGCTACTAATTATTCCATGCAATCTTTTATTGCACAAGATTATTCCGAGGAAAAAACTATTTATATGGCAAATGGTAATAATGGAGAAATACTCCCAGCTTCTTGGCCATGGCTGAATAGTCTTTTTCACAAGAATGACGGTTATTTAAGTCCAATCGTTTTGAATCCCTATCGTGATAACGGCTGGATCGACATGAGCAATGAAGAGCATCTTACGACATCGAGATTGGCTGCCCTTTTGATAGAGGAAGATCCTATACACCCTTTGCTTGATGGTTACATTTTTGATAATATGTATTTTCATTGGAGACCTCGCAAATTGCAGGAAAAGTTCGTGTCAATTAAAGATCAAAGAAAGTTGTATCCGAGTAAGGAAGAAGTGGAGGAGCATAAACGGAGTTATACTAATGAAAAGGATTTGTGGAATTATGAAGAGGATAAGGATTTGGAGGATTTCCGGAAATTGGCTTTGGAAAAGTATTCATTTGCACATATTATTTTAAAGGCACTAGGATGTAGTGTGAGCCGTACAATGGATCATCTACAAATTTATGTAAGAATGTATGTGGTATACAAAGTTTTAAGTGTTGCCGAAAAATATCCAAGCTATACTCATTTCAAAAAAAACTTTGGAGATATAAATTATACTTTCTGCACTATTCCCATTGAAAACAAGAAAATAACAGTATTACAACTTAGGGAGTTGGCCAAAGCTGTGAAACACGATCCTTCCCATATTGGACTGAAATTAAGACAAGCACTGAATTTTATCAAGAAAGGTAAAGATTTGAAGGGCGGTGAATTAGCGGATAAAATTTCTTATAAACAATATGCGGAGTTATTGGGTATTGAGCCCAAAGGTATGACTGTTAAGAATCGTATGGAATGGTTACCCCCTGGAATTTTTAGATCAGAAATAAGTTTAAAAAATGCAAAAACAGGAAAGCCTGTTCCCTTGAATCATCTAAGTAGTGGTGAACGACAATTTATCTATCTCACCAGTACTTTACTATATCATGCAATGAATTTGAGTACAATTCCTAAGAATGGTACGAGAGTCCGTTACAATAGATTGAATTTTATTCTTGATGAGGTTGAGATCTGTTTCCATCCGGAATATCAAAGATGTTTCGTGAAAAAAATGATAGACTTGTTTGTCAGAGTCGGTCTGAACAAAAGTTTTGATATAAATATCCTGATTACCACACATTCACCGTTCATATTGAGCGATATTCCTGTGGATAATATTTTATGCTTGAATAAAGGTTCGGTTAACAAGGATGCGTTGGAGCAAACATTTTGTTCTAATGTCTATGATTTGTTGAATAACCAATTTTTTATGACGCAATTTGTAGGCGATATGGCTGCTGAAAAACTGAATGACATAGTTAAAGAACTTGATTTATTATCGGAAAAATATGAAAATAGAGCTAAGCCTATTGATAAAAACACGATTCTACGTTTGCAGAAAAGTATCAATATGATAGGCGACAGATTTATAAAGATGAAACTTCTGGAGAAACTGGAATATCTGAAAAGAAAGGACAGTCTGGAAGTTGAGTATGAAATGCTAAAAAAGCAGATGCAGGTTGTAGAAGAAAAAATTAAAAAGAGACGATGATACCAATAGAATACGATGACTTGAAACTGAAAAAGTATAACGACTTTATAGATACTTTTCTAGTCTATATGGATAAATATCTCAACAATGGATATGTAGGTAGGCGTAACCGTTGGAAGGTTTCAGATGCAAAGGAGTTCTATGATGAATTGAGTTCTGAACAAAAAACGAGATTTAATGATTCTGCTGATCGAGAATCCTGGTATAGTTTAGGAAGTAATGATACTTTTCTGGCTGCCGACCTTCCCATGGATATTGATACTATCAATTTTTTTACTGAAGCTAAACGAGAATTGAAAACATGGGTTAATTTACGTCCTGATGGTATAAAAACATTATCAGATCGTATTGTGGCTGATTATGCAGGCTTCAATGACCATGATACCACTTTATATCGCATAACTTATAAAATGTTTGTTGATAAAGGATATAAAGATATGCTTCCCAAGGACAATCTAATTGAAGCTGCTGGTGCGGATGTCTGTCCTTATTGCAATCGGGTGTTCATTAAGAATATAGATGGTAATGATAAAAAGCAAGTTAAGGGGCAACTGGATCATTTTTATGATAAAGCACAATATCCTTATCTTGCCATATTAAAATACAATCTAATTCCTAGTTGCCCGTTTTGTAATGGACCTACAGGAAAACACTCAATAGACGCGGAAAAAGAAGGTTTGATTAGTCCATTTATGCTAAAAGATGTAGAAGCCATGAAGTTTCATGTGGATATAAAAGGCAGTGGTTTTGTAGATATGAATACATGTGCCGATGCTATATCTGTAAAGGTTACTTATAATAAGAATGAAATGGAAAATAATGCTAGAATTTTCCATTTAGAGGAACTGTATAACTCACATACTGATTATGCAGCTGAAATGTATTTTAGGAACCAGATGATACATTCAGAGGCTTATAGAAAATTTGTTTCGGACTTTAATCTTGATATTTCTTCTGAAGATTGGCATCGTATGATATTTGGCTTTTCTGATAAAGTGGAAGACATTTGTAAGAGACCCATTTCCAAGTTCTGTAAGGACATCTTGGAGGAATTTGAAAAATATACGTAATCTTCTGAAGAAGCGTATGCTTTTCGAGTATTTTTGATGCCGGATATGGGGAGTAATTGATCCCCCCCCTTTTTTGTATTAAACATAAGATAGATTATAATGTGTAAACAGAAAAAATACATGGAACTAATTATTTTTTGCGCATTAAAAATCTTCGTGAAAAAGAAAAATAATATATTTTTAAATTATTATCTTTGTGAAAGATATTAATCTATGAGTGCTTGACTCTTTCACCCCAATTTTTAAGGATGGGAATATGTTAATATTTTTACTCATTGTAACTATTCTAACAATGACATTTTTAGTGTATGAAAAATTGGTCACCAACCGTTCTAAGATAGAACGGTGAACTATCGCGAACAAAAAGATTTAACGGTAGTTCACGCCATATTGAATATCGATATGGAAAAATAACAGTTAATAGTTGCAGAACTGCTTTGAAGAAGCTAAATTTGCCTATAATTTAATTGCAAAGTATATGTCATTTCCACACAATATAGTAAAAAGTGTTTGGCTGAAGGCACGTGCAGTAAAAGGATATGATGAGAATCTGTTCCGGAAAGATGCATGTGGGGCATGGATTATGTGGGACAAATATGGAAAAGACCATGTGTTTGGATGGGAAATAGACCACATTTTCCCTCGTGAACGAGGTGGTACAGATATATTAGAAAATTTACGTCCATTACAGCACCAAAACAATGCGAGTAAGGCTGATGATTATCCATCTTATACAGCTGTTGTTACGGCTGAAGGGGATGAAAACATATATCTCGAAAAGAATCTGACAGTAAATGCCAAGAAAAGGGAAGTGCTAGAAAAAATTTTTAAATCTTTAATGTGAATTTATGCTGAAAGCAATTGATGTGAAATGTCTATTTGGACTATATTCTTACTTTTTAGATTTTACAAACCCAGAGTTGAAGTTGAAGTTTATAACCGGTCCTAATGGATATGGTAAGACAACTATATTGTCATTCATCAATTCACTTTATCTTTGTCAATTTGATATTTTCAAAAAAGTACCTTTTGATTCTATTACTTACTTATTTGAAAAAGAAACTATAGAAATCATCCAGGAACGAGTTAATGATGATAGTGAGAATGAAGACTCGGATGAATCACATCAAATTGAAATGAAACTTATTGTTCGTTTCTATCGTAATGAGCATCCAGAGGCAGTGGAGGTATTTGAGCTTAAGAAGGATGACAACGAAGATAAAATAGGACATAATCTCGGAATTTATCTTTCTTCTCTGTCATGTTATTATATCAAAGATCAGCGCTTGAGACATAAGCAGGCCGTAGTTGAAGGAAATGCGGCTAGACCTGCTGATATCGTTTCTATTTTAGCTGTAAAAGATAATGCGGATGATTTGTGCAATCTGTTAGCTGAACAAAGTACTAAATTAAATAATGCATTGAACGTAGCCAAGTTGCAGTTCGGAACATCTATTGATGAAGTTGAATATAACAAAAGAAAACAACAGCTTTTACCTGTATTAGAGCAATTACAAAAATTTGGGTTGGCTGACGAAAGTCTTATACCCAAAGATTATGTTGGTGCAAACGTCTTATTTCTCACCGCTTATCTCGTTGCGCTTGAAAAAGCAGTTAATGAGATAATTCCTTTTGTACAACGTCTAGAGACATTTTTTGATATAATTGATCGGAGTCATTTCGCTGATAAGAGGATGGAAATACATCCACGGTACGGATATCGTTTTAAAATGAATAACGAACTAGAGAATATCTTGCCTCCTTTCGTATTATCTTCTGGGGAGCAGCATATCCTTATTTTATCTTATGAATTATTGTTCAAGGCAAAAGAAACTGATATAGTGCTGATAGACGAACCGGAAATGTCTTTTCATCTTATGTGGCAGATGGATTTTCTGAAAAATTTGAGTTCTATCATTAAGCTACGAAATATTCAATGTATTATTTCTACACATTCTCCACAAATATTTAGTCAGAATTGGAAATTGACGGTTGATTTATACAAACTATCTAAAAGCAGGGAGACTTATGAGTGACGTTTGGACATCATTGCAAGATTTTACAGCAAGCATTGCTCCTTCTTATACCAAAGCTGTTATCCAAGCCGGGCTACGTTCTCTACAAGGAGAAAGATATGTTTGGATTGTAGTTGAAGATATTGACGATGTAAATGTATACGAACGTTTTTTTCAACCAAACATTACTCGTGTTCTTACTTCTGAAGATGAGAATGGAAATAGAGGATATTCTTATGTTGAAAAAATAGTCACAGAAATATTGGCAGAGGAAAATAATCCGCTGATATTCGGTATCCGCGATACAGACTATACACGTTATGAAACACCTACACATCAATTTCCACCGGATATATTTACCACTGAACATCGAGATGTGGAAATGATGATGTTAGCATCTCCTTCTGTTCAAGCTGCATTAAAAGCATGGAATCCTGCATTACTTGTAAAATTGGCAGAGGGAGAGCCTGTTGTACGTATGATGGGGTATATTAGGTTATGTAACCATATATATTCTTTGGGATGTAACTTTAAAAAGAAAGTAAAAATAAGCAAGTTATGGGATGACGTTAACCATTCTCTTATTTCCAACTGGGACTCAGAGCTTATGACACTTTTTCTTGGTAATTGTAACAATAATTATAATAATCCTCATGTTTCTTTTACTGTGGAAGAATATAATTTGACTATTGTAGAAAAAGGATTAGAAAATGAAAACAGTTTAGACATATGCCAAGGGCATGATACTATTCGTCTTTTACAATATATGATGATACATAACCAATATAATGAGATTAATATTATGCGTTGTATGACAGATGCTTATGAATTATCTGATTTTCGGCAGACTAAACTTTACAATAATATTAAAGCATGGGAAGCTAGAAAAGGTATTAGTGTCATACGTTGAGTCTTTCTTTGCTTCCTAATTAAGAAAGCAGGTGAACTACCGCTAAACTAAAGATTTAGGGGTTTTCAAATGCGAATCCTTATAAGTTACTATCTTTCAACAACCTTTGTCGGAGATACTCTCATTTCTTTTTTCTTCTTAATCTGGTATTAGCTTCTTCAATAGACTTCGCTTCTTTAATGATAGCATGCAGTTGCCCTAGAATAAAAGGGGCGTTGCTGTCATATATGGATTGAAAGTTATTGAAGTGGAGTTTACTTTGCAAAGCATTGATTGTACTTTGTTCAGCGTCAATAAAATCTGTAATGCTTTCCTTACTTTCTTTGAAAAGCAAGGGAAATATTTTCTTATAATGAAGCATTACCCCGTTAAATTGCTGTATAACGGCTTCGCTCTTAAATTCTGAAAAATAACGAAATCTCCATGCTTCCCGCTCTATTTGTTCGGTAATGAAAATATAATCATGCAGCGGTGGATCATAATGTACTTGTTTTCCGTCTACCAATTTATCGGTAACAATAGTGTCAGGAGTGAATATTGTGGCCATAAGGCGTCTTCGCACCTGTTCGCGTTGCTCAAATAGTTGTTTTATCTCTTTTGCATAGCAGGTATTTAAGGCTGTGATATTTGTTTGTGGTAGCTGCTTGGATTTTTCGTATAGCAGGTTTCCGATACGGTAATATTCAGCGAGGAAGCGCTGTGCATACTGATGTTGTTGATAGGTCATTTTAGCCATAGCATATCCCGGGCTGGCAAATGACTTGTTTTTTAATCTTATTTTAGGAGGATGCAATTGAAGGAAAAATGTTAAGAGACCTGGATTTTGGAGAAGAATCTATGATGCGTAAACAAGTAAGAACAGAGAGAGTTTTTACACCTGAATCTGTATTAACTATGCTGGGACAATTCTATACTCCAAAAGAAATTTTAAACATTACAAATCGCAATTATAATGATAGTGATTTGTATCCAATTAAAGCATTTATAAATATTCCGGTTTTAATAATGGCTGATATTGAAGGATCAAAAACTTCATTATTTTTACCTGCAGAAAGAATAAATACTGCTCCATGCTTTTTTATATTGTATGTTCTGAAGAAAATTTTTGAATTTGTTGATATAGGGATTGTATCAAATGAATTGGAAAATATTGAAGATTTTAAGAGACTTATATTTATAAACACATCTTGCAAAGATATAGAGAAATCAACAAAGAAAGATATATCAGGTGATTATCAATATAAGATAGATTATATGAATTTGTTCCGTAATATATGGGATAAGTATATGGTTCTTATTATTCCTGGAATGTCTTACTTATATATAGGTAAAGCTATTGGGAATTACCTACTGTTAAATATTCAGTAACCAATAAAGAAAACAGAGTAAATATTTTGCGTATTCATCAAATATGATGATATTCGCATTGGACTACAATAAGAAAATTGCCATGGAATATTATATAGTACAAAAGAAATCACAGCCTTATATAAATGGTGGGTTCTGGTGCATCGATATTATTGTTTCATTGTCGGTAACTGGTAGACTTTAATTCACAACAGAGTAGTTATGAGTAAAAAAGAAAGAGTATTGTCTTTTGGTAAATATGAAGGGCAAGAAATAAAATATATCATACTTACGGATATCGGGTATATCGTGTGGTGCTTGGAAAATATCAAGAAGTTTAAACTAACTGATGAAGAACAAGCTATATATGATGCAGTAGCGATAAGAATAAGAAAAAGTAATTGGCAGTGGGTAATGACTTTTCCTATAGTATTGATGTATAATCATATAAAGAATAGAGATGCATTTGAGAAATTAGAAACGCCATTCATTGAAAATTTTGCATATATTGCTTTTAAAGAATCAGAGAAGGATAATCCAATCTGTAAGAGTGTTGAAAAATATATAACTTCAAAAACATATCGAAGTAATATTGCCGAAGGCTTTTCGGCAGGTGACTTCGTAGTTTATTCAATCGAAAATCTCGATGAAAGTGAACATGTACTTTAACTAATAACAAAATAAAAATAAAATTATGGATATACAGAAAGCAATTAATGTGATCGATAAAGTTTCGACACTCATAGTAGAAAAAGTACCACCGTATTTTGTAGCAGATGCGTTGAATGATAAAATGGACAGAGAGCAGTACCAGTATATGTTAGATAAATGGTCTAGTAAGCAAGGGGATTTATTTGACTTCTACTTGAATACAAGTAGTGATATAAATCGCTACTTGCTTGAGGGACTGAATATAGACGTTGAAGATGATAAATATCCAGACTACGAAAGTAGAGAATTGGCATGTTTACGTGATGGGAAGTCGCGATGGGATGTCTATCCCTTTGAAACAGAAATCCTTCGCCGATTTATATTATTTGGATATGACAATTCACTGGAGGTTCTGAAAGATATCAGCTCTTCTGCTTGGGAAACTGTTGAAGAGTACAATATAAATCCGTATGGAAATTATCTCAACTGGTCTATTTTTTGGTTCAATGCTACCATAGAAGATAAGGAAGAACTGGTAGAATATCTTATTAAAGGAAAAGACTTGATTGCGAGGCGTCCAGATCACCTGTTTTGAAGATGAAAAAGCACCTTTCTTCAGAGGATTATAAAAATTATAAAGAATACGAAAAGCGTTGATGATTGATATGATTCGAGAGGCTATAAAAAATAGGTTGGTAGAACTGGGGATAACGCAAAAAAAATGTGCAGAAGACAATGGGTTAGAACTTAAAAATTTTAATTCCTTCCTTGTAGGGAGAAGGACCTTTCCTCTTTCTGGCATAGAAAAGCTGTTTAAATACTTGGATCTTGAAATAGTAGGGAAACCCGGCAAAGTCATTGGTAAAACAGAGAAATAAGAAAATAAAACATGATGAAATATTATACACCTGTAGTGTGGAATAATGTAAGATTTGCTTTTATCCCGGTAGAAACTTTTAGTGGTGTTCCCTCCTACCCTGAAGAAGAATGTGCCCGGATCTGCGGAGAATTGAACAAGATTATAAAGCTATGTTCTTTTAGGCCTAAAGCTGGTGATGTATATTATCATCCAGTAACATTTGACCGGGGGAAGTTTATCGTGATGGATAACCAGGCGGCTTTTGATGATTGCCCCTACCCTGCTTGTGCGGATCACGATAGTTGCCAGAAAGTATGTGACTTGATGAACCGGGTATTGGATGGAAAGTAATATTTTTCCGAGAGTAATAAAGCTATAAATTAATTTAAGATCACAATTTGTGATATCCAATCAATGCTATTATCATAATGGATGGACAATTAATAGTAATACAAAGTAAGATCTACGAGATCCGTGGTCAGAAAGTGATGTTTGACTTTGATCTGGCCGAAATGGGACGGAAACTAAACGTTTGAAGGAGTCTGTAAAACGAAATATTAAACGTTTCCCTTCTGACTTCATGTTTGAACTCACTAAAGAAGAGTTTGAGAGTTTGAGGTCGCAAATTGCGACCCCAAACAAAAGAGGTGGTACAAGGTATATGCCTTATGCCTTTACGGAAGCTGGAGTAGCAATGCTTTCATCGGTTCTGAATAGTGATGTCGCAATTGAGATTAATATCAATATAATGCGTGCATTTATAGCGGTTCGTCAGATGTTAGCAAATCCAGCTGTAGATCGGGTTGGCCAGCTGGAGAACTTGGTGAAGGAACTGAAGAACTATATTGAGGAAGTATTTGCTGATTATAACGATATAAACGATGATACCTGGAAGCAGCTGGAGCTAATCAACCAAACACTGGCCGAGTTACAAGTACAGAAGAATCAAGCAGAGAAGCCACGAAGTACCATTGGATTCAGGAAATATTACGAATAATGTGCTATTAAACATAGAAAACAATGTCAATATAATATTGACATATCGTTTTTTTTACTTATCTTTGTACCACAAAGAAATATCATATGACTGAAGAGGAAATCAAGAGTATATTTAGAGAGCTTCTAGCTAAACGTAATTGGTATTCTGGAACATCGTTAAATCGAGCCCAGGCATGGGAGATGAAAAGACGGTTTAATATTGATGAATTATCTACCGGTCGGATACTGGAAGTTCTTATGGAATGTGGATATGATGTCGAAGTAAAGAAAGGAAAAATAAAATGAGACAAAGAATTATTTTGCGGTTAGCAATAGTAATAAAAATATAAACCATAAATTTACACACTTATGAGACAAGCATTGGATACAAAGTTAACTATAATTCAAAGTAAGATCTACGAGATCCGGGGTCAGAAAGAGATGTTGGACTTTGATCTGGCGGAAATGTATGGGACGGAGACAGGAGAACTTAAACGTGCAATGAGGCGTAATATAGAAAGATTTGAAGGCGGTGATTTTATGTTTGAGTTGACTAAAGAAGAGCTTTCAAGATGCCAAATTGGCATCTTGAACAAAGGTCGAGGTAGTAACATCAAATATATGCCTTTTGCTTTTACGGAATTGGGAGTGGCTATGCTTAGTAGCGTTCTTAATTCTAAAACGGCAATCGAAATCAATCGAAATATCATGCGTGCTTTTGTTGAAATACGCCAAGTATTAACCAATCCACCGGCTGATCCAGTACATGAACTTCAGAATGAGATGAAGGAACTGAAGGAATATATTGAGGAAGTCTTCGCCGACTATAATGATATCAATGAAGATACGCGGATGCAACTGGAGCTGATCAACCAAACGCTGGCGGAACTGCAAGCGCAGAAGAAATTGTCAGATAAGCCACGAAATCCAATTGGATTCAGAAAATAATGTGATATAAGGTGCATATTTGTACCTCAAGCCACAGAAACGAAACAAATTATTAATTAAATAGATTGTATAATGAAAATGAGAATTGAAAAAATGTTAGTGATGTCTCTATTGAGTCTCGCTATGTTCTCTTGTTCGAAAGATGATGGAGTTATTGACCTACCTGTTACCCCTCCTACTCCTGATCCGGAACAACCGGTTGATCCCCCAGCAGAAGACGTATTATTCGGTATTAATCCTGTCATTGCAGGTATTGTGCCTGTAACCAGGGGGATCATAACCAACTTCACGGATAACGACCGGATAGGTCTGTTCCTGACAGATGGTGAATTAGGTCTGAATTATCAGGAGAATGCTGAAGCGGCCAATGTACCAGCCATGTACCAGCAGGGATCCTGGAAGGTAGAGAAAGACCTAGTACTTTCGGAAGAAGGCACGGCCTTTGCTTACTATCCCTATAATAGTAAAGTTACTGATGGTACAGTTGTACCTTTGGAGATTGAATCACAGACAGACTATCTCTATGCTACTCCCGCAGTTGTTGATGAGAAGAATCCCATCGCCCAGATTGGCATGAAACATGCTTTATCTTTGATCTCTGTCCGTATCCGGAAGAATGACTACCAGCATGCAGGAAAGCTCACTAAAGTTGAAGTGCTCGATGTCCAGCAAAATGGTACCATGAATATTGCCACCGGTGCGGTCACAAAGACAGGTCCTACAGCAATCTACTCTGTCAATCGTGATCTAGTTTTGGATGATAATGATTTGGCCAAGACACAGATGATAATGCTTCCTACTGTCATTGCTGAAGCTGGTAATATCCGCTTCCAGATAACTGTTGATGATAAGTACTACATTTGGGAAGTGCCGAAGTCTCATATTTGGGAAGCCGGTATGGAATATACGTACACGCTTAATTTGAGTAAAACTGCTGAAGAGCTTCCAGATCTGGAACTCGATGTCGATTACTGGACCCAATACGGTAAGGATGATAATATCCAGATAGAAGACCATACGCAGCCCGGTTCTGCATACTATAGAGTTGTTGATGTTGAAATGGGTAGCACACCTTATGGCCGTACCGTTGTCCAAGGTGAATCATTCATTTTCACTGGTGTGGTAAATGATCGTAAAAACGGTTTTAAGGGTAAAGTCAAATATAGCTTATGGCAAGGTGACAAGATGGTTGAGCAATTCCCATCCTATTATTTTGAATCATATTACTATAATACTTTGGATATCCCATGCTTTATTACCTGTGCACCTGGTACGTATAGGCTGAAGATGCTCTTAAAAGAAGAAGGTTCTAATATTTGGATTTTACCTTCTGATCGTTATTCTGAAGAGCGTGACTGGATGTTCACTGTTCAAGCAGACAATGGAACCCCGTCTATAAAATTTATGAATCCGGAAGGATATAGGGTGATTAAAAATGAAATATTGAAATTTAAACTTAATCAGCCTTTTAATATGGAATTTACCTTGACTAACCGTGCCTCGGTTGCATTAAAAGGTGAAATCAAGGCTGTATGGCATAGAACTTTTACAGGAGAGTTTGAGAATATTTCTGGTAATGATGGGAATACATGGGAAGATGAGATTGGACGGATATCTATAGATTTACCATCTACAACAGATGAATACAAAGGTAAAGTGCCTTGTACAATATCGACCTATAGAGCTGACGTTAAGAAGTGGGTTCCTTCTGTTTCATTCTACTACAAAGCTGAAGGTTCAAATACTTGGTTTTTGATGCGTAGTGATGGTGATTCCGAATTGCAGCGCTGGAAGGGTGTGGATATAGATAAGAATAAGTTAATAAATGGTAGTTATAAAAATCCAGATCCTAATACAACTTGGACTTGTCTTGGGGGGAACAATTATAAGTATTTGACTCTTGAATACTAATATCTGTTATCGAACTAGAGAAATAACTAACCATAAGAGTATATCGTAATATTAATTTGAAAATAGAATTTACATGAAAAAGATTTTTTTATTAGTAGCATTTACCTTTTTAATGGTTCTGCTGTCAAGTTGTAGCAAAGATGAAGATAAGAACCAGTTTTTGCATGGTACTTATAAAATGGTGATAATACAAACTGGTGATGTTGCTGATTTTGAGCTAACTGTTGGTATTGGTGGAGGTAATGGATTGAATAATGGAATTTTTGATGAGCAGGGAAATGACTTAGGTATGAACTATCGTTTAAATAATGAAGAGAAACAGCGTTCCAGTTATTCATATCATACGGCAGGAGATGGTATAATGATGATTTTCACTCAGGTGGCTACCTGTGACGACCTTAGTAAAGCTATGACTACCAAAGTTGAAGTATATTTTGATGAAAAGCTGATAGATAAGAAAGAACGCACCTTTAAAGGAACAGATTCGTCACCCTTCCAAGTAAATTGGTCGCAGACAAAATAGGCGTAAATGAAGATTCATATCTTTATGGTTGATTGAACTATCAATATATTATATAGGAGTGAATAGAATACCCCTACCTTCAAATACTCTCTGATTTTGATAGGTGTTATTCAAGTTTAGCTTTTCAGGTTCACGTCAATTTCTGATTTTATTCTATTGAATGCCAAAATGTAAATATAGTTTTATGATTCGATGTCTTTTTAATGAATGGACGTATAAAATCTTGAAATATTTTGAGTTTTTAGCACGTTTTTCCGAAAGTAATACTATCTTTGTGCCGGAAAGGTGTTCTAATTGCCTGATAAAGAGGCATAAAACAGTTTAAAAAAACGTTCGTTTTAATGAACGCAAAAGTCTAAAAAACTTTTAAAGGAGCAAAAAAAAAGCTGTTAAATAAATTAAAACTTGTATTTTTCCCATAGTTCATATTGTTTTATGGTATATCCTGCTGCTGATAGATACTCTCTAATATACTCTTCTGAAATATTTTCGCCATGTATAAATTTAGCTTTATCATTTTTAGCACTAAAATAGGAACGAGATGAATATTGATGCCATTTCCTATTCTTAATTAATTCACTAAAGCATTCCTTTAGTGTTTT
>OHAJ01000446.1_pt1 | contig 30570 bp, 21 predicted proteins | sample 1577101 | NCBI WGS metagenome assembly OHAJ01 (sample SAMEA3541531, study PRJEB24748) | human gut metagenome | biome: human gut; feature: human-associated habitat; material: faeces | place: China | collected 2012
CTGCTGGATGGCGACAATGTTCGCCACGGATTATGCAGCGATCTCGGTTTTAGCGTGCCGTTGCGGAAGCCCAGCAGGGTGCGACGGGTGATGGATTTAGCCATCGGCGTCTTGCAGATGACGAAGATGTTGTCGGCCACGGCCTTGTCCCAAAGAGCCTGATGTTCGGCGAGGTTCTCGGGAGACGTCAGCTCATTGCGCAGAAGCGACCGATAGACGTTATAAGCCAGATACAGGGGATAAAGGCCCGACTTGGAGTTGATTTCGAGGAGATGTGTGTCGGGTGAGAAAACGTCGGCGGTAACGGCGCCCCGGTCTACAAAACGCGGCTCCTCAATCGTCGTCTTAAACTGTTTGTCGTAAAAAGTATATCCGCCCAAGGTGTCGCTGAGGTGCATATTCACCACGGGCCACGGTGTCAGCACCGTTTCCTTGTCGGGGTTGCGGAACGTGGCGAAGATGTCGGCGATGCGCTCTATGCGCTCCTCAATGGGTAGCCGGTCGGCGGCGCGGGCCATCTGGCGGATACGTTTGGCGGCGGCGGTGAAGACGTCCGGGTCGTAATACTTCTTGAAGGCGTTAAAGCGCTGCTTGGTAACGCCTTTGGGCATAAACTCCTCCCACGAACGCGAGTCGACAAGCGAGGTGAAATTGTCAATGGTAAGCTCTTTGTCTTCATCGGTGATGTCGGCGCCGTAGATGAGCAGCGGCATGCGTATGGAGATGCCGCGGAGTATGGAGATGGCGTCTTCCTTGACTTTGCGCTTTTTCTTCAGCTCTTCGAGGCGTGCCTGTTCTTCGGGTGTGCGCTGACGTTTATTTTTCTTTTCGAGCTGTTCCTGCTCGGCATATTCCTCATCAGTGAGACCCTGGTTGTTGACGATGATGTCGTTGGTCTTACCCATGGCCTTTGTCTTGCCGATGATGCCTTTCAGCTCGTCAAACTCGCGGATGTCGACGTCTGAGAGCCGCATCAGCTCATAGTTGTTGTAGAGGTAACCGTCTTCGAAGCCATGTTGCACCACGCGCTCCACATACACGCGTTTGAGCTGCTGAAGCATCTGCTCGGTGTTGAACCGTTTCATCTTGCTTCCATCTACAGCGATGATAGGGCAGAAATTCAGGAATTCGCCGAGCTGCTGACGGTCGGAAGTGGTCTGTTTGCCGGCTTTTGTGGAGATTTTGGCCGTTTCGGCAAGCACTTTGAGAGTGCGGTCGGGGGCGAAGTCAAACACATAACAGTCTTCCTTGACGCGTCCGTTGATGGTTGCCGGGGTCTGCACGCGGAAGATGGTCTGCATATAAGCTGAGGCTGCGGTGTTGTGGCTTCCCGACAGCATCAGCACACCGGTCCACGGCTTTACGCTGACGCCGGTGGTGAGACGGCCGCAAGAGAGCGTTATGGTGCGCGTCATGTCGGGGTCGGGGCCTATGGCGTTGTTCACCTTGCGCAGCGCTTCCTCGTTGGGTTCCTCCTCGTCGCCGTCGCCGGCAACGTTCACAATATCGAACAAGCCGAACACCGGATGGTTGCGCAGCATGGCGGCGAGAGCTTTGGCGGCCTTGACGCCCGGAACCATCCACAGCGTATGGCGGAAGATGTCGCGGTAACGTTTGTTGGCAAAGGGGTAAACGTCGTCACCTTCGCGCGTCTTTGTGAGCAGATTGAGGAAGTCCTCAACGTGCTGTTTGTGAACGAACTCGCCTTGGTCGGTGGTGCGGAAGAACTCGCGGAAGTTGAAGGCAATGTCCTCGTCGGCAAACTCGTTCATGAGCCGCCCGAGGTCGTATGTGTAGATATTCATGCGCGGAAGACCCGCGTAGGGGTTATGGTCGCCGGGATGGGTTAAGTCCCATTCGGCTTTAGCGCGTTGCTCCATTACATAATCCCAAGTGAAGATTTCCTCCTCTTTATATTCGTCGAGCAGATTGAATGGTGTTCCGCTTAGACGAAGCACTTTCGTTTTCTCCTTAGTCAGTTCAGCCATGACGGCTTTACCGAGTTCTGTTTGTGTACCCTCGTGGGCTTCATCAACAATGATGAGATCCCACGGAGTGGAGAAAATATCATTATTCTTGTCGAAGTTACCGCCGACAAGTTCAGAGCCTCGGAGGTCTTGCATAGAGGCGAAGTAGATATATCGGCATTCCTCCCGACGTGCGCGGCGTTCGAGAGAGACGAAGGTATCGCCGTTGGATTTAGAGCCATAGGCGTATTCGTCGGAGTCATAGAATATTTTGCCGAAGTCCTCGAACCAGCCCGCATCGACCACCGGGCGGTGAGTGAGGATAAGGACGCGGCGGAAGTCGCCACGTTCCTTAACGACTTGCAGAGCCGAGAGCGTTTTGCCGAAACGCATCTTGGCGTTCCAGAGCATCTGATTGCCTTTCTTGAACTGGCGCAGAGTCTTATCGATAGCCTCGCGCTGTTCGGGGCGGAACTGGATGGGCGACTGCCCGACAGTTACCTCCGAGCCTTTCAGGGCTTTGCGGCCCTCCTTGACAGCGGCGATAGCTCGCTTGGCAGTTTCGAGGTCGCAGCAGAACCACTCGTTTGCACCGTTCACCTTATCAAACACTTTGCGCTTAATGCCACTGCGCAGGAGCACATCGTGAACTTCTTTATCGTTGACGGCGGCAAGCCGACCATCGCGCACGAAAATGGCAATTTCCGTGTGGAGAAGTTCGTATGTGATTCCGGCAGTCTTGGTGTATTGGTCAATGCGAGCTTTGGCCGCTTTATTCAGCGCACTGCTGTTGGGCGGCAGCGTGATGTTGCCGTCATCAAAAGTGGCCTCGCCTATTTTCAGACAGTCGCTGTGTGCCTCGTCGGGAATGCGGAACACGTATATCAGCTTGGCTTTAAGGTTTGAGAAATATTCCATGCCGGTTATTTTATAAGGTCGATAAATCGGATTTTCTTTTTGCTCTCAGACTTGGCGCCCCAGTCGCGAATGAGGCAGTAAGAGCCGTTGTGGCGCCTGATGTCGCCGTTTTTGCACCCGTCGCATTGGCTCACTACCTCCGTTTCGCCGAAAAGATCGGCAACTATCTGCCGCCGTTCGCCGCATGTGCCGGGAACAACCCCTTTGAGACCGTCCATTTGCCAGAAATTCCACGAAATGATGTAGGCAATGTAAAGGAGCGATTTCAAAAGCGGCTCTTTGCCGAATTTGGCTTTGAAATAGTCAACAAACGTCATGAGCAGATTCTCGCGGGCGAGCAACAAGTTGTCGCCCTGCCATTCATATCCGTAGACATTCTGAAAAGCCACCTGCGCCCATTTGAGCCAGTCGGCGGAGTTGTCCACGTTTTCGGAAATGACCCTGAGCTTGCGGTCGAGCAAGCCGATGCGCCGCTCAATGGGTATCGGCTCGCCGCTGACGGTGTCGTAACGGCTGACGACGTAAGGCGCTTCGCCGCAGGTGATTTCAAGACGCGTGTCGCGCACATAGTCGCGCCATATGCGCCCTTCAGGAAAGAGAACAGGTGTTGGGTTGACAGCCCATGTATGGTCGCCGTTCTCGGTGTTGAAAACTCCTTCGCGGCCAAACCATTCGTTGTCAACAAGATTGTTTTGCGCGTTGCATATCCACGACGGGGTGAAGACCTCGGCCATTTCGCGGCTGCGTTGTTGCTGTTGCTGCCGGGTCTTTACTGAGCGTGGAACTATGACCATGCCGTTATCGCCGGTGATTTTCTCCACCGTTATTTCGTCGGAGTATTGATAGCCGGCGCCGCGGTCGGCGTAATTGTCGGTGGCCCAAAAGATATTGACCTGCCGCTCAGGGGTGCTTAACGTGTGGTCTTTGAGAAGCACAGTGAGCAATTCGGGCGACAGCTCGAAAATGTCATTCTCTTTTATGTCGACCTGCGAATCAGTCATTTTTCAAATTTGTAAATCCCTTTCATGGCATCTGAAGAGGGGTGGCCTCTTCGGGGCTCGCCTATGGTAATGGAGGGCGGGAGGCGGCTCGGGAATTATCTAAATACAAAGGTAATAATTTTTTTGGATACCGGCGGCATAAAGTTGGGCAAAGGAGGCAAAAATTGCGGCAAAAGAATAAGAGAGCGCGTTTATGTTGCAAAACACGCTCTCTCAAAGCTCTTACCCCTATAAGCCTTATAAGATTTATAAGATTTATAAGACTTATAAGCCCAATTAACCCAATTGAGCCGCTGCGTTATTTTCCGAAATAGAATCTCAAAATAAGTTCCACGTTGCCCAAATCGGGTATGTCTCTTTTTCCCAGATCGAGCTTCAGACGTCCCCACTCAGTGTCTTGGCTGGAAAGTGACTTCTCAGTGAATTGGCCATCGGGGAAGATAATCTTTATCATTTTGGAGTTGGGGTAGATGCAGTAGACGAAGTTCAGGTTGCCTAACTCCTGTAACATTTCAGAATTAGGATTGGAAATTACCAGCTTTCCGCAATTGGCAGCTGCATTCGATATCCATGCATTGCGTTCGCATTTCAAACCCACCGGAATCCAGAGATTGATGCCTTTGTCGTAGTTTTTCAGCTGCAAGAAGACAAAATCGTTTGCGTTAGGCACCGAGTCCATCAGATGTTTATCCACGTTATAAATCTTCATACTATGGTCATTGGCGGGAGTTCGGAAGATAACGCAGTTTCGTGTAGTCTGGTCAGAGTCGTTTCTGATTGCGCCCACATAATACATTCCGCAGGAGTCTAATTCCCCCACGATGGTTTTGCCGTTGCCTGTCATGCGGAGCATTTTTTGTTCTCTGTAAAACTGGCCTTCATTGTTGTCGGAACCCACCATGGACCCCTTGTAATTGACATATACACTCAGGTATTCAAAGGTTCCCTTGGGACCTCCGGGAATCAAAACGTCGTAACTGCCCTGGAAGGTCATGGGCACGGAGGCTGAAGCCGTTTTTACTCCGGCTAAAAGAAGCGCTAAAAGCACTATTGCCGGAAATATTCGCCTTGCTATTCTCGTTTTCATTTTTTGCAATGTTGTGGTTAGAGTATTATTGTTAGCGACACGTCTATGGCTCTACCCTCACGCAAGCCCTTAATCACTGTGTAAGCCAGGGGAATGCTCAGGTAAGTAGTGGCGAAATCCTTTTCGTTGAGTATATACAACGTATTGCTGGTGTTCCGCGGATTGTTAATCATCAGAGTGTTGTCGATAAAGGCATAGCGCCCTTTCAGGATTCCGAGAGCCGTCATCACCACATTGTCGGCCGTTATCTTGTATTCACCTTCCCCGGGGTTCTCTTCAGGAACGAACTTCACCGTGGCCGGGAAAGCCAGGATTGGATTATCCGACGATTCGTACAGCTCGATATATGCGGCTGTGTAAGTGCCCTCTTCAAGCTTTTTGCGTATTTGTTCGGGTGTGAGTTTCTTTTGCGGAGTGAGGTTGTAGAGGAAACACTTGTCGCCGGCGCCATTCTTGCCGTTGGCGAATTTGTCGGTGAAGGAGCGGCCGCCGTTGGTGCTGGTGGCGGTGATTCTCAGACCGCCCGAGGTAACCTTCAGCGTGTTGCCTACAACGCTGTAATTGCCCCCGAAGACCTTAAAGCCGAAATTCCAGCCTATATCCGAAGGATCGAGACCGATTGATGATTTCATCATCAGCCCCTCTTCCATGCCGTAGTTGTAGCATATCAGATTGTTGTTTTTGAGTTTGGCGGCACTCATGCCACCGCCTTCGCCCGAAGTGCTGCGCTTCTTGGCGGCTGTGCTTTTTTTGCCGGTACCCGTGCCTCCGTCGTGGTGACCGAGCCGAGCGTCAACGCGGCCATGAGCAGTAATGCAAAGGCCCTGAACGTTAATTTCATAATGCTTTATTGTTAGTGTTCTTTTGGTTGCGAAAAATAGTATTCAGGCGCGTAACACGCTTACTGTCAGCGTATTAACACCAGCGTAAGGGTTATGCCCGAGGCACTGCCCAGGGGCACTTTTATGTAATAGCCGTCGTCGTAAGCCGTGCCCTTCACCGTCTTGCCCGTGGAGTCGGTAAGCACCACATCCGAGCCTTGTACAGAGTATGTGCCCTGCATGGTGCTGAAAATTTTCTGCAACGAAGGCGAGTCGCACGTCATCTTAAACGACTTGTCGGCGGGGTTGAAAAGAAAGTTAGAGGTGGCGCACATCGTCTTGCCATCGGCCAGACCAATCAGCACGAACGCCGTGTAACCGTCCTCGCTGCCTATTACACCCTCCAGCTCCGAAGCCGGTATGGCGGCCGGTTTCAGGCGGCGCGGCACCTTGAGCAGCCACAAATCCAGCGTCTGGCCGTAGAGCGCCAGCTTGCCGGTGAGAGTGCTGCCGCCGTCGGTTGACGTCAGCGTGGTGGCCGGGCGTCCCGGCGCCTTCAGACTGATGGTAATCTTGTCGCCTACCTTTGTTGCCTTATACGATGCTGCAAAGTTGTAGGTGTCTGACACGTTAATCTCAATATCGGTGTCGTCGAAGAGGAAATCAACCCAGCTGTCAATAGGCTGGCCCGGAATCTTGCCGATGCCCTGATAGTGATACTTGTTGAGATCTGCGGGTGCTCCGAATGAGTTTGCTGCCCACAAAAAAGCCATGAACAGCATCACGAAAAGAGTCTTTATCTTCATTTGGTTAAAAATTTGTCAGTTGGCTTTCTCAAACTGGAAAAGTACGTCATCTTCAGCGAACTCAAAGGAGCTTGCATTGGCATCGGCGAGCGGGATTTTGGCAAACACCTTGTCGGAATTGCCGTTGTAGAGCACCAGACTCACCTTGCCATACTGCTCCACTACCTCATAGCGACCGCCGAAATCGAAGTCGTCGCCGAGCTTCTCCTTCTGCCACGAGTGTTCATACTCATACTCCGTTATGCCCTCCCTGCGTCGGTCTCTGCGCGTGGATGCCTTACGCATGTCGAACGAGGCGGATACAAACTTAATAGTGTACTTGCCGCCGGCAAAAGAGAGCGCCACATCGCCCACCTTGATGCCCCCCGCGTCGCCGGTCATATAAGCTGCGCCCTTAAACTGCGCATTATCGTGTATATACTTGGCCTTCACCGCTGTCACCCGCCGGGCGTTCTCCACCTCCGCTTCCGTGTGACGCATTGCACCCGGCCGTTTGCGCGACGCACGCTGCGGCGACTGCTCCCCCTCGCCCCTCAGCGTTTCCGCGCTGCCGACGCCACTCTCTCCCCACACGCCGCTAACGCTGCAGACGCCACTCTCTCCCCACACGCCATTCACGCTGCAGACGCCATTTACGCCGCCAACAGCCATCACTGCGCCAAGAGCCAATATTTTCAGTTTTATCTTCATAATACCCATAATAGTGTGTAAAACCTTGAAGCTATTCTGTAAACAATCGCACAAAGGTAACCTTTTTTTCCACATTTTCAACTTCAACCCTCACAATCCCCCTCCCACCATCCATCCTTTCCATGCCCCCCATCCCTCCCAGGCCTCTCCCAAATTTTATCACCTTTGTGATGTGAAACTGTGCTGTATTCGGATGTATATAAAAAGAAAAAGCAGCCAGATTTTTGGTCTAACTGCTTTAATCTCGTCTTATTTTTGGTGATCCGCGTGGGGCTCGAACCCACGACCCCAACATTAAAAGTGTTGTGCTCTACCAGCTGAGCTAGCGAATCAAGAGCAATCCGCAGGGAGGGTTGAAAACCTTGTTCCCTCAATTGCGCTGCAAAGTTAATGCTTTTTTTCTTACCGGCAAAATTTTTCGGCAAGTTTTTTTGATATTAAGGCAAAGGTGCCGTTTTAATTCTATACTAATATGTTTGAATATTCAAATTAGAATGTATTTCTCGAAGGGATTATCGCCGTTATAATTAAAATTTTTACCGCAAATATTTGCCAAATATAAATTTCTGATTTATAGGCGAATCGCGGAAATTTTGAGTAGAAGGAGGTGCTTTCCCTCATGTCAAAGCCGGAATTTTCATCAAGCTTTGGGCTGCGAAGTGAATATGGGTATGTTGAGGGCTTATCATATATGTGGAAGATGCGGTGATTTTTTCAGTTTATTTTGTGTGCTTTTCGGGTGTGGTTTGTAAATATAAAAATTTGTGTTAATTTTGCACTCTGAGTTCCATCTTTTAAAATCTTTATATGAACAAATTTTCACAACTCGCTTTGATTGGGCTAAGCGCAGCGGTGGCTGCGCCGGGTTTTGGCGCCGGCTGGACGTCGGCCGGTTCCGGCACGGCTTACTCGCTCACAGCTCTGAGTCAAACTGAAGGCGCCGGCCTCAGCAAGGTGTCTGACAATGTCTTCCTGCTCAGCAACGACATTACTATTTCTGAAGGCGACAGTTTTACGCTTGAGGGTGGTGTAACTTTGCGCATTGCAGGTTCTTCACAGATTCGCATTGAGGGTGATTGTGCTTTAGGCAATGCCTCAGGCCGCACTCTTATCACGCGCAACGACACTACGGATACTCCCAAGGGTATCTATATTGTTCGCGATGCCGGCTCGCCGGCGCAGATTTGCAATCTTGATTTTGAGTATGCTTCTTTGCGCAATTACGGCACGGTTGGTTTCAACATGAACAATTGTTCGTTCCGTCTGAGCAACGGCAAGCTGTCGAGCGCCGGCGCTCTCACCCTGGGCAAGACGGGTGCTTCGTTCACCATCAGCCAATGTACGTTCTCCGAGAACACTGTGCCGGCAATCGGCTCAGGTGCTAACATCTACTGCGGCGTAACTATTTCCGACTGCTCAATCTTTGACTGCACCACTCAGAACAGCAACAAACCCATGATTAACATCAGTGTTGGCGGCGACAGCGCGGTGATAATCCGTAATGTCAACATCACCGGCACGGGTCGCAACATGGTAGGCGGCATCTCCATGAACAACATGTTGAGTGGCAAGGGCAAGAATGTGGTTACCATCGACAGTGTAACGGTGCGCAACTGCCGCTACGGCATCAACGCCATCGGCCCGCAGAAGCTCACTGTCAGCCGCGCTCTGCTGCTCGACAATCACTTCGAGACCAATCCTATGAACGGCGGTTCGGGCATCTCGCTCAGCTCTGTCAAGGACACCGCCATCATCTCCGGCTGCCGCATCGAGAATTCGCTCTGGGGCGTTACGCTCATCAAGTCGCCGGCCAACCTGGGTCAGGTGGACAACGCCGCCTCACCGGGCAACAATGTGTTCGTAAACAACGGCAATAACGGCGGCACGGAAGGCGCTGCATGGAAGCCCTACGACCTCTACAACAACTCCACATACACCATCTATGCTCAGAACAACACATGGAGCGTTCCTGAGCAGACTCAAACGGAGATTGAGAAAGTAATTTCGCACAAGAACGACGACGCGTCGCTTGGCGAAGTCATCTTCATGCCGGCCAAGGCGCCTCTGAAAGTCAACACCCTTGCCTCCCTGTCGCAGACCGCCGAGTCAGGTGTTACCAAAGTGAGCGAAGGCGTTTACCTCCTGAGCAAAGACGTTACCATACCCGAGACTGAGACATTCACTCTGGAAGGCGGTGTAACGCTTCGCATTAAAGGCTCATCTCAGATAAAAGTCAATGGTCCGTGCACCCTGGGCAGCGCCGATGCCAGAACGCTCATCACGCGCAACGACTCTACCGACACCCCCAAGGGTATCTACATCACATACAACGGCACTGAGTCCATCTTCATCCGCAATCTCGACTTTGAGTACGCTCAGATTCGCAATTTCGGCAACCGCGGCTTCGACATGGACAATTGTTCGTTCAAGTACGCCAACGGCAAGTTGAACTCCTCAGGTGCCATCTCCATTGGCAAGACCGGCGCTATGTTCAGAATCACCAACTGCACATTCTCGCAGAACACGGTTCCCGCTGTGGGTGGCGCCGCCAACATGTACTGCGGCCTCGAAATGAGCAATTGCTCTCTGTACGACAACAACACCAAGAATGCCAACAAGCCGCAGCTCAACCTCACGGTGGGCGACAATATGCCGGTTATTCTGCGTAACATCAACATCACCGGCACAGGTCGCACCAAAGTGGGCGCCATTGCCATTTCCAACCTGATGGGTGCCACCGGCGCCAACAAAGTCATCATCGACAGCCTCGACATCCGCGGCCACCGCTATGGCATCGCCGCTATGGGTGCTCTCGCACTCACTGTCAAGAACTGTTATCTCTACGACAACTCTTACGACCCGGACCCCATGAAGGGTGGCGAAGGCATATCCCTCTCCAGCCTGGGCGACAATGAAGCTATCATCACCGGCTGCCACATTGAGAAACATCTCTGGGGCGTTACCGTAATCAAGTCGAAGGCCAACCTCGGACAGGTAGGCAACTGGACTTCTCCCGGCAACAATGTGTTTGTAAACAATGGTCAGACCAAAGACGACTCGTTCGTACCCTACGACCTGTACAACAACTCCACAAACACCATCTATGCTCAGAACAACACATGGAGTGTGCCTGAGCAGACAGAGGCTGAGATTGAGAAGGTTATCTTCCACAAGAACGACAACAGCGAGCTCGGACTGGTAATCTTCATGCCTGCCCATGACCCGAGCGGCGTAAATGAGGTTATTGCCGACAAGCCGCTGATTATCGACAACGGCATGATAATCTGCAACAACGGCGCCACGGAGGTTGTCTTCTATACCACCGACGGCCGCATCGCAGCCCGTCTGCCGCTGATTGACGGCATGGCAACCCTGCCCTCGCTCTCCAACGGCATCTATATAATGCGTGCCGGCAACGCAGTGCTGAAGATTAAGCTCTAACAACCAACGCATGTAGGGAAGGCGCTCAGACACCTTTCCTATATGCCGCTCAAGGAAAGCAATACACAAAAAACTTACCCGCCGAACCGTGGCCTTTTACAGCCCTGTTCGGCGGGTTTTCTTTTGTTATTGTTCACCCTATCCCATTACTCCTGAAACTCCCATTCTTCCCATAATTCCCATTACTCCCATCACCTTCCTTTACAGCGTCATCTCACCGCGTATAGGCTTCTCAAAAGCCTCTGCCACCTTCTCCAGAGGCAGATCCTTGCCAAAGAGATACATCATTTTTGTTACGGCAGCTTCTATGGTGAGGTCATGGCCCGAAATCACGCCGGCGTTCTGCAGATGCAGACCCGTGAGATAGCGTTCCTGTCGCACACTGCCGTTGGAACATTGTGTAACGTTGACAATGAACTTGCCGCTGTCAGAGGCCTTCTTGATGGCATTGATGAACCACGGGTCTATGGGTGCGTTGCCGGCGCCGTATGTGCGTAACACGATGCCTTTCACCCCCGGAGCCTCAAGCAGATAATTCAGCACTTCAGGCTTCATGCCGGGGAAGAGGTCAATGCTCAACACCGACGGGTCCATGTTCTTCTGCACGCGAAGCGGGCCGGCCGGTTTCTTGCGCCATAAAGCATCCACGTTAAACTGAATGCCGAGGCCTATTTTTGCCAGTTCGGGGTAATTATTGCTCTTGAAGGCGTTGAAATGGTCGGCGCTGTGTTTGGTAGAACGGTTGCCGCGCCAGAGATAATTCTCAAACAGGATAGCCACCTCGCGAATGCAGGGACGTCCATCGGAACAACGGGCAGCAGCCACCTGAAGAGCCGTGATGAGGTTTTCCTCACCGTCGGTACGCACCTCGCCGATGGGCAACTGTGAGCCGGTGATGATTACAGGCTTGTCGAGATTCTCGAGCATAAAGCTCAGAGCCGATGCCGTATAGGCCATGGTATCGGTGCCGTGAAGGATTACGAAACCGTCATATTGGTTATAACGCTCCTCAATCATCTCGGCAATACTGCGCCAGTGAGTCGGCGTTATAGTCGACGAATCTATCGGGCTTTGAAACTGGATGTGGTCAATATCGTAATCCAGCATCCGAATCTTGGGCACATTATCAATGAGATGATCAAAGTTGAAAGGCTCAAGAGTGTGGGTGTCGGGGTTTTCAATCATACCGATGGTGCCACCGGTGTAAATGAGCAATATTTTGGGGCGTGATACCGTCTTCATGGTTAAGTTTAGGCGTGCAGGGTTTATCAGTGTCCGTCAAAAGTTTACTGTCCGATACTACTAAATGACCTGTTCGGGCTGCAAATTTAGCAAATTGTCGGGAAAGTGCAAAAAATTAAGGGGGAGAAAATTACAATTGATAAAGAAATTTTGGTTTTTCGGTTGTTTATCAAGAGACACTGGTGTGTAATAAGAAAAAAATATGTAATTTTGCGCCCGAAAAAAATGATGGATTTGGTAAGACAAGAGTTGTTACGGATGTTCCCGTTCACCAACTGTGTGTTGACAGGTTGCCGGCATGCGGGGGCATCAGCAATTGTTTTGTGAAACATCAAGCCATGAAAGGGGTTAATTATTATTTGGTGTTGATTGGCCTTGTGCTCAGCTCGTGTGTGGGCGAACAGAAGGGTATCTTCGGCAGCCTTCCGGCTCTGTATGAGCAAGGAGCGTCGCGGCAGCGCGACCTGGAAGACCTGTTGGCCTCCGGCGATGCCGACGACGCAGAAGCCGCCGCCGCCATGAACGATTTCATGAACACATACACCAGCCTGGAGCAGAATATCCGCCGCGAAGGGAAACGCCTCGTGGGGCAGCCGGTAAAGGTTCTCACCTCTCCGGCCAGTGGTCTGAAAGCAGGCGCAGGCGTGATTTCGGCCGTTACCCCGGGCGCCGTAACCATTGTGGAGATACGCATCCCGGTGGATAAAGCCCCTAAAGGCAATAAAGCTTACGTCTGCTTCCTTGACGACGACAATGAGTTGGTGGCTAAAGCACCCGCCTGGTATGATGCCGCTGCCAAAGCCGTGCGTATGGATGTGGTGTTTGCCATGAATCCCGACGGGCAGACAGTGGCTGACGGCGCTTTTGACCATTACGACCAGACGTCGCATCTGGCGCTGGTGAGCGAAAAGGAATACAACTTCAACAGCTACGGCGACAGCAATGAGGTGTCGCTGGTCACAGAGCCTGTAATGGAGACCACAACCGACAGCCTGCTCGCCACCGACTCAACTCAGCTTACTGCCGCTACTGACTCTTTGCAGACAGAAGAGGAGCCGGAGGAAAAGTGGAATGGGCCGGTACTGACATCACATGGCGTTGAGCAGGTGCGTCTGGGAGCGTCGTTGCGTGCTTTGCCCGACAGAATTGCCGGCCTCTATGACCATAAACGACTTGAGAAAGAGGTCGACGAGATGGAGGAGGAAACCATGCTCACCGCAGTCTTCTATCAGAACGGCCAGCGGGTGATGACGGCTCTCGGCGACGAGCAAGGCAACCTGGTATTCTTAACCGTGGAGGCTCCCACTATTAAGATAGATGTCGACGGTCATTATTTCGGCGTCGGCGATCCGCTGCAACCCCTCTATCTGCTCAAAGGAGTGGTGATAGACGAAAGCGGCGCATTTGCAGCCACTTACCACGGCATCTCCATAGCGCCCACACCCACCGGCGCCATCCACGCCATATCCATCGGCGCCGTATGGTAAACCATTATTAACTTTGCATTTCCTAATAAAGCGCAAAAACTTTCCTTATCCCCGTTTAACAACCCCATGACGCAATAAGGCCCCGTAAAAAGTGTTAACACAGGGTTCACGAGGTCTAAATTCTCTGCCTCTCTTTGTTCGTTTAAATTTGGTCGTATCAAATATTTGCACGATCTCCGCTTTAGAAAAGCGTAACATGTTACACAAATCTAAAGTGCAATGCAAGCCTTATATTAGTCATATCAAATTTTGGTATTGGCAACAACTTTGCTTTACACAACTGTCATATACAACAAAATGTAAAGTCAAAATGAATCTCTACTTACAGGAAAACCACTGCGGGGGGGAAAGCAACGGAGGCCGTGTCAGAAACAGACACAGCCTCCGGATGTTAGTTATGGGAAAGGGAGGGGGTTAGGCGGGATTCTCTTCCAGCACTTTCTTTACCATGGCGTAGTCGGGCTCGGAGGTAACTTCCGGGCAGAGGGATATGGCGAGCACGCGGCCGTCAGTGTCAATGACTACGAGGGCGCGGGCCAGCAGACCTTTCATCGGGCCGTCGATAATCTCTACGCCGTAACGTACGCCGAAATCGCTGCGGAAGGCGGAGCCAATCTTAACGTTGGCGATGTTATTGGCGGAGCAGAAGCGTGCCGAGGCAAAAGGAAGGTCCATGCTTACGCAGAGAACTACCGTGTCGGGATATGAGGCGGCCTCCTGGTTGAACTTGCGCACCGACATGGCGCAAACAGGTGTGTCGAGGCTCGGGAAGATGTTGAGTACCAGGCGTTTGCCTGCAAAGTCGCTGAGTTTGAGTTCGCTCAGATCGGTGCTTACCAAAGTAAAGTCTGGTGCTATGCTGCCTACCACGGGCAGTTCGCCCTCTAATTTCATGGGATTACCCTGAAGAGTTACAGTTGCCATTTCTGTTGTGTGTATTTTTGATAGTATTTCTAATATTTAACGCCTGCGGGGGCGCTAAGGTTTTCCTTTAACAGGAGTTGCTGGGCAAAATCCAGGATGGCGTCCTTCCCGGCTGCCAGCTCGCTGTCAGAGGCCGTTACGGAGCATCCTGGCGACGGGTCTATGCCGCTCTCTATGGAGCGTTTCTGAGAGTCGTAGGTGGGAGCTACGCTCATACGGATGGTCCAGCCAATGGGCAGGTCGTAGGTAAAGGGCATACCCCCTCCGCCGCCGGTTCGCGCGCCTACCACACGCACATTTGGCAGGCTCTTCATCACCGCCACGAAATCGTTGGCGGCCGAGAAGCAGCTGCGGTTGGTGAGCAGGGCAACCGGCTTCTTCCATGCCTCATACGGACTCGGCTTATACTCCACGCCGTAAAGGTCGGAGAAATCGTTATGTCCCGGGCCCGTCTTATAGCAGGTATAGGTGCCGGTGAAGCTGTGGTCGATAAAATGGCCCACAAGCGTATGCACGTTGCTGAGTTCACCGCCGCCGTTGTTGCGGATGTCTATTATCAGCCCCTTGCAGTCTTTGAAATAGTTGAGTACGACGGCAATATTGCCGTCGCCCAGCGTATAGCTGAACGAGGGGTAATATATGTATCCCAGGCCCGACGGCAGAATCTTGTAATACATTCCGCACACTGTGTGCCAGTCCATATTGAGGTAATACGTCTGCAGACACCGCAGATTGAAATCCTGAGGATAGTCTGACCACCAGGCGCGATAATAGCTTACATCGAAGGAGCTTGACAGATTCACATGGCCGTCGTGCAGCTCGTTAACCATCTCGGCACATACGTCGAACAGCGCTCGTGGCGACTTTGCCGTATCGGCCTGCTGGCGATACCTCTCCCCTATCGCTGCCCAGTCTTCCTCCACAGAGTCGAAGAAGCAGTAATGTTCATCTATCAGAGTCCACAGACAGTTGAAATTGTCGCGACGGGTGTTGTCATATTCCGGAATATCGTGGCATCCCACCAACATCCCCAACAGGGGTATAAGCAGCAAGAGACGTTTCATCAGTAAAGGGGTTCAAGAATGTTTGCGGGGCGGCAGCAGAGCCGCGACGGACTCCACGAAATCACCACAGCATGGGTTTGTATGCGCGTGTCGAGGTGGCTGATATGCTGACTGTAAAGCCGATAGCGGTAGCCGAGACCTAAGGTGCCTCGGCTGAAGGTGATGCGACCGCTCAAGAGATTGTCGATACAGAAATTATTACCCCACCAGCCGCAATGCACCAGGTCTTTGCTGTTGCCCAGATAGATATTGTAGTAAGGCTGGCCGTAATTCTGACTGAAGAAAGCGCCCACAACAGGGAGCACCACTTCGTCGTGCAGAGTGATGCGGTGCGAGCCTACATTAAAGGTATATGACGCCGACGCGGCACCTTGCAGCGTCAGCTGACCTTTGGCCGCCACAGGGTTATTGCCGTTGCGCGGTATGTATAAAGCACCGGCGTAGAGACCGGCACCGCCGCCTGCCGCCACCACAAAACGGGGAGTCAGACACCATCCGCGCCTCATCAGCCAGTTGAAGCCCACAGCACCTTGCCATTCAGTGGCATTGCCGGCCGGGTTGCGCAGACGCATTCCCTCCACACGCCCCTGGAAGGTCATGCTCAGGTCTTTTCCCTGCGGGAGCGCCTTGGTCCAGTCGCCGCTGAGCGCTAAGTGGAAGCCGTGATAACGCAGCGGCGAGACATAGGTGTCCACGGCCGAGCCTCCTCCCGTTTCCAGCTGATAAGTGCTGCTTATCGGGCGACTCACAGCTATAACTTCAGCCACTCTATCCGTTGATACTGTATCCGTTGGCGATGAAGCGGCAAAGGCTATTGTCGTCGCCATCGTGGCCATGAAAAGGAGAAAGAGCCGTCTCATTTTGGTGGTAAGTGATTGAATTTATGGGGTCTTAATCAAAAAGCGTTTTCGGCGCCCCGGTCTCCTCATCATTTGAGGCAGCCTCGTTTACAACAGGCTCATCCCCGAGAATCTCGCTGCCCGGAATCTCCTGTGTTTCAGGGACTTCGGCCTCCGCAGGTGATTCAGCTTCCTCAGTATTCCGAGGCGTAACATCGCGCACTGACCGCACCTTATACTGGCTCAGCCGTTTGCCCTTGGCTTTGTAGCTCTTCACGCCAACAAACTCAGCCGTATTGACTTGCAGAGGCAGTCTGTGGCGGTCGTGGCCGCCGAACTCTATCTCCACCACAGCGTCCTGAGTGTCGGTGACGAAATAAATTTTCTGCTCATCGGGCACCGGGGCAAAGACCTGCTTTCGGGCCGACGGTTCAAGTCGGAAACGCTTCAGATAGGTATATCCGGCCTCGCGGTCAAAGAGAGCCACCGTCCACACTTTGTCGGGGTCAAACTTCTCAATCACCAGAATGCCCGGGTCAAAGTGGTTGGTATCGGCGTATGAAGTTGTATAGAACTCTCCTTTCTTGGTCAGCACCAACACCAGGTCATTGCCCTGGAAAGTGCCCAGCGACGTACCTCTGCCATCGTAATTGATGCGCAGCACGTCGGGGTCGAACCATACCTCGCGTCCCCCTAAGGTAGAGCCCAAATCGCGGTCGAAATCCACCGACGCCACCTCATGCTTGGTTACCAGGTTGCCCAGCGTGTCGCGCCCCTTAATGGCCAGCTCGGCAAAATTCACCTCAATCTCGTTCACCTTCAGTCCACGGCGTCCGTCCACCTTAAGACCCGGGATGACCGGCTGCGGCTTATCCTTCAGCACTGCCTTCACCACCTGCGCCTCACCGTTGCTGTTGGCCGAGAAATAGAGAATCCGCGAGCCGGGCAGACCCTTGGTGATGTTATAGACGCGGTCGCGCGTCATGCCGGTTATGGTGAAGCGCTTCTTGTAAGTAAATCCGCCTCGGCCGTTGCGATACACTACGTTATAGACCGTGCGGCTGTCGCCCTTCTTGAACGGAGCCACATGAATCACCTTTTTGCCCACATCGAGCTTCTTGGGTGTTTTCACAATGCGGTAAGTGCCGTCCTGATTCACTATCAGAATATCGTCGAGGTCAGAGACATTACATTTGAACTCGGCCTCCTTGAGCGCGGTGCCGAGGAATCCGCCCTGCTTGTCGTAATAGAGGCGGCAGTTGGCTTCCGCCACCTTGGTAGCCTCAATGCTGTCGAAGCTGCGCAGCTCGGTGCGACGCGGGAAGGCATGACCGTAAGTATCGCGCAGATGCTTGTACCAGGCTATGGTGAAATCCGTCAGGTTATCCAGATTCTCGAGCAGCTGCGCCACTTCCGCTTCCAGAGCGGCTATTTTCTCGTCGGCCGCCGCAACATTGAAGCTCAGGATACGCTTCATACGTATCTCCCACAGACGCAACAGGTCTTCGTCGGTAATCTCGCGCAAAAGACGGGGCAGCCACGGCTCAAAGAGCACGCGGAGGCGCTCAAGCACCATTTCCATCTTCTCGGCCTGCTCCACATCCCGCTGCTTATACATCCGCTCGGTGATGAAGATGCGCTCCAGCGAGGCAAAGAAAATATCCTCGCGCCGTTCGGCCAGACGCAGCTCGAGCTCGCGGCGCAGAATATCGCGTGTATGATTCACGCTGTAACGCAGCAACTCGCTCACGGTGAGAAACTGCGGCTTGCTGTCGCAAATCACGCAGCAGTTGGGCGAGATGCTCACCTCGCAGTCAGTGAAGGCATAAAGAGCGTCGATGGCTTTGTCTGACGAGGTGCCCGGCTGCAGCTGCACAATGATGTGCGCCGTGGCGGCAGTGTTGTCGTCAACGTGGCGAATCTTTATCTTCCCCTTTTCCGCAGCCGCCTGAATGGAGGCAATGAGCGATGCTGTGGTCTTGCCGAAGGGTATCTCGGTGATTGCCAGAGTCTTGGAATCAATTTTCTCAATGCGTGCCCTCACCTTGACTGCTCCTCCGCGGGCGCCGTCGTTGTAGCGCGTGGCATCCATCAGTCCGCCGGTCTGGAAATCGGGCAGCAGAGTGAAGTCTTCATCTTTCAGACAGGCTATGGCGGCATCGCACAGCTCCACAAAATTATGCGGCAGAATTTTCGACGACAGACCCACTGCAATGCCTTCCACGCCCTGAGCCAGCAACAGCGGGAACTTGGCCGGCAGCGTTACCGGCTCGCGCTTGCGGCCGTCGTAGCTCATGGTCCATTCCGTAATCTTGGGACTGAACAGCGTTTCGAGGGCAAACGGACTCAGACGCGCCTCTATGTATCGCGGCGCAGCAGCCGAGTCGCCCGTGAGGATGTTGCCCCAGTTACCCTGCGTGTCAATGAGAAGTTCCTTCTGGCCAAGCTGCACAATGGCATCGCCTATCGACGCGTCGCCGTGAGGATGATATTGCATGGCTGTGCCCACAATGTTGGCCACCTTGTTGTAGCGGCCGTCGTCGAGGGTCTGCATGGCGTGGAGAATGCGGCGTTGCACCGGCTTCAGTCCATCGTCGATATGAGGCACGGCGCGCTCCAAGATAACGTATGAGGCATAGTCGAGATACCAGCTGCGATACATGCCGCCAAGGCTCTCAGTATCGGCCGGGTCAGCCTGCACAAATCCGCTTCTGCTGGCAGTGGGGTGATTTTCTTCTTCGGGGGTCAGAGTGAGTTCGTCATCGGTTGTCATCATCTGCAAAGGTAGTAAAATTTTATCACATACGCAAGCATCCGGGGCGTTTGCAGCTGCCTCGGATGCTGTTATCGGCACACCCTTAAGGTGCGTTTGGGTATCCCGCTTTTCAGTGAATCAGAAATTGTAGCCCAGGGTGAAAGTCCAGGCTTTGTTGCGGCCCGAGACGTCGGCATATTTCCACGGGTCGCCGAAACCGGCCATATAGTGGATGCCCAGGTAATAGTGATTGTCGTATTCTATGCCTGTGCCGAATTTCAGACCCCAGACGTTCTTCTTGCGGTTGTCGAAGTAGCCGTCGTGATATTTCACTTCCTGGTCGCCGATAACCTCCAGACCATTGTCATTATGGCCGACGCCGAGAGACAGATACGGACCGGCTTCCACGCTCCAGCGCCAACGGTCGGCAAGGTTGAAACGACCCACAAACATCACCGGGATGTAGAAGCTGTAATAAAGGGTATGGCCCACGCGCATGGTCTGGTCGGCGCCGATGCCTCTGATATGGGTGTAGGAGTTTGAACGGCTCTGATAGAAAATGCCGGGTTGCAGCGAGAACCATTCGCGCAGACTGATGTCGGCCACAACGCCGCCCTCGAAGCCGCTGCCCCACGAGTCGTGACTCATGACGAAGTTGTCGCTGTTGGCCGAAACATTGCTCATATTGAAGCCCACGCGCACGCCTAAACGAAAGAAATCCTCGCTGCGCGAAGTGTCGAAAAACTGGGCGTTGGCCGCACATACAGCACCCAACACACTTATCAAAGCTATTAATGCTCTCTTCATATCTTGAATTTTCAGAATGCAAAAATAATCAAATCCTGCGAAATGTGAAAAATTCTTGTTAATTTTGCACCATAATTCGAGATACGTCTATGACAAAGAAAGTATACAACAGTCTGATGGTCAACGCCAAAGACTACATCATGATAGTGGTGGGTCTGATTTTGTACGCCGTTGGCTTCTGCGTTTTCATCCTGCCGCACCACATCGTAATCGGCGGTCTCACCGGTGTCGGCTCGCTGGTTCTCTTTGCCACCAACGGCCTGATACCCGTGTCGGTAACCATTTACGCGTGCAACATCATGATGCTCACCTTCGGCTACAAGCTGTTGGGGCGCACCTTTGTGCTGCGAACGGTGTTCGGCGCCACCATTGCCGCTCTCTCAATCGGTGTATTGGAGGGCTATTTCACCTCGCATCCGCCTATTCTTGAGGACGTTACGCTGAGTCTGGTGTTAGGCGCCATTTTCTGCGGCATCGGTGTGGGGACGGTATTCGTCCACAACGGCTCGTCGGGCGGCACTGACATCGTGGCAGCCATGGTCAACAAGGTCAGCAACGTCTCCATTGGCCGCGCCATGATGATAACCGATATGACCATTGTGGCTTCGGGTCTGCTTCTGCCATACGACGGCACTTTCGCAGCGCGCATTGAAGCCCGTGTTCCAATGATTATCTACGGCTGGGTGGGCACGTTCATCATCTCTTACATGACCGACCAGCTCATCAACACCAACCGACAGGCCAAACAGTTCGTCATCATCTCCGAGAAATGGGAAGAGATTGCCACAAGCATCAACAAAAACGCTCACCGCGGCGTTACGGTGCTCGACGGCGAAGGCTGGTACACCAAACACTCCGTGAAACTTCTCATGGTGTGGTGCCGCAAGATTGAGTCGGTAACCATCTTCCGCATCGTCAAGAGCATCGACCCCAAGGCCTTTATCACGCAGAGCAACGTCAGCGGCGTGTATGGCAACGGCTTCGACAAGATGCGTGTGAAGATGAAGAAGAGCAAATCGCAAAACACTCCGCCCACGTTCACCTAATATCACCGCCGAAAGATGTCAGCAGCCCTTCCCCTCGCCCTGTGTTATGCCGGCCTCCCTCAGGAAGCCGCCGGTGCCTCCACGGCAGCAACTACTGAAAAACCCGTGGCCAAGCCTGAGGAAGCTGCCGCCGACCACAGCAATTATCTGATTGGCGACCTGGCATGGATTCTGCTGCTCGGCGCCTTAGCCACCATCCTGTTCAAGAAACTGCGCCAGCCTGTGGTGCTCGGATACATTCTTGCCGGCTTCCTGGCCGGACCCAAGTTTGTGTATCTGCCCAGCGTGGTAACGCTCGAAAATATCGACTTCTGGGCCGAACTGGGCATTGTGGTGCTCATGTTCACCCTCGGCCTGGAGTTCAGCTTCAAGAAGCTTGTAAAAGCCGGGTCTGAAGCCGTTATTCCGGCGCTGGTCATCATCATGGGCATGACGTTTGCCGGATTCGGCGTGGGCAAGCTCCTCCATTTCGACGCCATAAACTGCATCTTCCTTGGCGGCATGATTTCCATGTCGTCAACCACAATCATCCTCAAGGCTCTCACCGATTTGGGCCTGCGGCAGAAGCGATTCGCCTCGGTGGTGTTGGCTGTGCTGATTCTCGAAGACCTCTTTGCGGTGGTGATGCTTGTGTTGTTGAGCTCCATTGCCGTAGGGCAGTTCGAGGGCATGGCTCTGGTAATGAGCATTGCCAAACTCCTCTTCTTCATCGTTATATGGTTTGTGGTAGGTGTTTATCTGCTGCCTCAGATCTTCAGCCGCGGACGGTCGTATATGAACGACGAGACGCTGCTTGTCATCTCCATGGGCCTCTGCTTCGGTATGGCTGTCTTCAGCGTCTACTGCGGCTTCTCGCTTGAGTTGGGAGCCTTCGTCATGGGCTCTATCCTGGCAGGCACCATGCTCGCCGAGCGCATCGACAAGGTGGTGAAACCCATCAAGGACCTCTTCGGAGCCGTCTTCTTCATCTCCGTGGGCATGATGGTTGACCCGGGCGTCATCGCCACATACTGGAGTCAGATACTCATCCTTGCCGTGGTGGTGATTGCCGGCATGATAATCTTCGGCACTCTGGGCATGCTCCTCGGCGGCCAGTCGCTGAAAGTGGCCATGGAAAGCGGATTCTGCCTCACGCAGATTGGTGAGTTCTCGTTCATCATCGCCACTTTAGGCATGAGTCTCGGCGTGCTGTCGCCGGAAATCTACCCCGTCATAGTGGCTGTGTCGGTCATCACCATCTTCACCACTCCATACTTCATCAAAATGTCGCAGCCAGCCTACAAATGGGTCGAGAAACATTTGCCGGGAAGCCTGCGCTTCCTCATTGACCGATACAGCAAACAGGGATCCGACACCAGCGAGACGCGCAAGCTGTGGCGTGCCGTCCTCAGCCGCTATTTCATCCGCTTCATGCTCTACTCGGTGGTACTCATTGCCATCATCCTGGCTTCGCGCACATGGCTTCAGCCCTTCTTCATCAATTTGCTGGGCAACGACACGGGGTTGCTGCTCACGGTTATCATTACGTTAGCGGCCATGTCGCCCTTCCTGGGTGCGTTGCTCTTCGCCTCGTCGAGCCGCACGGAGCGCATGAGGCTCCACTCCACAGCCGCTTTCTACGACGTGCCATTAGTGGGTATGTGGGTAGTGCGTTATCTGGCGGTCTTCCTCTTCATACTCTACTATGTGTCGATATGCTACGGCGCCACCATTGGCTGGCTTGTAGGCGCGGGGTTCTACGTCGTCATCATTCTCTTTGCCTCCACCGTGTTGCGGCGCCGCTATCACCGCATGGAGCAGAAGTTTGTGGATAACCTCAATGTGCGCGAAAACACGCGTCTTGGCCTCAACAACCAGCTTGTCAGCGACTTGCACCTGGCTTACATAGAGGTAGGGCCAAGCTCGCCTTTTGTGGGCGACCGTCTTCAGGACTCGGGGCTGCGCCGCGACTACGGCATCAGCGTCAGCAGCATTCAGCGCGGTCAGCGTCTCCTGCCCCTTCCCACTAAGGAGAGCCGCATATTCCCCGGCGACATTCTCGGTGTCATCGGCACCGACGACCAGATAAAGAAACTCAACGACGATATTGCCGCTTACGAACGCAACGCCGCCGCCATCGACATGAAACAGACGCAGAAGATGGAGCTGGTGAGTGTGAAGCTCGGTCCCAACTCGCCGCTCAACGGCAAGACGGTGGCCGACAGTCATCTCACCGACAAATACTACTCCATGCTGGTGAAGATTCAGCGGCCTGACGGTGAATACATTCAGCCGGAAGCTAACACCACAATGGAAGCCGGCGATGTGGTATGGCTCGTCGGCGACCCTCAGATAATCGACAAGTTACGCGGCAAATGACCCCTCACAATCCATCACCCAAACCCCATTGCCTATGCAAAAAATAATCATACTGGACTTCGGTTCGCAATACACGCAACTCATAGCCCGACGCGTGCGCGAACTGAACACATACTGCGAAATTCATCCCTATAACAAGTTCCCGGCCGACACTGCCGACGTTATAGGAGTGATACTCAGCGGCTCGCCCTTCTCTGTCAACTCGCCACAGGCGCCGCAGGTGAATCTGCAGGCTCTGCGCGGCCGCTTCCCGCTGCTTGGCATCTGCTACGGTGCGCAATACCTTGCCAAGAGCCTCGGCGGCACGGTGGAAAGCGCCGAGACCCGCGAATACGGCAAAGCAAACCTCACCTTCGTAGATGCCGCCGACCCACTTATGGAAGGCGTGCGTCAGGGCTCGGTGGTGTGGATGAGCCACGGCGACACCATCACCTCGGTGCCCGCCGAGCTGCAACGTGTGGCCTCGACGGCCGATGTGCGCGAGGCTGCCTTCAACATCCGCGGCGAGCAGACCTGGGGCGTACAGTTCCATCCGGAAGTCTATCACAGCCAGGACGGCATGGTGCTTCTGCGCAACTTCGTGCAGCATATCTGCGGCAGCAAATGCTCATGGACGCCCGACAGCTTTATTGAAAGCACAGTGGCTGACCTGCGTGCCAAACTCGGCGACGACAATGTGGTGCTGGCCCTCAGCGGCGGCGTAGACTCCACCGTGGCGGCCGTACTGCTCAACAAAGCCATCGGTAACCGCCTCACCTGCATCTTCGTTGACAATGGTCTGCTGCGTCTCAACGAGTTCAGCCAGGTGATGGAAGACTACACTCGTCTGGGTCTGAATGTGATTGGCGTAGACGCCAAGGATGATTTCTATCAGGCTCTCAGCGGCGTTACCGATCCGGAGCGTAAACGCAAGGTGATAGGCAAGGGCTTCATCGACATTTTCGACCACGAAGCTCACAAGCTCTCCAACATCAAATGGCTGGCTCAGGGCACCATTTACCCCGACGTCATTGAATCGCTCTCCATCACGGGCATGACCATAAAGAGCCACCATAACGTGGGCGGTCTGCCCGAGAAGATGAACCTCAAGCTCGTGGAGCCGCTGCGTCTTCTTTTCAAAGACGAAGTGCGCCGTGTGGGACGCGCCCTCAACATCCCCGACCGCTTCATCAGCCGCCATCCCTTCCCCGGTCCCGGCCTGGGAGTGAGAATCCTGGGCGAGATAACCGCCGAGAAGGTGCGCATACTGCAGGAAGCAGACAACATCTTCATCCAGGGGCTCCGCGACCATGACCTCTACGACAAGGTATGGCAGGCCGGAGTAGTGCTTCTGCCCATCCGCAGCGTTGGCGTCATGGGCGACGAACGCACCTACGAGAATGTAGTAGCTCTGAGGGCTGTCAACTCCACCGACGGCATGACGGCCACCTGGACACCGCTCCCCCACGACTTCCTCGCCGAAGTCTCCAATGCCATCATCCGCCGCGTGCGCGGCGTCAACCGCGTAGTCTACGACATCTCCTCCAAGCCGCCGTCGACAATCGAGTGGGAATAAATGCGTGGCATCCCCTCCGCGAGCACCCATAGGGAAATAAACCATATCCGAACAATCTAAACAGATTGATACCTGATACATATTTACAGTCCACGGCTGACCCGACGTGTCAGCCGTGGACTGTCTTTTTGTGCGTCATGCATAAACAACGCCGTCAGTTATCACCCATGAAATAAAAATGTTTACGCCGGGGGCGCAGGCTCGGGGGGATTTTCAAGCCGCATTGCCGAGGCAACACTGAAAATACCCCAATCTACCGGATTTCAATCAACAGAGATTCTTATCTTCCTCCGGCAGTTGAGCGGTCTGTATTGGCATCTGCATTGATGATTTTCTGCACACCTCGCTTCTGCCGTCCCCACTGAAGATTCCACGATACCGTAACAAATGGCATACACATATCAAGCCGCATGTGCTGCTCGTTGGTATTCCACTTGCTGAGCGATTTTGAACCCTGGACATAATATTTCCCGAACGGCATTATTATACCTGCACCAAACTGCCAGTCTTTCCAATTGTAATCAAGGGCTATGGCATTCAAGTCCTCGCCCCATCTGATTTTCTGACCCCACAAATCGCGTTGCGCATAACGGTATTCGGCACTGAGGACAAATCCCCAATGGGAAAGCTGTAATGAGGCGTTACCGCTCCAACCGTTATGGTTGATGGCATAGTCCTTGCCTTTCATACGCTCCATCCGGTATTGGACATATCCGCTCACTGTAAGCCATTGCGGAATTATCTCAATCTGTGGAGCGAGGAAGAATGAAAGGTTTTTCAATCCACGGCTGTTCTCGTATGTTGTGATAAGACGGTTGTCGCTCCATTCAAGCAGAGGTGTTATGGCATTAGGCGATGTGAAGGCGCGTATGCCGAAAGAGCCGTTTACCCTCGGCAGGTTGAATCCATAGCGGAAGGTAAGCATATATGAGTTGGCTGTCTTAAGGTTCTGATTGCCGACCCTCCATTGGAATCCGTCAAGCTGCTGAGGCACAACATTTGTCTCAGAGAGTGAAGGGGTGGATTGCCATGAGGTAAAGTTAAGACGAAAATTGTGATTCTGATTCGGCGAATATGTGATTGTTGCCTGAGGACGTGCGCTCCACGAATGGTTGCCCCGGTTTGATTCTCTGAAAAGGAAATCTGTGTACTGTGCGCCGATTCCTGCGGTTGCAGACCATTTGCCGAAACGCCGGAAATATTCGGCAAAAAAATAAACCTTGTCCTGACGCTGATGGAATATCTCTCCGCCAAGATTCTCATACTCGGAACGGTTGCGGTTGGCTGTATATGACACACCTGCCGTGAACCGGGAACTACGCCAGTTCTTTATATAGTCAGCCTCAATTCCGTATGCCTGATTCCTGTCTTTAATATTGGTATGGATGTCTGTCAGATATGGGGGAATAGAGGAGGTATGCTTTTGCTCAATATAATCTGAGAATGTGCGGCCGAAATAGAACGATGAACTGAAATCGACCACAAGCATCTGTTTATGAGCAAAATGCTGTTGAAGATAAATGGACAATGATGGAGTTGTTCCTTTATCACCGTGAGAATCGGTGAGAAGGATGTCATCTGTGCCGTCGCTTAGCGAAAGCAGCCCGTTGTAAAGAACTTTACCTGGGAAATCCTTGTGCATCGAGAATTCAGCGACAAACACCGTTGTGTCGGGCTTGATATAATTGTATGATGTCCAGAGATTACCCATGGTATTGTCCATCGTTCCTCCACGTGAAGTCTCTTTTCGCGTTATGGTATTGCCATTCGGATATGTGAAGGTCTCTGTATAATCCCGATGGGTCTTTATATTGTTGGTAAGCTTGTAGTTTGTGCCTATTTCAAACTGCGATTTGCCGAAGTTGAATTTTGCGTCAGCCATATAGAATCCCCAAGCTGTATTCAATGCCGGACGAGCGTATACCTGCAAAGAACCACCGAGCGTGGGATTGGCGACAATGAAGTTGAGCACATAGTTTGCTCCGCCGTATCTGAGACCCGGATTATCCATCCATTCTACCCGCTTAATTGTCTCGGGCAATAATGCCCGTACTTGGTCTATGGTTGCCGTGCGACCATTTATCCGAACCTGCACAGATTGTCCGGCGGCTGTGATACTGCCGAGAGCGTCACTCACCGAAAGCGACGGTATCATCAGGTTATTGAGGAGCTGCATACCGTTCTTGGAATTATCGACAGCACTCTTTGACGGATGATATACGTCCATGTCCGCCTTGCGGATTACTTTGGGAGCTTCTATCACCACTTCTTGAAGTTCATGCGTGGTTACCGTGTCATTAGTCGCGGTTTGTGCATTTGCAGATACAACGCTCAGTAAAGCCCATGTTAATACGATTGTTCTTTTCATCGTCATAGCAATTTAATTGTATGACGCAAAAGTACATATCCTTGTGACGACAGACTTCAACAAATGTTGAAAAGCACTGTTTGTCAGATATTTTTCCGAAGTCGGTTGAGATGAGTTTGGGTAATATTCAGAAAAGAGGCAAGATACGCTGATGGCGCTTCAGCAACATTGGTTTGCTGATTGTCTGCTTGTTTTGCGGCAGAGTGATTTGTATCGTTACAATTGTCTGTGCCAAAGCAAGCACTTTGTCTACACTCATGTTGAGTTGACGGATGAAGTCGGCCTCCATTTCAGCCTCGCATTGTTATTGTGGCACACTGCGATACCCGGCCTCGAACTCGGCAATGGCTGTCGATTCAGGATTCTCGGAAATAAGATCGTATTGTGTCATAGCTTTTTGTTTTGGGAATCAGTCTGACCTGTCTGACTTGGCTGACCTGTCTGAGTTTTTTGATTGCTCCGGGGGCATCGGCCGCTACGATATTCTGTTCTTGCCCGGTACATTTGCTCTCTTATGCCGCCGTTCTCCAGAAACTGCTGCTGTTGTCGTTCAAGCAGGCGCCGCAGCATAAAGGTAGCCTGATTAATCAGGGTGATGCAGAGATTGCAAAATTCTTCTACATTCATTGAGTTGGCGAAACGCATGGGAGCATTCATAAAGTTGTCGCTTTTGAGATAAGCCCGCAGCCGATGTGTGCGAGGATGCTCCTTGTTCCATTGAGGCAAAGAGTTTTGCCGGAGATAATCCTCGTAGTCAAGCAACAACTCTTCGAGCGATGCTTTGGCCACATTAGTGAGCTTGATTTCCGTTTCTCGCGAGGTAGTTGACGCCGCACTCCCTTCGGCGATATTCTGTTTGCCTCTACGGGCTGCCTGAACCATTTGGTCGCGTGTTCTGCTACCCGTAGCCACCCACTTTTCTGAAAAAATCACCGTCAGGTCATATATTATTTCCGAAAGCTGATATACCCTGAGATTACGGTATCCGCCACCTTGAGTGAGAAAGCCGTTCATGCTGAGAGAGGTGTGAAGATTGGAGGAATAGGAATCACAAACTTTTCCATTGCTTCGCCGGATATAAGAGTTACTTTTGTTCCTGTCACATTCATTCGTTTTAACTTTTAGTTTACAGTAATATCAACGCTTTTTGCGGAGCCAGGAGAGGCGTTCGGAAGGGGTGAAGCGCTCTATGGCGTAACGGAGGGTGGTGCGCGGCAGGTCGGAGTAATGGTCGGCAAGGAAGGTGCGCAGCAGGTCGGAATCGTGCTTGCCAAGCTCTCGGAGCATCCAGCCGATGGCTTTGTGTATCAAATCGTGCGGATGACTGAGCAGTAGGCGCGATATGCGCAGCGTCTCGTCAAACCGGTCAGCCCGTATCAGCGCCAGTGTGGAGACAATGGCAATGCGCTGCTCCCACAGGTTATCGCTTGCGGCCAGGCGGTCAAGTATCTGTGATGAAGGGAGTTGGCCGTCGGCCTGCGGATAAAGAAGCCACTGACCGATGATGTGCGGGCACGACAAATCCACCAAATCCCAATTGTTGGCCTTGCGGGCATGCCGGAGGTAAAACTCCGCTATTTTGCCGCGTTGTTCGGCCCCCTCTGTCGGGTCTTTCCTCTTGCCTGGAATGGCATGCTTCATCTCCTCCACAAGCAGCAAAAAGCCGCAAAGACGCACCTCATGCCATGGCGAATGAAGCAGCTTCTCAATCTCTTCGGGCGCCACCCTCAGCCGGGCCATCTTCACAATAGCGCGTGTCTGCGGCACTTTCAGCCCGAGAAAGCGGTCGCCTTCGCCATACTCACCTTTGCCGCATTTGAAAAAGCGGGTGAGAACTTGGCGCTGGACGGCATTTTCTTGCTGCATCAGGGCGGCCAGAATATCTTCAGAGCTATAAAAATACATAGAAATTATAAGATTTATAAAAATTATAAGAATTATAAAAATTATAAAAATTATAAGAATTGAGGGGAGAGCATCAAAGGAGCGAGCGGTTTATCGTCGCAGCCTGTCGGAGGCTCGGCGCAGGTAATCGGCCGCTTTCTCATCAGCATTCTTGGCATAGCGCATCTGCGTCTTGTAGTTGTCCATGGCGCGGTCAGCCTGGCGCAGATAGTATTTGGCACGGTCGGCATCACCTCTGCGAGTGTAGTAAGCCGCCTCGCGCTGATAGCTTTCGGCCTTCTTCATGTAGTAATCGGCCTCGCGGCGGTATGAGTCGGCTTTTTTTCTGTAATACTCAGCTTCGCGCATATAGCTCTCCGCCTGACGGCGGTCATAATCGTCGGGAGTACAAGCTGCCGAGGCGGCTATTGCGTTGAGCAGCACAACGAGGAGGAGGATAAGGTGTTTCATGGATTATTGAGAAGGATATTTCTGATACTTTCGTCGGTTGTCTTAATGGCTTTCATCTCGGTACGCAGACGCCTCAGCGCCACATTGCCGAAAATCCACACCGGCACGCCAATGGGGAAGCAAATCACTGCCGTCCAGGCCATCCAGCGCCTCGGAGCGGGTCGGTAAAGCCACAGACTCGTGATGATGGGATAGTTGCTGAGCAGACGTACCAAATGGGCATCGCGGCTGTCGCTGAGATAGTCAAAGAGCATATCCGTTTGCAAAGCCACCCTCTTCACGGTGTTGTTATTGACACCGCTAAACCAGTAGCGTATATAGCCCATAGGCTTGGCCACGCGCCGCAAAATGGCATTTGCGCCGGCATCGAGACGATTTATCATCTGCAAAGCCAGAGTTGCGTCTATGTCGTTGATAATCACCTCCTTGAAGGCGCTGCCGCGCTTCTGCCGCAGACCGAAGATGCGGCGCAGAAGGTGCATGTAGGCATCCTTGGAGAAGAGCACGGAGTCGTTCATGGCCTTATAGGTGGCGAAGATGCCCAAGGGGGCCAGCACCGCAGTACTTATCCACATACCCACATATACGGGCCAACGGCCGTCCCGCGCCATCTTGTAGCCGGTGTTGTCGATGATGTAATAGACCAGGAAGAGCAACACGGAGATGACCAGCGGAGTGCCGATGCCGCCTTTGCGGATAATAGCACCCAGGGGAGCTCCGATGAAGAAGAAAATAAGGCAGGCCACAGACAGGGTGAATTTCTTTATCAGCTCTATCTGATGGCGGCGAATGGACTTGTTCTCTTCTGCCATATTGAGCGATTTGAACTCGTATTCATCGGCCTTGAGCAACGCCGAGCGGCGGGCCGTCTGAAGCAAATCGGAAGCCTGATTGGCCGGCATGGCCGCCAGAATAGAGTCGAGGTCAGGCACCTTGGCAGGCATGGCAACAGGCCGGTAAGGCATGGGCTTGTTGGTGCCGCGTTCTATATCTTTTGTCAACCCGCCGTAGCGCAAATCACTGAAGTGATCCTCGCCAC
>OHAJ01000457.1_pt1 | contig 30317 bp, 23 predicted proteins | sample 1577101 | NCBI WGS metagenome assembly OHAJ01 (sample SAMEA3541531, study PRJEB24748) | human gut metagenome | biome: human gut; feature: human-associated habitat; material: faeces | place: China | collected 2012
AGGCCGAAAACCGCCGCAGGGAGATCGCCCTCGTAAAGGCAGGCACCCCCTCTCAATGATGCCGCCTCGGCAGCGGCGGGCTAGCCTTCGAGGAAGGCCTTATAGGCTTCGGCAGTGGCAAGGATGTCCACGCAGCTGGCCAGCTCGAAGGGGCTGTGCATGGAGAGGAGGGCCGGGCCGCAGTCGATGACCTGCATGCCGTAGGCGGCCAGGAAGAGGGCCACGGTACCGCCGCCGCCCACGTCCACCCTGCCCAGTTCGGCGGGCTGCCAGGGGATGTTGCGGGCGTTGAACAGGCCGCGCACATAGCCGTAGAACTCGGCATCGGCATCACTGGCACCGTATTTGCCGCCGGAGCCGGAGTACTTGGAGCAGACGGGGCCGTGGCCCAACTGGGCGGCGTTCTGCTTTTCGTGCACTTCGGGGAAGTCGGGGTCGAAGGCGGCGTCCACGTCGGCGGACAGGGCGCGGGTGTTGAGCAGCACCTGCGAGACAGGAATGCCCGGGGCCCAGGCGCGGGCCAGATCTTCGAAGCAGTACTGCAGGAAGCGGGAAGCCGCGCCGGTGGCGCCGTCGGAGCCGATCTCCTCCTTGTCCCAGAACATGACGGCCATGTTGGGGCAGAGGCGGTTGGTGTTTTTGGCGTTGAGCAGGGCCTCCAGGGCGGTGAAGACGCAGATGCGGTCGTCCTGGCCATAGCCGCCCACCAGGCCCTTGTCGAAGCCCACATAGGTGGCGGGGCCGGCGGGCACGACCTGGAGCTCGGCGGTGACGAGATCTTCTTCGCGGATGCCGTACTTGACGTTGAGCAGTTCCAGCACGTGCTGCTTGATGGGTTCCTTGATGTCCTTGTTCTTGGCGGCGGTGGGGGCTGGGCTGTGGCCCAGGATGATGTTCAGCTTTTCGCCGTCAAAGACTTCGGCCAGGGTCTGGCTATTTTGCTTGCGGGCCAGATGGGGCAGCAGATCGGCGATGGTGAAGACGGGCTCGCCGGCTTTTTCACCGATGGCCACGCTGATGCTCTTGCCGTTCTCCAGCACCACCACGCCGTGCAGGGCCAGAGGGCGGGCCAGCCACTGGTACTTGCGGATACCGCCGTAATAGTGGGTCTTGGCCTGGGCCACGCCGGGCTGTTCGACCAGCGGACGCTGCTTGAAGTCCAGACGGGGGCTGTCGGCATGGGCGGCGATGAGATGCACGCCCTTCTGCAGCGGGATCTTGCCCTTGCGGGCGGCGAAGATGGCCTTGCCGCGCAGGTTGCGGAACACGGCGTTCTTTTTGAAGTCTTCGCTGAACCCGGCTTCCTGCAGGCGTTTCTGCACATAGGCCACGGTCTCGCGTTCGGTCTTGCAATTGCTGAGGAAATCCATGTACCGCTTGACCAGGGCGTCCATCTGGCGCTTCTGGGTGGCGGTGGTGTACACGTCCCAGGCATTGCGGGGACTGTAGGTGAGGAAAGGCGTTTCTGCTTTTTTCATATCCAGTATCCTTTAGGCAGCGGTACTGCGGCTGCCTTTTCATGGAGCCGGTGCCCGGCTGGCCGGAGATCCGGCGGCCACGGCAAGGCGTGATGCTCCGGCCGGTGCATGGCCGGGAGGCATGGCCCGCATGGCGCTGTGGAGCGGGTGCGGGCGGAAATATGGTCTAGCCGGCCAGCAGCTGTTTGAGCAGGGCCGTCAGGCGCGGCAGGTCTTCGGGCAGGAGCGTGCGCGGATCGAGGCAGAAGCTCCTTTCCTCCAGACGGCCCAGCACCGGCGGCGTGGTATCCAGCAGAGCCTGCTTGAGGGCCGTGGCGCTCATGACGGCGGGTTCCAGACAGACCAGGGTCGTGGGCAGGTCGCGTTCCGGGAAGGCGCCGCCGCCCACGCGGGAAACATCGGGACGCAGGCTGATGCGGCAGGCGGGGCCCAGGGCACGGCGCAGCCGGGCGGCCAGCGAACGGGCGGCACGGGCCAGGTCTTTGGGATCCCGGCAGATATCGCGCAGGGTCGGGATCTCGCGGCGGGCGCGTTCGGGCTCGCAATAGAGGCGCAGCGTGGCTTCCAGCGCGGCCATGGTCAGCTTGTCGCAGCGCAGGGCACGGGTGAGGGGATTCTTTTTCAGAGCCTCGATGCGCTCCCGGCTGCCCACGATGAGGCCGCACTGCGGGCCCCCCAGCACCTTGTCGCCGGAGAAGGTCACCACGTCGGCGCCTCCGGCCACCACTTCGGGCACTGTGGGCTCGTTGGGCAGGCCCACGGAAGAAAAGTCCATGAAGGAACCGCTGCCCAGATCCTCGATGACGGGCAGACCGTGTTCCCGGGCCAGAGCCGCCAGATCGGGCAGGGGCACGGCGGAATGGAAGCCCACGATGCGGTAGTTGGAGGTATGCACGCGCATGAGGGCGCGGGTGTCTTCGTTGATGGCCGCGGCGTAGTCGTGCAGATGACAGCGGTTGGTGGCGCCCACTTCGCGCAGGCGGGCGCCGCTTTTTTCCATCACTTCCGGGATGCGGAAGCTGCCGCCGATCTCCACCAGTTCCCCGCGCGAGACGATGACCTCGCCGCCCTTGCAGAAGGTATCCAGCACCAGCAGGACGGCGGCGGCATTGTTGTTGACCACCATGGCGGCCTCGGCGCCGGTCAGGCGCTGGAGCAGCTCGTCGATGATGACGTAGCGGCTGCCGCGTCCGCCGCTGTGCAGGTCGAGCTCCAGGTTGCAGTAGCCGGAGATGACCCGGCGCACGGCTTCCTGGGCGCTCCGGGCCAGCACGGAACGCCCCATGTTGGTATGGATGACCACACCGGTGCCGTTGATGACGTTGCGCAGGCGCGGTGCCGTCTTGCGGCGGACGAAGGCCAGCAGCTCGGGAAGGCAGGCCTCCAGAGCCAGTTCGGCGGCATCCTGCACGCGACCGGCGCGGATGTCGTCGCGGCGGCTGTTCCAGAAATCCGTGACGGCCTCGCGCAACAGGGGCCGGGGCAGATCATGCAGGGCCTTGTCCGCCGTCAGCAGGGCATCCAGACTGGTGTCCATGGACGGCAGGGCACGGAAAAGGTGGTTCATGCGTCCTCCTTGGCGCCCCGGGCGGAGGCGGGCTGTTCCAGAAGGTGGGGATAGAGGCTGTAGAATTCCGCCAGCATGTACAGGGAGCCGCTGATGATGACCGGAGCCTTGTCGTCGCCGGGCAGGTCACGCACGGCATCCAGGGCGTTGCGCACGTCGGGCAGCAGGGTGGCATGGGCCGGGGCCGCGGCATTGGCGGCGGCCACCACCTGGGCGGCGTCGGCGGCGCGTTCGTTGTGCAGGGCCGGGATGAAGAGCGGCGCGTCACCCAGGGCCCGCTTGAGCAGCATCAGGGCCGGGTGCCAGTCCTTGTCGCCCAGGCAGGAATAGATGGCCGCGCGCGGACGCAGGCCGGACTGGCGCACATGGGCCAGCAAAGCGGCCATGCCGTGGGCATTGTGGGCGCCGTCCAGCAGCAGGGGCGGATGCTGGTCCGTGGCGGGCACGGACTGCAAACGGCCGGGCACGAAGGCTTGGGCCAGTCCCCGCGCCACGGCATCAGGTCGCGGCGTCACATGCAGGCGCGGGGCCAGGGCCTGCCAGGCGTGCAGGGCCACGGCGGCATTGATGCGCTGGTGCGGCCCGGCCAGCCCCAGCGGCATGTTGCCCGGCAGGGGAGCGACGATGTGCAGGGGCGCGGCCAGCTGTTCGGCCTGCCGGTGCAGCACTTCTTCGGCAGCCGGGAACTGGGGCGCGCTGACCACCGGCACGCGGGGACGGATGGCACCGCATTTGTCCAGAGCGATGTCGCGCAGGGTGGGGCCTAGGATGGCGGCATGATCCATGGCCACGGGCGCGAAGCAGGTCAGGTCGCTGGCCAGGGCCGTGGTGGCGTCATGGGCGCCGCCCAGCCCGGCCTCCATGACGGCCAGCTGTACGCCTTGGCGGGCAAAGGCCAGGATGGCCAGCACGGTCAGGAATTCGAAATAGGTCAGGTCCGGTCGTGCCGCGTAGACTTCCGTGGCCAGCTCGGGCCACAGGGCCTCCGGCAGGGGCGCGCCGTCGATGCGGATGCGCTCGCAGGGGGAAAGGAAATGCGGTGAGGTATAGAGCCCCGTGCGGCAGCCGTGGGCGCGAGACAGGCTGTCCAGGAAGGCGGACGTGGAGCCCTTGCCGTTGGTGCCCACGATCTGGGCCACCACGAAGGGCGGGCGGGAAAGGCCCAGACGGGAGAGGGCGGTCTCCATGCGCGTCAGGCTCAGGTCCATGTGGAAGAAACCAAGGCCGTCCAGGTGTTCCCAGATCTGATCGATGGTCGTGAAATGCTTTGCAGTCTTCATGCCGCGACCATGCCACAATTCCCTGCCCTTGTCAGCGCTTGTCCCGAGGGGAAAAATGTTCCATGGCAGGACGTCCGTACGGGAAAAAATATTTTATGCCCGTGTTTGTTGCGGCGTACGGACTGCAACAGTTGGCCGGGGGATCGGGCAGCATAGTGATGCATGCTGCAGGGCAGCCTGCTTGCGACAGCCGCATTCCCCTGCTAGTCTGGACTCTGAAAAGGAGGACATGCATGATCCGTCTTGAAAAGGCCGGCCGGGAAGATCTGGCCACTCTTGTGCAGTTGCAGGAAATGGTGCGGGCGCGTCTGCTGCCGGAAGGGCAGCCCCTGCCCGAGGCGACCGGGGATAGCCTGGATGAGTTTTTTGACCATGGTGTGGTACTGCGGGCCCTGATGGAAGATGACATCATGGTGGGGGCCGTATGCGGACGGGAAGTGGACGGCAGGCAGCATCTGGCCCGGTTGCTGGTGCACCCGCAATGGCAGGGACAGTATGTGGAGACCATGCTGCTGTTGCAGATGGAAAGCCTGCTGCCCGAGGCCCGGCGCGAGCTGCTGTTCCCGGCACGGGATGCCGCGGATCTGCGTCCCCTGCTGTGGCTGGGCTATACCGTCAGTGAAGAGACGCCCCTGCCGCACGGTCTGACCCTGTACCGGCTGGAGAAGGGGGAGTAGGGCCGACAGGTCTCATGGCCTTTGGGGGCGCGGAGGACGGGCATCTGCCGATGCAAGCGGAGGCCACTGACGGAGAGCCGGGATCCGTTTAGGGGCGTGATGTCGCGCGCGGCTCCGTGATCCCCATGCGTTGCAGGGACGCTTCGATGGTATCGGTGATGCCTTCACGGGAATAAAAATTCCCGGGGAGAAGGGCCTCATTTTTGAGCAGACGCAGAAAGTCGGCAAGCAGTGCTTCGTCCGGCGGGACATACTGCTGCCAGAAATCGTCCAGTGACATTTGGTCGGCGTTCACGGCCAGACCCGGTACGGCATAGATGGCGTTGCCCAGACAGTACACGGCCTTGTTCAGGCGCAGGGCGCTCAGGCCGACCGTGCTGTTGCAGAGCACGACAGCTTTGCACCCCTGGATGATCATGTCCACCTGTCCTGCCTCGACGAAGCGCAACCGGTTGGCGCAGCCGCAAGCCCTGCCCAGCGAACGCATGTAACGCCTGTAATTGATGAGACCGTTATCGAAGGGATGGTTTTTGATGAGCAGGTAGCTGTCCTTAGGCGCATGACGGGCAAAACTGGTGATGACCAGGGCCATGGACTCCAGGATACCGGTGAAGGGCGAATGCCGACGGATCTGGGAATCCGAATCCAGCTGCAGGGGCATGAAATAAAAAGGGACTTTTTGGTGCAAAAAGGTCCGCAATACCTTGAGGGAATCCCTGCGCCGCCGGTGACGCATGAAGTAGCGGGGAATGATGCCCGTCAGCTCCCGGATGGCGCCATCCGGACGATGGGTCTTATAGCGCGGGAAAAACGGCCAGCAGAGCAGAAACCCGGCAAAATGCTTGATGATCTGCCAGACACGATTGCTTTGGGGGTTGCTTGCTGCGGAAAGCCCATAGGGATAGTCCGCCTCGTACGTCCGGGCTCGCTGCCGGATCTCCTCCCCGGTCTTCGGCAGAGGGGATGCGCCGTTGACCCCGCCTTCTTCCAGCGTGATGAAGCGGGGACGCAGGTAGCCTTCCTCATAGACCCAGACCCGGATGCCCCGTTGCCGTGCCAGCAGGATGGCCTCACGGTGCAAGGGACGCCAGTCCCCCATCAGGACGATGTCCGTCGTATGGTTCTCCGTCATGCACTGACTGATCCAGAAGGGCCATTCGTAATTATGGCCCCGCCAGAAACAGACATTACGCAGCCTTGGCCAGAAGATCCATTCGCCGCCGTTGGTCACGACTTTGCGTACCCGGCAGCCATGTTCTTCAAGTTTTTTGCCCAGGCGATAGAAAAACGGGCCATAGGGACCCTGTAAAAAAAGGAAACTGCGTGTGCCAGACATGCAACATTACACCTTGGGAGGCTGGATATGCGATTTCAGCTTTGCAAGGAAAGCCATACAGTCAGTGAAACAACAATGTTCCCAATCGTAATAGGCTGGATAGCACAGAAGGACGGCAGCGACAAGGACATCTACGGAAGCAATGGCTTTGCGTCTTGGAAAAGATGATCTGTCCGTCGTCAGTCCCCAGCCCGCATAGAACGGTCCCCCATAGGTAAAGACGGGGATACCGCGCAACAGGGCTTCGAAACCGGACTGTGAGGTCAGGGTATGGACTTCGTGGCAGCGCCGGTAAAGCTGGCTGATGGCGGTCTTGCGCACGAAGGCATCTGCCAGCCCTGCCACATCGCTGTCCTGCAGGGCTCCTTTCCTGTTGCCGCTGCTGACATCGGGGTGTTCCTTGTAAATGATGAAGGCTTGGGGCCTGGCTTTGCGGACGGCCTGCAGGAGCTCCAGATTGGAGTGGATGCCGCAGCCTCCCGTACGTACGGAAGCATCATCTTCCACCTGGCCGGGCACGAGGACGATGGTCCTGTCGGTCGGCAGAGCGGGCAGGTCTGCCATCGAACCGACGTTATATTTAGTGATGCCGCTACGGCACAATTCTTCCCGCAGGGCGCGTGCCTGCTCCAGAAGGCCGGAATCCTCGATGCCGTTGCGGATCAGCTGCTCCAGGCGGCTGGGCTGGCGCGGGTCATAATAGATCCCCAGATCGTCAAGTACCAGGGAGCCCGGACGGATAAAGTCCGATCCCAGTCCTTTGGAGCGGATGAAGCCGTCTTCCATGCGCAGAAGGGGCACATGCTGCTGTCGGCAGAGGGCAGATAGTGTGGGGCTCTCCTTGGAAGACCAGACGACGACCCGCCCCTGCCGGGCCTTGGCTGCGGCCACGGCTTTTCCTTCATCAGTGAAGAAAGCCTGGGTTCCCCCTGTGGAGGCAAGGAAGGCACGGGCCTGTTCGTGTTTCCAGAGCCGGAAGCCCAGGCAGGCATGGAATCCCCGGTTCAGTTCGTTGCGGCGGCGCTGTTCGGCCAGCAGGCGGATGATATCCATGATGCCGCAGCGACGTCCCGTTACCGGGTGGACGTAGCGGCTGTACAGGATATAGGCAGCGGCAAAAACTTCTTCCAGAGTGCGGACTGCCGTACGGCGGGGGCAATGCTGCCTGTCGTGCGTCAGTCCCCATCCGGCATAGAAGGGCATGCCGAAACAATGGACCTTTTTGCCCAGCAGCAGGGCTTCGAACCCCATCTGCGAGGTGACGCAGTAAACTTCATCCACCTGGCGCAGCAGGCTGAGAGGGCTTACATCTTCTGCCAGCAGGTGCACACCGGCGGGCAGATCATGAGGATCGAAGAACCCCTGTTTGCGGCCGCTGAGCACATCGGGATGGGTCTTGACCCAGATATCCGCACCGGGATGTTCACGGCAGGCTGCTTCCAGCATGCGGGTGAACGTACCGGCATCTGCCCCACCAAGGAGGACGCTCAGGTCATGGCGCGTCTGGTCCAGGATCAGGATGCGTGGACGGCCCCTGTCCGGGATCAGGCCTGCGGGGGAATCCGGAGCATGGTTATACTTGCTCAGATTGTGCGTCAGGATGGCAGACATGGCGCTGCGGGCTTCCGCCAGCAGTTCCGGTGTTTGCCAACCGTCACTGTTGAGTAGGTTCTCCAGTGCCGAGGGCCGGGTAGAGTCATAGTAGATGCCCGTATCGTCCACCACCAGGGCATAAGGCGGCGCGCCTTTCACTCCCAGGTCGAGAGAGCGCAGGAAACCGTCCTCCAGACGAAGGAGGGGGAGACCATATTTCTGGGAAAGAATACGGGCAGATTTTCCAGTACGTCCTTTGCACCCCCACACCAGCAGGCCTTGGCAATAGCGGGACAGCGATTTGCGTAAAAGGCATGCTAGCCACCATGGGGGCAAATCTAAAAGCTTTTTTGCAAGAAAGCGGTCGAGGAAGGGAATCTGATGCATCCCCCAGGTACAGTACCCCCAAAATGGTTCATCCGCAGGGCGCAGGAGCAGCAGAGGCCAACGCGGCAGTCGGACTGCCGGTGTCAGCCTCTGGCGCACCTGCCGGAAAAGATAACCGAAATAACGCGGGATCATGACCAGAACGGCACCAGGACCACACCGGCGGACACGGCCAGCTGGTAGATGATCTGGACGATATCCTTGATGGATTGCACGGCCTTGCTGTCGTAGGCAGGCAGGACCATGATCTGGTCACCGGGCCCGACGCCCAGCGAGGCGATGGGACCGACCTCGCCATTGGGCTTGAGCACGAGGACGCTGCTGGCATCGGCTCTGTCCGTGTAGCCGCCGGCACTGTTGATGTAATCCTTGAGCTTGAGGTGCTCGTTGTAGACCACAGCCTTGGGCATGGTCACCTCGCCGGCGACCTGGACCACACCGGACTTTTGCGGAACGTAGACGATATCGCCTTCTTCCAGGATGAGGTCATTGATCTGCCCCTTGCGGCAGACCACGACCACGCCGTCAGGCTCGATCTTGCTGGCCCGCTGCACGAAGTCCTGGATCAGTTCCGCTTCCTTGATGCGGATGTTGGCTTCGTCCACGGACTGGGACGTGGCCGTGAGGGCCCGCTGCTCCAGACGGATGAGCGAATCCTGGATGGTCTTTTTCTGCTGTTCGGCCACGGACTGGCGGCGCAGATAGATGGCCTCGATGGAAGCCAGATTGGCATCCACCTGGATATACTGGAGCAGCTGGCGCAGGGTCGTCCCTTTGACGACGGGGAAACGGGAATTGCCCAGGATGGCCCCCGTGGCACCCACCATGATGGTGTTGCCGGGCGTGTCCGCATGGAACTCCACGATATCCTCATCATGCAGGGTGAAGGATTTGAATTCCGCCATGGTCATATAGGTGTGGTATTCGGAGCCATTGCGGGTCCCGGACACACTGACGTGGCTGGCACTGGGCAGAGGCCAGGCGACCTTGACCAGGCTGGCTCCGCTGACTTTGCCGGGATCGAATTCGTAGAAGGCCGGCTGGCGGATCAGGCCTGTGGCGGCGATGCCCATGCCCCTGTCTCGCACGAGGATGACGTCACCGTCCTGGAGCTGGACTTTGGGCAGATCTCCGTTGGTCAGGAAGTCATAGAGGTCGATGTTGGCCACGACGCGCTTGCCGCGCTTGACCACGATGTGGCGGAAGCTGCCGCGTTCGGGAGCGATGCCGCCGGCCCTGTCCAGGTAATAGAGGATGGAATCCTGCTGCCCGCCCGCATAACGGCCGGGATTGAGCACATGCCCTGTCACGAAGACGGCCACGGGCTGGGAACTCATCAGATTGGTGTAGATCTGGACGTTGGAAGTGAAGACCGAGGCGATCTGGTTCTTGATGGTGCCCTGCAACTGGGCATTGCTGAGCCCGCCCACGCTGATGGGACCAACTTCGGGCACGAAGATGTTGCCCTGCTGATCGACGACAAGGATGTCGTCATAGGTGAAGGCACCCCAGGCGCGCAGCATGATGCGGTCACCGGGAGAGATGATGTACTGGGGTTGCAAGCCTTCCTGGTACGTATTGGCAAAGTTGCCCCGGAACAGGCTGGCCCCGTAGGGCAGAAGACCTTCCACGAGAGGAGTCGGATAGGTGGTCTGGGCCCAGGCAGGGGGGGCCTGCAGAGGCACAGGCTGGCGCAGCGGGGGCTGGTAAGGAGCTGCCTGCTGAGCGTTATTCACTGTACTCCCGGAGGGTTTTCCGTTCTGGGGATACATGGCATCCATATTCTGCATGCCGGTGCCCGTTGCCTTGACGCCCGCGGCCGCAGGAACAGCATTACCATTACTGCTATTGGCGGATGTCTGTTGTTTTTTGCTCACACCGTCAGAAAGTCCTCCCATCAGGGCCTGCTTTCTGACAGTGTCTGTGGAATAAGCCTGGGCACAGGGCGACATGACAAGAAGCGCCGCAAGCATGACAGCGCAGGACAAAGACAGATATTTCATCAGAACCCCGCATGCTCCCGGATGGCAGCAACGATAAGAGAGACAAGACCAAGCAGCACCGCGGCTGCCAGCATGAACACCAGACTGAAGACTATGGGGCGGGGATAGAGGGATTCATCCGGCACCATGGGCTTCTGGAACGATTCCACATAAAGAGATTTGGACTCGGCCTGGACTCGTGCTGTTTCCAGCGAGGCCATGGCAGAGGTCAACTGTTTCTGGGCGAATTCTTCTTCCAGAGTCAGGCTCTGGAATTCGCTGACAAGAGCACTCAGGGGCTTGTCGCCTTGCATCTGGCTGGCCAGACGCGCCTTTTCGCTCTGGAGCTGTTTTTGCAGGACAGCCAGCCGGTTCTGGAGCATGACCACCCGGGGGCTGTCGGCCTGCATATAGGTCGAGGCTTCGGCCAGTTCGGCTGTGGTTTTGGTGATTTCGCCTTCCAGCTGGTTGACGAGACTGTACAGGCCGCTGGCCACAGCCTGCGGATCGAGGATCACCGTGCGCTCCCGGTATTGCCGCATGGCCTCATGGGCCGTACGGATACGGGCCTCGGCACGGGCGACCTCTGCCTGAGCTTGGGATATGGCATCGGTCCGGGCACGATCGTTCATGGCATTGACCAGGGCCTCACTGGCATCAAGGATGGCCTGGCAGACGGCCTGTGCCATCTGTGGGCTGAAGGCCTTGACCTGGACGGTCAAGATGCTGGTGTCCGGATCAAAGGTCGTTACCACGACCCAGCTCCAGTAACGCAGCATCTCGTCCTGGGTCGCGTTGCGCGTCAGACGGTACCAGATGTCATGGCTGCGATCCGCATAGTGATCCCGTATATGCAGTTTGGCATCCACCTTGTCGATCATGTCCATGGACTGGATGTAGTTCTGGACGATGTAGGAATCGCTCAGGGACGAGGAGTTGGTACGGAAAAAAGTGGACAGCATGTCCAGGGACTGCTGCTGGTTCTGACTGCGTATGGCGAATTTTGCTTCGGCCAGATAAACGTCGGAGGCAAAGAGAGCCAGATAGAGAAAAACCACCAGCGTGGGGATTAACACACAGGACAGGAATAAACGGAGCCCCAGCCCTTGTGGACGAAAGAAGCTCCGTATGTTTGCGGCATAAGGGGCAAGACGGTCGAGCTTGGTACGGGCAGCCTCCGGCAGCAGCGGCAGTAATCCTGAAGACGGCGCGACTTGAGAGGATGGAGCCTTGGCCGTGGGGGGAGTTTGTGCGGCGGCAGGCCCCTTGGGGGCCGGCTTCGCTGCGGGAGTAGGCGTCGACTTGGGAGCTTGAGCCGGAGCTGCGGGCGCAGCAGGAGAGCCCGGCACGGCGCTTTTGGAGGCTGCCGGAGCGGGCTTTGCCGCAGGAGCGGGGGATGCCTTGGGAGCCGTTGCCATTGGCGCAGGAGCAGGCTTGGGGGCCGGCTTCGTTGCGGGGGTGGGCGTCGGCTTGGGAGCTTGAGCCGGAGCTGCAGGCGCAGCAGGAGAAACCGGCGCGGCCTCTTGCGAGACGGAGGCAGAGACTACCTGCTGATCAAGGGCGTTATTGTCAGACATAAAGTGGAGTATTGGGTTGTTTGCAGATGGCGTCATAATATTTGACCGCCTCGGCAATCTGATCAAAGAAGATAATTCTGCCGCGATCCAGTACACCGGCCACGTCACAATGCTGTTTGATCGTGGCTATCTGGTGCGAGACCACCAGCAAGGTAGAGGTGCTTTTTCGTTCCAGGAAAACCCGCTGGCTTTTCTGGCGGAAGGAGGCGTCCCCCACGGCGGTCAGTTCATCGATAAGGTAAAAATCGAAACCGATGGCCATACTGAGTCCAAAGGCCAGCTTGGCTACCATACCGGAAGAATAGGTTTTGACAGGCATATCCAGGTAATCTTCCAGCTCGGTGAAGTCCTCTACGAAAGATGTCACCTGCCGGATATCCGCCTTGTAGATGCGGCAGACGAAGCGCAGGTTCTCCCGGCCGGTGAGACTGCCGTGAAAACATCCTTTGAATCCGATGGGCCAGGAGACCCGGCTGGTGCGCTCCACCGTGCCACGGTCTGGAGCAATAGCTCCTCCGATGATGCGCATCAGGGTGGACTTGCCCGCCCCGTTGCGCCCCAGGATGCCCACATTGACACCGGGGACGAAGTCCACGCTCAGGTCGTCGAGGATGAGGCGGCGCCCGGCCTTCATGCGGTAGGTTTTGGTCACGTTACGCAGGCGGATCATTGGGCCACTCTCCGGCGCACATAACGTTCCAGCAACAATCCAAAAAACAAGGATCCCAAAGTCACCTGCACCACATACCAAAAATCCGCATACTGGGAAATATAGCCATTGGCCAGGGACATGCGGACGAGTTCAATAATCTGCATGATGGGATTGAGCATCAGGAAATCGCCTACTCTGTGGGAGAATGCACTGACGGAATAGAAGATCCCCGAAGCAAAAAAGAGGATGCGCATGATCATGGGGACGACCTGTTGCAAGGCTGGCAGATAGACCGCGAGAGATCCCAGCAGAGTCCCCAGTCCCAGTCCCAGAAGAGCAGCCAGCAACACGCATATGATGAGCATTCCTACACTGGATATGGCAAAGTGGTAGCCGAAGAGAGTCCCTCCTCCCAAAAGAATGGCCATACTGATGACTTGGGTAGCCGTGACCACAAGACAGCGCGCCAGCATGATGTCCAGGGGAGTTACCTGCGGGAATGTCAGCAGGGCACGGTTACCGTCGATGGCGGCCATACACTTGCCCAAAGTTTGGCTGGTAATGTTCCAAACTCCGAAACCGGCCACCAGATAGGTCAGTACAGTCATGCCGTGGGGGGCTGCTGCATGGGCAAAATAACGGACGGCCCAGAACACAGCTAGGCCAAAGGCTGTCTGGATGACGGCCCAGAGATAGCCCAGGCTTTTGCCGCCGTAAAGTGTATGCACTTCACGCAGGGCCAGAGCCAGGATGACGCGTGCCTGCGTATCCAGCGCGGGAGCCGTTGTCATGACCTAAAGGGCCCCCTGAGGAAAGATACGGGGAGCCAGACGCCATGCTTGCTCTTTTTTGTCACGGCAGACCGCGATACGGGTGATGCCTCCAGAGCTGTTGACAAGGCCTTCACGGCAGAGCTCTCCGAGGGCAGAGATATAATCTTCGCGCGTGGTCACCGTCACATAGTCACCGTAGCTTGTGCCGGAAAAAGACGCGGAGGCGCCGGGATGGCTATCCCCCAAAAAGTTGGCCATCTGCTGGTCAGGAGACAGTACAGGCTGGTTCGCCGGAGCAGCCTGGTCGTTATTGCGGGGAGCACAAGCTGCCAGCAGCAGGCATACCACGAGAGGAAGCAGACGTTTCATTACCATTTTTCCTTGGTTACAGCATGTCATGGACATGGATGAATCCTATCACACGGTCATGATCAACCACAAAGGAGCTGGTGATCTTGCGTTCTGCCAGTAATGCCAGAGCCTTTTCCACCAGACATTCGGGCGACAGTGAAAAAGGATGTAATGACATAATGTCCCGTGCTTTTTTTTGCAACAGGTCCGGGGCCATATGGCGTCGCAGATCTCCATCCGAGATGAAGCCGATCAGTTTGCCTTTTTCTGTGACTCCGACAGCGCCAAAACCCTTGCTGCTCATGATGTAGATGACATCGCCCATGGGAGCATCCGGATTGGCCAGGGGCAGGGTATCTCCCACATGCATGATCTCCTTGACCTGCCGGAGTTTTTTCCCCAGTTTCCCGCCGGGGTGAAATCGCCGGAAATCTTCCGGGCGAAAGCCGTGCGCCTGCAAGAGCGTCAGAGCCAGAGCATCCCCCAGGGCAAGCTGCATGGTGGTGGATGTCGTGGGGGCGCAACCGATAGGGCAGGCTTCCTTCACATCAGGAAGCTGTAACACATAATCGGCATTTTTTCCCAGCATGCTGTCAGGCCGTTTTGTGACGGCAACAAGTGGCAGGCGATAGCGGGCCGCATAGGCGATGATGTCCGTTAATTCCTGGGTCTCTCCCGAGTTGGAGAAGGCAAGTACGGCGTCCCCCTTGGCCAGCATGCCCAGATCCCCATGGCTGGCTTCCGCCGGATGGATGAAGAAGGCAGGGCTGCCCGTAGAAGACAAGGTAGCTGCCACCTTGCGCGCGACATGACCACTCTTGCCCATACCGGTAACTGCGATGCGTCCGTCGATATGCAGCAAGCAGTCTACAGCTTCATCAAACGCGGTGTCCAGGCTGTCCGCCAGTACACGCAGGGCGTCTGCCTCCTGGTAGAGGACAGTTGCCGCCGTCGGGATGAATTTGCCTTGGGTCATACGAATCGCCTTATCGTTGTGACAGGAGCATATCCACAAGTTCGCGGAAGGCCCCCTGACCGCCCTGTGTCTGCAGGACGATGTCTGCCGCACGTTTGACCTCGTCCCGGGCATTGGCCACAGTTACCCCTAGCCCGCAGCAGGCGAATCCATCCAGATCAGGCAGATCATCGCCGATAAACAGGGCTTCGTGTGCACTGACGCCCGCCTCCTGCAGCAGACTTTCGCAGGATGCGCGTTTTTCGACCTTGCCCAGACGGAACATGTCGATCCCCAAATCGTTCAGACGACGGCGCAGGGCCGGACAGTCCCGGCCGGACAGGACTGCCACGCGGATGCCCGCTTTGCGGAGCATGACCATGCCCAGACCATCCTGAGCGTGGAAGCGTTTGATGCATTCGCCATCCGGGCCATAATACAGCCCTCCATCGGTCAGTACACCGTCCACATCCGTGATGACCAGACGGATGTCTGCCAGTGAAGTCGTAGCGGTCGTCGCAGGCGCAGAAGTAGAGAATTCTTTGCCCGCCACGATGGCCCTGACCCGCTCCAGGTCTTCAGGCGTATCCACACCCGGCGCGCACGGTGGAAGTTCCACGGTCTGGATGCCGACGCCATGCTGCAGCAGACGCAACTGTTCCAGTTTTTCCGTGCGTTCCAGCATCCCCGGCTCATGATCCGCGAAGATCTTCAGGGCGTCCGGGCGATAGGCATACATGCCCATATGTCCCCAATAGGCGCCCGTCCCTTCTTCGTCCCGGTCAAAAGGGATACGGGCCCGGCTGAAATAAAGGGCCGCACCGCTATCGCTGCGTACGATCTTGACCAAGTTGGGGTCGCAGGCCTGCTCGTAGCTGATTCTGTAGCAAGGGGTCGCAGCTGCCATATGCGGGCAGTCACGCAAGGCTTCCGCCAGCTTGTCCACATCGGCCGGGCGCAGCAGGGGCTCATCGCCCTGGACATTCAGATAGATATCTGCCTCTTCCTGCCGGGCCACTTCCACAAGGCGATCCGTACCGGAAGCGCATCGGGAAGAGGTCAGGATGGCCCGGCCGCCAAAGTCTTCCACGGCCTGGACGATGCGGGCATCATCCGTAGCTACCAGCACCGCATCCACCAAGGTGGCTTTCTGGACAGCTTCATAGACACGCCGGATCATGGGCTTGCCGCAAATATCCAGCAGGGGCTTGCCCGGCAGGCGGGTAGAGGCATACCGGGCGGGAATGACGGCTAGGGTGCGCATACCGTAACTTCCTTATCCATTTTTGCCATACCTGCCTTGGCGATACGATCAAGCTCCTTGAGCGTGGCCAGCAGAGAAGGCAGGGCTGTGAAGGGCAGCATGTTGGGGCCGTCGCAGGGAGCGACATCGGGATCAGGATGGGTCTCCAGGAAAAGCCCGGCCACCCCCACTGCCACGGCCGCACGGGCCAGGGGGGCCACGAATTCCCGCTGACCGCCGCTCTTGCCGTCGCCCGCACCGGGCAACTGCACGGAATGGGTGGCATCGAAGATGACAGGATGCCCGGTCGTCTTCATGATTTCCAGTCCGCGCATGTCCACGACCAGATTGTTGTAGCCGAAGCTGCTGCCACGTTCACACAGACATATGCGCTCATTGCCCGTGCTGCGGGCCTTGGCCAGCACGTGACGCATCTCCCAGGGCGAAAGGAACTGCCCCTTTTTGATATTCACCGGTTTTCCCGTAGCCGCCGCGGCCAGCAGCAAGTCGGTTTGCCGACAGAGGAATGCCGGGATCTGCAGCATGTCCACTGCTTCGGCCACGGGTATGGCCTGTTCCGGCAAATGGATGTCCGTAATGACGGGAACATCGTAGCGTTCCCGCACTTCCGCCAGGATGGACAGACCTTCTGTCATTCCCACGCCACGATAGGAGGCGCCGGAACTGCGGTTGGCCTTGTCGAAACTGGACTTGAAGATCAGGGGAACACCGGCCTGAAGGAAGATCTCTTTCAGGGCCGCGGCCGCCTCCAATGTCTGTTGCCGGCCCTCGATGGCACAAGGGCCGGCGATAACAGACAGGGGACCAGTATTGGAAAAACGGATGCTCAGCATGATTGTTATTCGAACTGGATGATGTTTTTCAGCTTTTTCAAAAGGTCATACCGCAAGTTCTCATCTTGCAGGCCAAAGTAGATATTGGCTGTGAGATAATCGCTCCAGTTACCGGCGTCAAAGCGGATGCCGGCCAGTTTCACCGCCAACATCCCCTTTTCGCGGGCCCGGGCCTTCAGAGCATCCGTCAGCTGGATCTCACCGCCATGGCCGGGCTCCACCTTGTCCAGATAATCGAAGATATCCGGGAACAGGGCATATCTGCCGACCACGGCAAGACGGGAAGGAGCCTTGTCCACAGCAGGTTTTTCCACCATATCCCGTACGCGGTAGACACCGGGAGCGATCTCCTCGCCGTCGATGATACCGTATTTGCTGACTTCTTCCTGTGGGACTTCCATCACACCGACGACAGGCATGTTCTCGGCCCGCGCCACTTCGATCAGCTGATGGATGCCGGGGACACTGCCAAACATGATATCATCCCCCAGCATGACGGCAAATGGTTCATTGGCGACGAGGTCCCTGGCGCACAGGACAGCGTGCCCCAGGCCGCGTTGCTGCTTTTGCCTGACGGACATGATGTTGACCATTTCGGCTACCTGATGGATCTCGGCCAGCTTGTCCTGCTTGCCGCCCCGCTGCAGGACGGCTTCAAGCTGCAGGTTGTAATCGAAATAGTCCTCGATGACGCTTTTGTCCCTGTTGGTGACGAAGATGGCGCTGGTCACGCCGGAACGCAGGGCTTCCTCCATGACGTACTGGATGACCGGCCTGTTGTAGATGGGCAGCATCTCCTTGGGCACATTCTTGCTGGCCGGCAGGGAACGTGTCCCCCAGCCGGCCACAGGGACGACGACTTTGCGGAAAGGTTGCATGAGGTTCTCCCGTGTACAAATCAGTTGCTCAGGACGTGCTGGCGTCCCGAAGTATGCCAGCTCCATGCGTCGGTGATGATTTCTGTCACAGTGGAGCGATGTGCTGTCCAGTGCAAGATCTCTTGGGCACGAGTTCCATCGGCCACCAGTACCGGCGGATCCCCTGCGCGACGGGGGCCGACCGTATGGACCAATTCCTGGCCGGTGACCTGCCCCACGGCTGTCAATATCTCACGCACGGAGATGCCTGTTCCCGTCCCCAGATTGAGAGAGATCCCCTGGCCGGCATCGCCTTGGCAAAGGCGTTCCACAGCCAGCACATGCGCCGCAGCCAGATCCACTACATGGATGTAGTCCCGGATACATGTCCCGTCAGGTGTAGGATAGTCACCCCCCATAATACGGAAATCTGAAAGTTCGCCCGTGATGGCCATGAGAGCGCGCGGGATGAGATGGGTCTCCGGCATATGGCATTCGCCACATTCCCCTTCGGGATCAGCGCCTGCGGCATTGAAATATCGCAACGCCGTCCAGGAGAGACCGTATGCCCGGGCAAAATCCGCCAGCATCCATTCCATGAACAGTTTGGTTTCACCGTAAGGGTTGATGGGGGCGGCAGGCAGATCTTCCGTGATGGGACAGCGTTCCGGGATACCGTAAACCGCTGCCGTGCTGGAGACCACGATATTCCGTACCCCTGTGCTCCTCATGGCTTCCAGGATGCTCAAGGTTCCGGCGACATTGTTGTGGATGTACTTTCCGGGATTGCTCACGGATTCTCCCACCTGGGAGAACGCTGCAAAGTGGATGATGCCTTCCGGCTGCCATTCTGTGAGACAAGTTTTCAGCCGTTCCGTATCAAGGATATCCCCTTCTACCAGATCGCCCCATTTGACGAGGCCGCGAAAACCGGTGGAAAGGTTATCATAGACGCGCACCTCATGCCCGGCACGCGCCAGAGCTTTGCAGGTATGGCTGCCGATATAGCCGGCCCCACCTGTCACCAGTATTTTCATGACCGGACTCCTGCGGGAAGGATCTTGGTTTCAAAAACATTCAGGGCATCGGCAATGGCCTTGTCCATATCCCAGTAACGGTATGCTCCAAGGCGACCGCCAAGGATGAGATTCGGCATTTTTGCCGCCTCTTCCGCATACTTTGCGTACATGTCGTTATTGCGCGCATTGTTTACGGGATAATAGGCCTCATCTCCCTTTTTGTACGTTTTGGAGTATTCCCGGCAAATGACCGTTTTGTTCAGGGCAAACGGTTCCTTGCGCTCAGGATGATAGTGCTTGAACTCATGCAGACGGGTGAAGGGGACCTCCACATCCGCATAATTCATCACCGTTGTGCCCTGATAGTCCTGGACGGGCAGCGTTTCCCATTCAAAACGCAGGGAGCGCCATTCCAGCTCCCCGTATTTGTACTGGAAGAGCTGGTCCGGCATGCCGGTATAAATGACGGTACAGTCCGCAGGGATCTGCGCTTTGATGCTCTCGTACTCGCAGTTCAGCTTCAGCGTGATGAGAGGATTGTCCAGCATCCGCTTGAAGATGCTGAAGTAACCGTCCTTGGGCACCCCCTGCCAGGTATCGTTGAAGTAGTTGGCATTATAGGTTGTGCGGAACGGCAGGCGGTTGATGATGGAGGCGGGCAGTTCCCGCGGGTCATGCTCCCACTGCTTGTGGGTATAGCCCTTGATGAACGCCTCGTATAAGGGGCGGCCGATCAGGGAGATGGCCTTCTCCTCAAGGTTTTTCGGCTCCGCGATGTAATCGCGGGCGATCTCTGCTTCCAAAAAGGCGGCAGCTTCCGCCGGGCGGAAGTTTTTACCGTAATACGCGTTGATGGTGCTCAGATTGATGGGCATGGTGTAGACCTTGCCCTGGTAGGTGATGAACACCTTGTGCTGATAGCTGGTGAACTCCCCAAACTGATTGATGTATTCCCACACCTGCGGCAGCGAGGTGTGAAAGATATGCGAGCCATACCGGTGGCATTCGATGCCCGTCTCTTCGTCCAGGGACGAATGACAGTTGCCGCCGATATGATCGCGCCTGTCGATGATGGTGACAGGTTCCTTCAGCACAGTAGCTATGCGCTCGGCAAGGGTGGCACCCCAGAAGCCTGCGCCGACGATGAGGTATTGCATTTGATTAACGCTTGAGTTTGAATTCTTCGATATGCTGGCGTGTTTCTCGAATATCATCAGGGCCAAACCATTCCATGAATGCCTCTGAGAACGGCTTAGCTGCAAATGACTCAAAAATCTTGTTATAGACAACAGGTTTTGCTGGTTTATGAAGTAAAATAGGATTACCTTTGAGCATTTCCTCAATGGGCCGTTCTTCAACAAAAATAGTTCCTGGTGTCTCTCGAAGCTGCTGGAAGATGATACGTGCTTTGATACTATTCAAGCAGACAGCAGAGACGCCTTGGCTTTTGGGATGATTAAAGGGGATTTCTTTACCAATTCCCCAGAAGTCACCTATTGTAAAATCTGCCCAACGATTTTCTAAACCTTTAAAGTTGCATCGATGGCAACTTGTTCTCACTGTAAATTTTTTTAGATACATAAAACCATAAGGTTCGAAGTCAAATGTTGCCAAATAATGTTTTCCATTTGTAAATTCCATATCAAACTGCAGCGGGCCCCAACCTTTTCTTTTACTGCGGAATGTAATATTTTTTAATGAAGCGCTGGCTTGCTCTTCACGCATGGCTATATATTTCTTCAGGATTAGTGGGGAAACAAGTCCACCACAGATTAAGTCGACAGTAATAAGTTTGGTATGGTCTCCTCGCAGGTATGCATAAAGACCTGCGATTTGGCATGATGTCCCTGAAAAAAGAACATATTTCCCGCTCTGTAGATCTTTTTTTACGTTACGGAATGATAATTCCGTATCTCCCTGTACATATTTTGAACCCCTAAGTTTAGCGAGCTCATCAGTACAAGTAGCACGATGGATGGTAAGTGTATGATCAGAATTCATAGCTGAACCATATACAATACCACCATTGCCAAAAACCCAATTAGCTAATACTGAGAATATCCCTCCGGTTGAACTATTAAGAATAATTTCCGGATCGAGACTCCAAGCTGCATAGGCATGTGGCGTCCGTTCACGGAACAATTCAGGACGATTACGCAATGGGCATAATTTTAGACATTTACCGCACCGGATACATTTTTCATCATCTACAACAGGTGCGATAAAGCCTTTTTCGTTAGGCTCCATACTGATAGCGTCTACAGGACAAATATTACGGCATGCACCACATCCTGTACAATTCAAAGGGTCATCAAGCGGAACTCGTTCAATAGTTCGCTTTTTTTGGGGAGATGGTGTCAATACAATGTCATGAGGAATATCATTTTCCGTTACTGTATGGTTAACACAAGTTTTTAATGCATGGCTAAGGTAGTTGAATGAAACTTTTTGTTGCTCAACTATTTTTAAATTGACTTTATCATAAGGAATAGGTGTATCTAGTATGTCAATGTTGTCTTCGGTTACGGCACGCTCTGGTATTCCAAAACGATCAAGAAGGTCATATTTCCTGATGTCGTAAATCTCTGCATTTTTATCCATACCGCCAATAATTGCAGATACAAATGGTTTACGAAAAATAATAGAAAAGCATGCTCCGTGGAAACTATCAGTGCACACTGCAGAGGCATTTTTTATGAGTTGTAAGAAGCCACCAGGATTTGTTTCAACTCTATTAAAGCCCTCTTCTAGTGTAATGTCCGTTCCTGTAAGCCATGCAATCTTGTAGTTATGCTTATTTGCATAGTTTTCAATAGATTTTTTATATCTATTGTAGCCGTGCAAAAGATAGCAAACAATGTATTTTTCTTTTTTTTCAATAAAATATTTTAACTTTCTAGGAAGTGTTCCATGGGGTATTAATTTAATCCATTCATCTGCGCTAAACATTAGCGTAGGATCAAGTACTGTAGTTACCTCTTTATTGCTTATTGAGCGAAGTATCTGTGAACTTTGCTCTTCACGTCCTGAAAGGAAAGTCATTTCAGAGAGATAGTGCTTCCACAAAGGCATATTAACTTGTTTTCTAAAGGAAATTTTATTCTGCCCTAAACTCGCAGCATAACTAATACGCTTTCCTTTAGGTGCAAACTGTAGATAGTTTGCAGGAGTAAACCATCCCGGCTGAGGATTCCATACCTGATCGCTTCCGCAGATAAAAGCATCATAGTTGCGGCATTGCTCCCAGTCTGCTTCTCCTCCAGTTTTTAGATGTTTTAGGCGATCATCATATTTGAAGAAATTCTGACAGAATTTGCCAAATCTATAGCGCATTACCTTATTCTCTAAATTTTTGCGCTCTTCAGGAGACATCGGTGCAGAAATTCCAGAGCTCCCTTCTTCATCTAAGCCTAGCATAGCAATTTCATCTTCAGATGGCTTAGGATTATTAATAAAGTTACCATGATTAATAATCCGACACTGGTAGCCAAGAGAATTTACCAAAGTAAAAAGCGCGATTGATTGTAAAACTGATCCATAATTAGGATATGGTAATGCAGGGTAAGCGACTTTCGGAGCAAAAAGGTTCTTTTGTATTTTATCAATAAATTTCATGGTATTCTCCTTATTTGTTGAAAATTTTTCTCCAAAAAAGATCATTTTTTAAGCTACTCAAAAAATGGCAATAGTCTTTTTTTAAGGAATTGTATATAATAAGAAAGTGAAAAGAGCTAATAGCTAACTGGCATATATTTTTAAAGAAGTATAGAAGATTGCGCTTTAGTACAACTTCAGTGTTATTGATTTCATTGCACACGAGGACTTCATCGCGTAAAAAGACTCGATTGATGAACGGCACCTGATACTTGTTCAGGCGACTGATTCCTCTGTGCACCATGCAGCGGGGCAGCAGATGTCCGTTCAACGACACTCGCCGGATGAATTTTGTGCAGAAAGGAAGACGCACATTTTCCAGAGCTTCCGGCACATCCCGGTAATCATCACGCAGGGGGCGTGAGGCTTCCATGGTGTACTTTTCTTTGATTTTTGCCCTGATTTTTCCGGTATCCATATTGTCCAGCCAATACTTCGGGCCTTCCAGCATATCGGAAAACGACATAGCAATAGCATTGGCCGTATCATATTGGTACGCCCAGTTGAAGCGATGGAAAAACGCCCATACCATTTTCAAAATATCCCATGGTCCATGATCGATGTGCTCCAGTACAAGATGATGTAGTACATGAGAACGGACGTCGAGATATAATGTCATGGGAGATTCTTTAATCTTGAAGTCTTCTTGCCATGTGGCAATACCATTCATTCTGGCAATTTTAAATTTATTTGTATAGGAAAATTCAATATCATCCCCGCGTACAAAAAAAGGGAAGGAGTACATGGAAACCTGTCTGATGGGGAACATGAAGAACCACCAGGCACCATAAGTCGGTTCAGGAGCATCTTCTTTTTCATTTGCAAGTAGAATATCCGAATCTCGTAAATCATAATTGCAATGAAGCGGATGACAACATTTATCAAACCAAGCACCATTTTCCCATTGTATAAATTTAATGTTTTCTGACAACATGGCGCCGCTTATGGCAAGGGATGAATCTTTGGCATGCTTCATGAAACTTATGCTGCGGAAGATGGATTCTGCCTCATAGCTAGCATCGTCATCCATGAATAGGCAGTGAGTAAATTTATCAGAGTCCTTATAGTGTAATAAATTTCTCATAAACCCGCCCGTTCCACCAAGATTTTCATTGGGGATAAGCAGTGCGCCAGGAACATCTTCAGCTGTCAGCGTCTTACCGTTATCGACAACCGTGATATCAATAGAATCATGATAGAGCGGATGGGCAGCGATTGCTTTGGCCAGACGATGCACAGCAGCCTTTACAGCGTCTTCTCTTTTAAAAGTTGTAATGCCTATTCCCAAATGTACGGGCTGGGTAACAGAATCGGGAGAAAGCCAGCCGCCACCGAAAAGAATACTCTTTTGATGAGCAAAGATACGTATCCCCAGAAGGCCGGTTTTAGGATATTTGCCGATAGGCAGTTCAAAAGTCTGTCGTTGTGTGGTTTCTATGGAATAGCCACATATCTTATGCTCTCCGAATTCATCCTTATGCACGATAATGATATCTGCTATCCCCGTGAAGTCGATGTAGGCAGAGAGATTTTCGATATTGGTATATTTTGCCCATTTACAAGCACTGAATGCGTTAAAGTACGTCAAAAGGTCGAGGGAAGTTTCCTTTCCCATATGGACACAAGCATCTTCAAAACTATAATAGATGTTCGATCCTAAAAATTTATAGTAGATTTGTTCTTCACAACACAAGTCGAGTGTTGGAGAAATAAAATCATAAAGGATATTTTGAGGAGTGATCTCCTGTGGTGCGATATGGGGCAATTCGAAGGAAAGAGCGCTTTCTTCTATGCCCAGAAAACTGATCTCAAGGGTGCCGTTCGTAAAGGAACCCAAATCAAGGGGAATCTCCGCAAGGCACCAATCCCGAGAGGACAGCTTTCTTTCGCATAGCCAGGTAAAGCTGTAACCGGGACGCGCAAGGCCAATTTTCATTTCAAGTGTCCCTCTGAAGCAGAAAGAGAAAAGAGGATTCTCTCCCTCTTGCTGTTTCAAGTCGACAATTGAGATATCGGTTGCAAAGAATCGTTTTAAGTTTATCCAGCAACCTTCAGGAACGTGGATGCCATTGCCGGCAAAGTTGCTGTCTTCATTTGATATATTGATATGATTGAAAAGATTCATTTTGTGACCTCGATGTGGATATTACTTTGCCTGGAATATTTTTACTAAGCCACGAATGGTCGCCAGGGTAAGTTTGGCAGCTTTCAGTGTCTGCAGACCGCAAGCTTGTTGCTCCCCTGGGTACGCTGTCCATTGAGATGCCCAGCGCCCTCCAACTTGAAGGAAAGGGGCAACCGTACAGCGACGCCGCAGGAAAGAGGGAACTAAAGCGCCCCCAAGCGTAAGAAAAACACCCAGCATGGGGAGCAAATTGTACCGCAAAGGTTTTTCGTCGATCTTGAGCGGAAGGCAAGGCATCCTTTCTTTTTTATTGGCCCAGCGCTGCCGCTCTGCCTCAACTCGAGGGATAAGCAGGCTACCTTCACGAGGGACGTGGGCAAAATCTATAAAATCCTGCAAAGCCAGGATGGTCAGTGCGCCGCGCTCATAGTCGTTGGCCGCAAGGCAGCGTGCCATTTTTCTGCAAAAAGTTTTTATCAGCTCGTATCGCCAGCTTTTCATGTGGGCCGCGCACCGCAAGGCATGATTACGCAGGCTCAGGTATTCACGTAGCAGACTTCCTTTGTTTTCAAAAGCCGGATGCCAGACGCAGATCCCATTCAGGAAGAGAGGGCTTTTCTTTATGCGCAGCCCGAACTCGATGTCGTCTCCACAAAAAAAGTACGGAGCTGGATAGCCGTGTTGAGCAAAAACTGCCGTGGGAAAAAGACAATACCACCAGGCTGCATACGGGTAGGGGGCGTGACTATCCGAACTGCGTAATTGGCGGCATATTTTATGGGCTGAGTCCAAAAAGTTTTTGCACGCTTCCGGGCTATCCAGAAAAGCCTCGCCACTTAGGCACTGGCGGTGCAAATGCTTATTGAGCGCCTCGATCATGGCGTGGCAATGCGTAGGTTGCTCCCGTGTGAACATGGCTCCAGAAATAGGGTGGTCACATAAGTCATCCCGAAGGCAGCGCAATAGCGCCAGAGTACGGAACCAGCTCTCTTCATGGATGAGAGCATCATCATCCATAAAAAGCACATGGGTGAAGCCGCCATGCTCAACAGCCAGGCGGGCCCCCTGAGCAAAACCTCCGGCGCCGCCAAAATTTTCTTGATTGTTGATAATGGTTATATTGCTATTTTGATATGACGATAGGATCTCTTTGTCAGCATATTCATTATTGATTATAAAAAGATGGGATGCTGCTTCAAAATCACGATTATTATGACACGCTAATGAATAAGTTCTAATGAGGTGCTTGATGTCATCTGGACGATGATAAGTTGTAGAAACAATAGCAATATGTATATTATTTCTTAAAAAGCCTGTATCGGCAGCATAATATGCTTTTTTTATACATAGGGGAAAGTCGTTGTCATCTTCCCAAGCAAAAAAAAAAAAATCGTATCTGTCATCAAGCTCTATATCCCACTTCCCGTCAGTAACAGGGCTGGATACAGAATAGGAAACAAGCAGCAGAGGGGAGCAGGGCCCATCATTTGAATGGTTTCTTTTCTCTGTTGATCTAGGATACGCATATAAGAAAAGACGACCTTTTCCACTGTATCGAACATGCAGAGAAAATGTTGAGAGCCCTGTCAATTCACGCCAGCGGGAGTAATGAAAAAAATTGATATATGTATCTGTAGAGATCTGCCTCGTGTTGGTACCAGAGATGGTCTCATGTTTATAAAGATCATCCATGTTTCTGGTGTCATCATGCAGAATGACATTTTGAATGCAAATCTGCTGGTGGGCGCAATGAGGCATGCGAGGATCCTTCTTTTGGGCAGGGCGAAATATGAGCCTGTAGCACTGCTTGATCAAATTGGCATTTTCGCCAAGCTTTTGTCAGCGAGGCAGTATCGATGATTCGCTAACCGTTAGGTAGCCCAAACACATTTTTTTGACAACTTTGGTCATATCCTTTGTTATATTTTTATTTTTATAATAAAAACAGTAGGATGTGTGGGCCATCTCCCCGAGCATGGGATGTTTTTTTGACCTTCATGAAGAAGATTGTGTATAGTTTTTCTTATTTTTTAAGATGTTACCGATATATGAACAATCCATGGCAACAAATGCAGTTGGAAGGCGGCTGCAAATTTTTGTTGGGAATGTGCAGGTTGCAGACTCAAAGTACACCGTTCCTTGTTTCTTTCGCAAGAGGTCAGGGGGTGGGGAAAATCAGTGTTGATTTCTTCTAAAGAAAAATGCGTTATACTTATCCTGATAAGGTTGGGGTCCTTCAGCCAAGGGAGATTTGGAATCTGGCCTGATTTCTTGGTAACAAACGTGGGAGGATAGGCATACGGGAGTACTTCAAGGGAAATCTGGAGCGGAAGCTTCCAGGAGCAAGGGCAGGGCCGAGGTCTTATTGGAAGAGCGGAGAGCTCAGGCAAGGCACCTGAGATGGTCTCGATAGCATACCAAAAAAGGGCTCACAGCATTATCACTGCAAGCCCCTGAAATCTGTGGCGCGCCCGGGAGGATTCGAACCCCCGGCCAAGAGCTTAGAAGGCTCCTGCTCTATCCACCTGAGCTACGAGCGCGTGCTGTCCTTATAGGTGGCAAGCGTCTGTCCGTCAAGAGGGGGCCCGCGGTCACGGTCCGGGCGGTGTGGCGGGGGAGATCACAATGCTTGCCCGGTCTGAAATCTAGGCCCCGGCCGGAGATCCCTATTTTTTCTTCAGGAGAGGGGGACACGTCCGCCACGCGCCGGCGCCCTTGTCTTCCGCATCCGGGCGTGGCAAATTCTTACGTACTGGCATGTTTTTATCGTTTCAGGCACGCGGGAGGTCCCATGAATTTTCAGGAACAGTGGCGCAAATTGCTCCTTCCCCTGCGCTACGGGGGCAGCGGTGTGGATTTCAAAAAGCTGGACCCGGCCCGCAGCCCGTTTTTGCAGGACAGGGACCGCATCATCTATTCCAGTTCGTTCCGGCGTCTGGCCCGGAAGACGCAGGTGCATCCGCTGGTGCGTAACGACCATATCCACACGCGTCTCAGCCATTCGCTGGAAGTCAGCAGCGTGGGGCGTTCACTGGGCGCCATGGCGGGCTATTTTTTACGCCGTCGGGGCGAGCTGCCGGATTATGCCGCGCCGGAATTCCCCGGCCAGATCCTGGAGGCCGCCTGCCTGGCCCACGATATCGGCAATCCGCCTTTCGGCCATGCGGGCGAGTTCGCCATCCGCGACTGGTTCGGGGATCCGGCCAACCACATCTATGTGAACGCGCTGGAGGAGACGCAGCAGAGCGACTTCCGCTGCTTCGACGGCAACGCCCAGGGCTTCCGGGTGGTCAACGTGGTGGAGAACAACCGCGATCAGGGCGGGTTCCGGCTCACCTATCCCACGCTGGCCAGCATGGTCAAATATCCCTGGGATTCCTGGCAGTCCCGTGCGCGTGGCGGCAAGTGCAAGTTCAACTACTATCAGGCCGAGGCCGTCATCTTCGAGGATGTGTTCCGCGCCCTGGGCCTGAAGACGCGCCGGGGCGACTTTGCCCGGCATCCGCTTTCCCTGCTGGCCGAAGCGGCCGACGATACCTGCTACCGCATCGTGGACATGGAAGACGCCCGCGAGCTGGACATCATCACGCTGGCGGACATCCTGAAGGTGGTGGAGCCTCTGGCCCCCAGCCTGAAACTCGATCCGCAACGGCTGGAAGATATGGGCTCCGACCGGGAGCGGGCCGGGTATGTGCGGGCCCGCGTCATCGGCCATGTGACCGCGAGCCTGTTCGAGACCTTCGCCGCCCAGTACGAGCGCATCATGCGCCGGGAATGCGAAGGCCCGCTCATGGACATGGCCCCGGAAGACGTACGGGCCTACATGGCCAGTGCCAAAGAGATCTTCAACGAACGCATCCTCAAGAACAGCCACAAGACGGCGCTGGAGATCGGTTCCTACAGCGTCTACAAGCGCCTGCTGGATACGTTCATCCCGGCCTGCCATCGCCGTATCTGCGATCCCGGACGGCTCACCTACAAGGAACAGCAGGCTCTGCAGCTCATGGGCGGGCATGCGCCGCGCCGTGAGGATGACCTGTACGTCTCCTATCTGCGGGTGCTGGATTTCATCACCGGCATGACCGACCAGTACGCCAGTTTCGTGTCCACGCAGTTCCTGGGCACGTCCTGCTAGCGGAGACATCCTTCACAGGGGCGGAGGGCCCCGGAAGCCGGAGGGCAGGGGCATCTCCGCCTTTCCGGTGCTATGGTGTCGCGCCCTGAAAAGGGCGCTTTTTTATTGGGCTGCCAGCGTGCGGTCCCCGGGGCATCGGCCTGCCTGAAAGTCCGCGTCTAGTCGTCCGGGCGGAGCAGGGGAAGGGGATCGCCGGCGGACGGGGAGAGCTTGCGGGCCAGGCGGCAGAGCTCGTCCCGGCCGCTCTCCGTCCACTCCGTCAGAAAGGCCATGGCATGGCGGTGCATCTCGTCTTCGCACCAGCGGGCGTACTCTTCCAGGCCGTCGGCATCCTCCGTATGCTGCCGGGCCTCCGGCATGCGCTGCAAATGACGCAGGGCCGTGGCCGCGGCTACGGCGTTGTCGTGCATCTGGCCGAGGCTCTCCTGACAGCGGCGGCACAGGCGGATCAGACGTTCGCCGTTTTTGCCGCCCTGACTGCCGAAAAAGGCCATCAGATAGCGTAACTGCTTGAAAGCGATGCGCATGTTGTGCAGCAGATCCTCGGGGATCAGGTATCCGTGCGTCCAGCGGTCATGGGCAAGGAGGTTGCGCGTGGCCTGATCCACACCGGCGGACATGATGTCCGCCAGCAGCATGGGACGGGCGCGGCCGCGACGGTCCAGTATTGGGCGGCAGGTCTGGGAAGCGGCATTGTCGTCCAGTTTGTGCAGCAAGTCCCGGTAGGCGTCCGAGGCATAGTGGGACGCGGCACGGGAGAGGGCCGCGGCACGTTCTTCCTGCAGGGCGGCATACAGGCTGCGCAGACCGGCGGGCAGATCCACCGGCCGGAAAAGGGGGGCAGCGCCTTCCGGGGCCTGGCTGCTTGCTGCGGCGCTTTCGGCGGCATCGGCGGGGGCGGGACGCAGGGCATAGTCCCTGATGTGGCCCAAAAGCACGTCCGTGTCCCGCACACCACCCAGCAGCTTGCGGGCCGTACGCAGGTCGGGCTCCACAGACGCCAGCCAGTCCTTGCGCAGATAGGGCTTCAGACTGCCAAAGACGGAAAGCAGGCTGCGCAGGATGACGCGGGCGTCGTGGATGGGCTCTTCGTCCAGGGCGCTGTCACTGCGGGCCAGCTCCTGCAGGGCCCGGGCCTGCTTTTGCAGGTACGCGCTGAAATGGCTGCTGAACAATTGCCCGGAAGGCGGGAGCGGGGCCGGGAGCGGCGCGTCGGTATCGGCGTCGAAGGTCCAGAACCATTCCAGGGAGGACTTGCCGAACAGGCGTTCCCAGAGCGGAGCATGGATGACCAGCTGCTTGCGCAGGCGCAGGGGCGTGCGTACCCGGATGAGAAAAAGGACTGGAGGCTCACCGGGCAGACGGATCTCCAGCGGATCGAAACGCAGGGCAAAGCGGGCCACCTGTACGATGGCCGCCAGTATGACGGCGGTACGCCGCCGGGGATCGTCATGGGGGCACCCCATCGCGGTGAGCAGGGGCACCACCTTGTCCGTGCGGCCCTTGCCTGCGGTGAGCAGGGTCAGGACCATGGCCAGCAGCCGGTTCCCGGCGTCGTCGAGGCGCTTGAGGGGATGGGTGAGCAGGATCTCGCCCGCATCGGGCATGCCGTCCCCCAGCTCCACCAGCGTATGGGCCAGCACGGCCAGAGGGGCCAGGTCCCTGTCCAGACCATGCTGGGGAGCCAGCCCTACGAAGATGGACAGGACCAGACCGGTTTCCCGCTGGCGGGCGGCCAGGTCGATGCCGAATAACCGGCAGAGGCGGCGTACCGGAAGACCGCTGCTTCTGCAATTCTGAATCGCTGCCACCCATTTCTGTT
>OHAJ01000458.1_pt1 | contig 30228 bp, 31 predicted proteins | sample 1577101 | NCBI WGS metagenome assembly OHAJ01 (sample SAMEA3541531, study PRJEB24748) | human gut metagenome | biome: human gut; feature: human-associated habitat; material: faeces | place: China | collected 2012
GGTCGAAGCACCGCCGAACGGCTCGATCTCGGTCGGATGGTTATGGGTTTCGTTCTTGAATTGCAGGAGCCACTTCTCGGTCGCCCCGTCGACATCGACATCGACGTATACCGAGCAGGCATTGTTCTCGTCGCTCACTTCCAGGTCGTCCAGCAGCCCTTTCTTACGCAGGTAACGGGCGCCGATGGTCGCCATGTCCATCAGGCAGATGCTCTTGTGCTCGCGGCCCAGTTCGCGGCGGATGCGCAGGTAGAGGGCCAGCGAATCCTCGATCTCGTCCTTTGCGAACGACTCCTCGACCGTGATGCCCTCCAGCTCGGTGGTGAAGGTCGTATGGCGGCAGTGGTCGCTCCAATAGGTGTCGAGGATGCGCAGCTCGGTCTCATAGGGATCGCGCCCCTCGGCACGGAAATATTTCACCACCTCGCGCAGGTCGTCGGCATTCATCGCCAGCCCGTACCGCTTGCAGCAGGGTTCCAGTTCGGCGTCGGTCATCTTGGTGAAGCCTTCCAGCACGGCTACGGGCTTCACCTCGGCCTGTTCCATGTCGGTCAGCACGTCCAGATTCTTCTCGCGCGACTCGACCGCGTTGATATAGTAATGGCGGATGCGCGCCAGATCTTCGTCGGAAACGGCATCGTCGAACAGCAACAACTTCGACGAGCGGATGCGCACCTGGGCCGACGGGTCGATCAGCCGCACGCAGTCGACGGCCGACGCGGCACGTTGGTCGAACTGGCCGGGGAGGTACTCCACGGCGATGTATTTCCGTCCCGCCAGGTCGCACGAATCGGTCACGCTGTCGGTTACCACTTCGCCGAAGACGCTGTAACGGCTCTTTTCGAGCAGCTCTCGGCTGAACCCGAACAGGTCGTAGACGTTGAGCAACCGCAGGCTGCGGATGTCCAGGTTCAGATTGGTGTTCAGCTCCCGGCGCAGGCTGTCGGCCTCGACCCGGAAACGGGGATGTTTCTCAACAAAAATCCGGTAGTTTTCCATGTTATTTCGTTTGCACTTATTTTACGAATCTGTCGGCCCACGCGGCACCGTATTCCCCGGCGTCCATCCCGACGAAGGTGATATGCCCCATCTTGCGCTTCGGACGGCTCTCGGTCTTGCCGTAAAGGTGGACATGGACACCCGGGCGGTTTTCGGCGGCGACTCTCTCGGCCGCTTCGAGATCCTGCCCCAGAATGTTCTTCATCACGGTCGGCGCCACGAGCCGCGGCTCCTGCAACGGTTCGCCCAGCAGGAAACGCACCAGTTCGCGGAACTGGTTGGTCGTGCACCCCTCGATGGTATAGTGCCCCGAATTGTGGGGCCGCGGCGCCATTTCGTTGAAATAGAACTCCCCGTCGCGGATGAAGAACTCGATGGCGAGGATCCCGCGGTAGCGGCAGGATTTCATGAACCGCTCGCCGGCCGCAGCCATGCGGCTGCGCAGGCCGTCGTCCATCCCCTCGGCGGGGACGAAGCACAGGTCGAGGATACCGTCGCGGTGGACGTTCCGCCCGATGGGGAAATGGATGACGCGCTCCCCGTCCGAGACCATCACGATGCTGGCTTCGAAATCGAACGGCACGAACGCCTCCAGGATGCAGGGTACGGAGAGCATCGGCAGCGCACGCGGCACGTCGGCCTCATCCTTCAACACCAATTGCCCGTGGCCGTCGTATCCCAGCGTACGGGTCTTGAGCACCGCCGGGAATCCTATCTCGGCCAAGGCGGCACGCAGCGACGCCTCGTCGTCCACGGCGGCGTACAGGGGCGTCCGCAGCCCGTTGGCGCGGGCATTGTCCTTCTCGCGCAGGCGATCCTGCGAATCGTAGAGCGGGCGGAAACCCTGCGGGATGTTGTATTTCTTTTCCAGCGGGATCAGCACGCTGCCCGGGACGTTTTCGAATTCATAGGTCACCACATCGCTGCGGCGGCAAAGCTCTTCGAGCGCCGCGGCATCGTCATACGCCGCCACGATGTGCCCGTCGCTCAGCGCGAACGCGGGGGCGTCGGGCGCAGGGTCGAGGCACAGCGTGCGCGCCCCGAGCAGGTGCGCCTGCTCGACGATCATCAGCCCCAGCTGACCGCCGCCGATGATACCGATCGTTTTCGTTTTCTCTGCCATAGTCGCCTCCCCTGCCGGATTAAAGTTCTGCCGCCAGCACGTCGGCGGTCTGTTTCGCACGGAACGCTTCGAGCCGGGCAGCCAGCTCCGCATCCTGCAGTGCGAGGATCGACACGGCTATCAGCGCCGCGTTCTTCGCCCCGTTGATGGCCGTCGTCGCCACCGGAACGCCCGCAGGCATCTGCACGATCGAAAGCAGCGAATCCAGCCCGTTCAGGGCACGCGACTTCACGGGGACGCCCACCACGGGCAGCGTGGTCATCGAGGCCACCATGCCCGGCAGATGCGCGGCACCGCCCGCACCGGCGATAATCACCCCGATACCGCGGCTTTTGGCCGTCTTGGCATATTCGCACAGCAGGTCAGGGGTACGGTGGGCGCTCACCACACGCTTTTCGAAATCGACACCGAATTGTCCGAGCATGGCAACGGCATCGGCCATCACCTCATAATCGCTCACCGAGCCCATAATAACACCGACCTTCATACCTTTGGTTTTAAGTTTGAAAAAAAGACAGACCGCCACGACACGTATGTCATGGCGGTCTGGTATCTATCTGCGTATTCCGCTCCCGGACACCTGCTGCCCTTGCATCTGCGTACTCCGATCCTGCTGTCGGCACGACGACGAATAGAACGCAGCGGCCTGGCCCTGCTGTTTCTTACGTTCGCGTTGGTCGATTCTGTCGGTAGATGTCATGGGGAGGTGTTCGGATTAACCTAACAATTGTCAAAACAACGCTACAAAAATAGCGCTTTTCAGCCGATTTACAAAATCCCCGGGCATATTCTATTGACAAATTATCGACATTTCGGGATTCCGGCAAAAACAAAAAATCCGCCGCAGCCGGAACCGGCCGCGACGGATTGACATCGGTTCGACCCGTCCGTGCTATTCGCGGCTGAACGAGTAAGGGGCATCCCCGGGCTCCATACCCCGCGTGTAATCGGGTTCGGGGCGCATCGAGAAGCGGACGCCGGCACCCTTCACGAGGTCGGAATGGCGCAGGAAATTATGCGTATAGGCCTTCCCGTCGAACTGCACGGCTCCGATATAACGGTTCTCGGGGCTGTTGTCCGGCGCTTCGAGCACGATCTTATTCCCGTTTTCGAGGTTCACGACGGCCTTGCGGAACAGCGGCGAACCGACGACGTATTCGTCCGAAGCCGGGCAGACGGGATAGAACCCCAGGGCGGAGAAGACATACCAGGCCGAAGTCTGGCCGTTGTCCTCGTCGCCGCAATAGCCGTCGGGGCGGGCCGAATAGAGGCGATCCATCACCTCGCGCGCCCAGTACTGGGCTTTCCACGGGGCACCCGCATAATTATAGAGGTAGATCATGTGCTGCGCAGGCTGGTTGCCGTGGGCGTAGTTGCCCATGTCGGCCACCTGCATCTCGGTGATCTCGTGGATGCGGAATCCGTAGTAGCTGTCGTCGTAGATCGGCGGCACGACGAATACCGAGTCGAGCATCTGGACGAACTGCTCCCGGCCGCCCATCAGGTCGACGAGCCCCTCGACGTCGTGGAATACCGACCACGTATAATGCCACGAGTTACCCTCGGTGAAGGCGTCGCCCCACTTGTAGGGGCTGAACGGCGCCTGGAACTTGCCGTCCTTGAGGCGGCCGCGCATCAGGCGGGTCTCGGGGTCGAAGACATTGCGGTAGTTCCGGGCACGCGCCGCCCACTTGTCCAGTTCGGCTTGGGGACGGTTCAGTTTCCTGGCGACCTGGAGGATACACCAGTCGTCGTAGGCATATTCGAGCGTGCGGGCCACGTTCTCGGGAATGTTCACGTCGTAAGGGATATATCCCAGCTCGTTGTAGTACTCGTGCCCCCAGCGTCCGGTCGACGCAACGGTCGGGTGCACGTGCTCCGTGGCGTACACCATCGCATCGTAGAGCACCCCGAGGTCTTTGTCGTTCGTGCCCTTCACCACGGCATCGGCAACCACCGAAGCGGAATTGTTGCCCACCATGCAGCCGCGGTGCCCGGGCGACGCCCATTCGGGCAGGAAACCGCTCTCGCGAGCGGCGTTAGCGAGTCCCTGCTGGATTTCGGCGTTCACGGAGGGGTAAACGAGGTTCAGCAGCGGGAAAAGGCTGCGGAAGGTGTCCCAGAACCCGGTGTCGGTATACATGTAGCCGGGGAGCACCTCGCCGTTGTAGGGGCTGTAATGCACGACCTCGCCCTGGTCGGTCACCTCGTAGAACTTACGCGGGAAGAGCACCGAGCGGTAGAGGCACGAATAGAACGTACGGTACTGGTCGACCGTACCGCCCTCGACCTCGATGCGTCCCAGCACGTCGTCCCAGCGCGCCTGCGCTTTGGACTTCACCGTTTCGAAATCGTCGCTGCCCAGCTCCCGGAGGTTCTGCAACGCCTGCTCGGGAGAAATGAACGACGACGCCACGCTGGCGCATATCTGCTGGCCGCGGCGGGTTGCGAAATGCACCTTGGCCACGGCATGTTCGCCCGTGACGGACTTCTGTCCTTCGGGATAGAGCAGGTTGCTGCCGGGTTTGTATCCGCCGGGGGCATCGGTCAGCTCGATGGCGCTGAACGGCGTATCGAAGCGCACGACGAACCAGTTGCGGAAATTCTCCGGCACGCCGCCGCTGTTGCGCGTGGTATAACCGACGATCGTACGGTCGTCGACCATCCCGACCTGCGAACCGCGGTCGAAGGCGTCGATCACCACGCCCGACTCCTTCGAGTCGGGGAAGGTGAAGCGCATCATTGCGGCGCGTTCGGTCGGCGTGATCTCCACGCGGATGTCGTGGTCGGCGAGGTAAGTTTTATAATAATAGGGTTTGGCCACTTCGGACTGGTGCGAAAACCAGCTGGCGCGCGACTCCTCGTCGAATTTGTCCTCCCCGCGCACGGGCATGAGCGAAAACTGGCCGTAATCGTTGATCCACGGCGAGGGCTGGTGGGTCTGCTTGAATCCCCGCACCTGGTGCGCCCCGTAAGTATATGCCCAGCCGTCGCCCATCTTGCCGGTCTGGGGCGTCCAGAAATTCATGCCCCACGGCAGGGCGATGGCCGGATAGGTGTTGCCCGTCGAGAGCGAAAAATCCGACTGCGTACCGACCAGCGTCGAAACGTACTCCGAAGGACGGAGGCGCTGCTCTCCGGCCGAAGGGCATGTGCACGAAGCGAGTGCGGCGGCACAGAGGGCGGCAAAAGCGATATATCCTTTTTTCATGGTCTTTAGATGTTTAGAGTTCATACCACACTGCGGGTTGGGCACCCATCTCGAATTCGAGCCTGCCGCCGGCGGCGATGTCGTCGAAGGCGATATAGGGCTTGGTGTAGGGTTTGCCGTTGAGCTTCACCGCCTGGATGTATTTGTTCGCGGCGGAGTTGTTATGCGCCGTGACGGTCAGCACGCCGTCGCGGACACGCACCTCGGCCCGGTCGAACAGGGGCGAGCCGAAGAAATAGCGGCCCCCGGCGGGTTCGACCTGGTAGAAACCCAGCGACGAGAGGACGTACCATGCCGACATCTGCCCCACGTCCTCGTTGCCCGAAAGCCCGTCGGGCTGGTCGTGGTAGAGCGTCGTCAGTATCTCGCGCACCTTGTCGGCGGTCTTGGCCGGCTGGCCTATCATCGTGTAGAGGTAGACGACGTGGTGGCTGGGTTCGTTGCCGTGGGCGTACTGACCGATCAGGCCCGAAATATCGGGCGAGGCGGCCCCCTCGAGCACGGAGCTGACGACGAACAGCGAGTCGAGTTTCCCGGTGAAGGCTTCCTTGCCGCCGAAACAGCCGATCAGCCCCTCGACGTCGTGCGGCACGAGCCAGGTGTACTGCCATGCGTTGCCCTCGCAGTAGTCGTCCTCGCGGTGGGTCGAGGCGAAGGGATTGAACGGCGTGCGGAATCTGCCTTTCGAATCGAGGCCGCGCATGAAGCGGGTCTGCGGATCGAAGAAATGGCGGTAGGATTTGCTTCGTTCGAGGAAATAGTCGTAATCCGCGGTCTTGCCCAGCTCTTTGGCGACCTGTGCCACGGCCCAGTCGGCGAGGGCGTACTCCATGTCGTAAGCCACCGCCTCGTTGAAGAGGTCGCAGGGGATATAGCCGTATTTCATGCGCAGATCCATACCCCGCTCGCCGAGCATCGCCGACTGCTTGAGCGCCTCATAGGCCTGCTCCCTGTCGAAGCCGCCGTAGCCTTTGAGCACGGCGTCGGCCAGGGCCGGGATACCGGGATTGCCGACCATGCAGTCGGTTTCGTTGCCCATCAGGTGCCATACGGGAAGCTTGCCCTGCTGCCGGTAGATATGGAGCATCGTATTGGCGATGTCGGGCATCTTCTCGGGGTGGAGGATCGTCATGAGGGGCTGGGCGGCGCGATAGGTGTCCCACAGCGAGAAAGTCGTATAGTTCACGAACGGCGCGGCGCGATAGATCTTGCCGTCGGAACCGCGGTAGTCGCCGTTCACGTCGCAGAATTCGGACGGGGCGACCATCGTGTGGTAAAGCGCCGTATAGAAAATGCGGCGCGCGGCGTCGTCCGAAGTCTCGATGCGCACCTTCTGCAACTCGGCGTCCCACGCCCGGTCGGCGGCTGCGGCCGTCGCTTCGAAGTCCCAGCCGGGAAGCTCGGACTGCATGTTCAGGCGTGCATTCTCGATGCTCACGGGCGAAATGGCGACCTTGACATAGATCGTCTCTCCGGCCGAAGTGTCGAAACCGACCCGGCCGTAAAGGCGCTCCGCCCTGAAGCTGTCGCCTTCGCGCAGGCCGCCGCCCTCGCCGCCCTCGTAAATGGCCAGCGACTTGAAGGGTTTGGAGAATTCGGCCGTGAAATAGACCCGCTGGTCTTTCGCCCAGCCCGTCGAGTAGCGGTAGCCGCTGATCGTATGGTCGTCGGCACGCTCGATGAAGGTTTCGGTCGGGGCATCCCAGCAGCCGCCGTTCTCGAGGTCGAAGACCACGGCGGCATCGGCCGATGCCGGGAAGGTGTATTTGTGCAGGCCGACGCGCTTGGTGGCGGTCAGCTCCACGTCGATGCCGTAGCGGTCGAGCCGCGTGGCGTAATAGCCCGGACGGGCCTTTTCATTGGCGTGGCTGAAATACGACCACATGCCCGACTGGGGGTCGTCCTCCGTGCCGCGGGCATAGGTCACCTGCCCCACGACGGGCATCACCGTGACGTCGAACAGATCGCCGATACCGGTGCCGTTCAGGTGGGTGTGGCTGAAACCGATGACTGTCGTGTCGGAAATGTGGTAGCCCGACGTCCAGTCCCACGACTGCGGGATGCTCGTGGGGCCGAGCTGTACGGCGCCGAACGGGACGTTGGCGCCCATGAATACATGGCCGTGGCCGCCCGTGCCGATACGCATGTCGACATACTGCGTCAGCGAATCCGTACGGGGTGCCTGCGAGCAGGCCGCCAGAAGCAGGCCTGCGCCGAGAGCTGAGAGAGATTTTAAATTCATAGGGACATATGTTGTTTTTATTTGCGTTCGGGTTGCAATCCGAAAACCAGCCGGCCGCCGCCCACCAGTTCGCCGTGCGAAATGCGGTATTTCTTCAGCGGCCTGCCGCCGAGGGTCATCGAGCCGATGTAGACGTGCCCATTCTTACGAATGAAAGAAATATCCTTGCCACCATAGCGAATAGAAGAAGAATTATTCTGGCAAGTCCTAAGACCAGCTTCAACGCTCCAAGAATTATCCTTAATATCCACTTGAGTATCTCTAAAATCACTGTTCCTACGGCTCCCATAACTCTTCTCATAATAATCAGTCTCCTTTCGACATCCATCCCATTGCAAGTCCTGCAACATCTGCATCGTCCATAACATCTTCTGCAGGTTCTTGTGCTTCACTATTGGCTGCCTGCATTATTACCGGCTGACCAACATTCATCCCGGATATCACTCCGCCTAACAGCTTTATTACCTCTTTTCTAGCCTCATTGGTTGCTGCTTCAATGACTTCTTCCTTAATGTCATCAATATCTTCTGACCGGATATATTCAGCCCTCTCTTTTTCCTTCTTCTTGATAACAAAGGTTTCCTTTCCATAATTATCAATGTAGAACTGAATCGCATCTATAATGAACTGGTTCTTAGATTTGAAAATCTTCGGATCAAGGTTCTGAATCACATCATTGATTTTCACATGCTGGGGATTGCTCATGTTGAGGCGGACAGAAGTTTTTACTTCATATTCAAGTCTTCTTCCCATCATCTGCCTCCTTATGATAATCGCTTAGTGCTTTTAAGTCCCATTGTGGCAAGCTGCTCATATCCTCTTGCATTTGCCTTTACATCAAGGTTATAGGAAATGTTCTTGGCATCGTGGCTCCCAAAGTTCTTCATCACAACTGCCCCGCCACCGACAAATACAATCGGTGTAGTCTTTAAGTTATACCCAAACTCACGGATTGAGTTATATACCTTATCAACAAAATCCTCTATCTCTGCCTTAATAATGGCAAAGTATTCATCATCAATATCTGACCTGCCATATCGCATGATGTTCTGTATCTCTGACTCGTCTACCTCTCCGTTAAGCTGTCTTACACACTGCTCATTGATAGAACGCATACAGGTAATAAGACCTTTTGGAATCGTCACACACTTTGATTCATCCGGTGACTTGTTGATTACCGGCATAATGTCGATTGTCCAGCTTCCAATATCTACTATCAGTGTTTTCTTTGCCATAGCAGGAATCTTGTCCACTACTGCTGCATAGCACTGAGGAAATACTGCCACATCATCAATTTCAATATGATATGACTCATTCTCATATTTGAAGCTTACACGCTTATTCTTTGTCAGGTACTTGATAAAATCATTCTTCTCTGCTCCAAACCTTGTAAGCGGAAGTCCTACAGCAAGGAATACCTTTGCCTCTGCAAGACCTCTTCTTTTAAGTTCCTTAGCAACTGCTGCAAGAGTGAGAAGATAAAAGCTGTCATCTTCGACCTTGGTATCCTTTACTTCCTGCCTCACAGTTCCAACCTTATAGAACTTTCCTTCATACTCAAGTACATCGCCGAAAAGTGCCGGAGTTGTTGTAATCTCCTTAACACCTGTGACAAATACCTGAGAGATTGTTTTCATCATTGACCATCCATGATCAATGCCGATTACTTCTAACTTGTTATTCATGTGTTTTGCACATCCTTTCTTCTTAAACAGCCACTTGAACATCTTAACCACCTACTTTCCTATCAGCTTTCGCATACAAGGAAAACAATAACCATTCCCTCGATAATATGGACATCCGACACATTCCGTCGGAAGTTTCTGTTCCTTTTTCTTAGATGGTTTACAACATGTTCCATTGGCACATCTGTTGTTATGTCCCCAGAAGAATCTACAATGCATACAATCTTTTAATTCTCTTTCAAGCTTTTCTTCTGGAGATACAAACCTGCGTTTCTTATGCTTATCTCTTTTTTCAACTGTTCCCACCAGAGCTCTCCTCCCTTCCAAGGAGTGATTGCTCTCTTATCTGTTCCATTGTCCTGTCCGACTCTCCTGCCGTCCTAGCTAACGAATACAATACGATAAGAACAATAATTATTAATGCTATGCTAAATCCCATCACCACTTTATCCTCCTTCAAATTAGTTGCCATATAGACAGAATTTGAATTTGGAAGTGATATAGTCTACATGGCTATGCTTAACGCTAAGCATGTAGGTACACGCCAGTCTTCTAGACTCCTATATCGCCCCGTGTACAAAGAGGTGTTCTCACCTCCGGGAGTTACAGACGAGCCACAAAATGTGTTTCACGACGCCCTTCTGAATTATCAGAAGCACTATCTCCTCTTTTAGCCTTTTGAGGATAAGGACGAACTTCTCGCCCTCTGTGGTTAATTATCCTTACGCAACATGCCTATTCCTTTTACCAGATTTCCATCCAGCTTCTCGCCCTTCATCTTTCGATCCATCAGACTACTAATATGATAGCTGTGACTTTCATCCTCCAGGTACATACCCCGTAAATTTACTACCTACAGATACTCTGCAGTGCAAACTACTTTGCAAATCTGTAACTGATTATTCAATTGTTATGTCCAATCTCTCTTGGACAATTGATATTCTACAATGCACTTTAATTTTACGGAAGTGACACCACTGGTGTATTTTTACGAATTTTCACCAGTTTTTGGTGTATTTGTCATTTCCTTTAATTTGTTCCATGTATGCTTAGGCAGTTCTCTTGCCGGCTCTCTGAATCGTTCAAGATATTTTTCAAATAATTCCGTATTGATTAATGCTGAATTACCGACTTTATAGACTGCTCCTGCCTCTCTCGCAATTACTATGATTCTAGATTTACTTATCCCATAAATAATCGCTCCTTCCTCTGCATTGACAAATTTTTTCATAAAATCCTTTGTATCTGAATAGCACTTATATGAGTAACTCATTCATCAGTCTCCTTTCACATTTGGCAATGGATGTTTCATTTCTGTTGGCGGTTCTCTGAATTGCTCCATATAATCATCAAAAATTTCCAAATTTATTAATATAGTATTTCCCTTAGCTGTTCCAATCTTATATACAGCACCCGCTGCTCTAGCCATTTCAATAAATCTATGATGCCCTATGCTATATGTCATTGAAGCTTCCCCAATTCTTACAAACTTCTTTTCTACGATTTTGTTTGAACTAGGCACTCTTGCAAAATGTTTCATAAATTTCATCAACCTTTCCTTATGTACTAATATAATCTTTGCAAGCTGATATCTTGCTCCAGCAGCTAATGCTATATCCATTGCCTCATCTTGTGTTACATCTAATAAAGCCATTACCTCATCAATACGAATAAATCTTGGTTTTACAGTTTCTTTTCTATAGGCACAAACTGAACCACTCAATGTATTTACCATAACATCACCTACTTATAAAACTCAGAATCTGTAATATGAAAAGTTTCAAGATACTTATCCAATATTTCTGTATTAACAAGTACAAGCTGACCAATCTTATAACATGCCTTGGCATCCTTAGCCACTTCTTGAAATTTTGTCATTCCCATACTGTACATTTTTGCACCATCTGAATATCTTACAAACTTTTTTGCATCCTCATATCTATCTTTCTTCTTTGATTCATTCATTGCTGTGCTCCTTTCACTTTGACTTCATAACAAATGACGTATTTTCTCCATAACGCAAAAAAGAGGACATCTTCTAAATTTCTTTAGAAAATGTCCTCTTAGTAGTTCATATTTGATTGAATCTTTTTCTTTTCAGATTGTGTACTCTTTCATACTGATGTAAATGACTATGCCAAAATACGTCTTTTAATGCGTCCTTTGACGTACTCAAATGCCTCAATCCCGCATAAACACTAGGTTTATTTATCCAAGCTCTTCATTGTTGGGAATGCAATAACATCACGAATTGTCTGTGAGTTAGTTAGTAGCATAACAAGTCTGTCAATGCCCATACCCATACCACCTGTTGGAGGCATACCGTATTCCATAGCAGTTAGGAAATCTTCATCAATCATATTAGCTTCTTCATCACCATTTTCACGAAGCATCATCTGATGTTCAAAACGACCTCTCTGGTCAATTGGGTCATTAAGCTCTGTATATGCGTTAGCAAGTTCGCCACCTGCTACGAAAATCTCAAATCTTTCTACTAGTAGTGGGTTATCTTTCTTTCTCTTTGTTAAAGGAGAAATTTCTACCGGATAGTCAATTACGAATGTAGGCTGAATTAGCTTATCTTCTACATATTCATCAAATGCTTCAGCAAGAACATTACCCCAAGTATCAGTTGGCTTAACTTCTAGCTTAAGTTCCTTAGCAACTTCCTTAGCCTTTTCTGTGTCGCCCATAAATTCACCAAAGTCAACGCCTGTCTGTTCTTTAACTGCATCAATCATTGTAATTCTCTTAAATGGAGCTTTTAGAGAAATTTCATAATCACCGTATGTAATATCTTCTGTACCGTTAACAGCCATACAAGACTTGTTGATAAGTTCTTCGGTAATATCCATCATACCGTTGTAGTCTGTATATGCCTGATATAGTTCGATAGTAGTAAATTCAGGGTTATGTCTTGGGTCCATACCTTCGTTACGGAAAATTCTACCGATTTCATAAACTCTTTCCATACCACCGATGATAAGTCTCTTTAGAGGAATTTCTGTTGCAATTCTCATATACATATCAATGTCAAGTGTGTTATGGTGAGTTACGAATGGTCTTGCTGATGCACCACCCGGAATTGTGTTTAGTGTTGGAGTTTCAATTTCAACAAAGCCCTTGCTATCCATAATGTTACGGATAGTAGAAACAATTTTACCTCTCTTGATAAATGTTTCCTTAACTTCAGGATTCATAATTAGGTCAACTTCACGCTGACGGTATCTTAGGTCAACATCCTTTAAGCCATGATACTTTTCAGGTAGTGGAAGAAGTGACTTTGAAAGAAGCTTAACACCTGTTGCGTGAACAGAAACTTCGCCCATCTTTGTTTTGAAAACAAAGCCTGTACATTCCATAATATCGCCAATATCCCACTTTTTAAGACCTTTGTATGTTTCTTCACCAAGGTCATCAAACTTTGCGAAAACCTGCATTTTGCCTGTACGGTCATATACATCCATAAACATAACCTTACCTTTGCCACGCTTAGACATAATTCTACCGGCAATTGTTACTGTCTGGTTTTCGTATTTTTCAAAGTTATCTGAAATATCTTTGTTTAGTGTATCTCTGGCTGAAGTATTGACCATATAAGGGTCGTTACCGGCAGCCTGTAGTTCTGCTAACTTGTCACGGCGAACCTTTAATAGGTCACCACCGTTGTTCTTGTTCTGGTTATTCTGTTCACCCATTTTTTATTTCCTTTCCATAATAAAAGGCAGTATCAAGAACTGCCCTTAATTATCAATTTAATCTTAGTTATCTTGAAATTTCCATTACCTTGTAAGCTACAACGCCACCTGGAGTTTCGATTTCTGCAACATCATCAATTGACTTGCCTAGAAGTCCCATACCAACAGGGCTTTCATCAGAAATCTGTAGCTTCTTAGGGTCACTTTCGTTTGAACCAACAATACGAATAGTCATTTCCATATCGTTAGCAAGATTTTTAATTTTTACTGTACTACCTAGATGTACTCTATCATTGCTGATTTCGCTTTCATCAATAATAACTGCATTTTTAAGGCTTGCTTCAATATCTGCAATTCTAGCTTCAAGAATAGCCTGTTCATTTTTTGCATCATCATATTCTGAGTTTTCAGAAAGGTCACCATATGAACGAGCAACCTTGATTTTTTCTGCGATTTCAGTTCTTTTTTCGCCTTTAAGGACTTCAAGTTCAGCCTCTAATTTTTTAAGGCCTTCTTCTGTAAGCATAACCTGCTTTGCCATTAAAAACACATCCTTTTTCAAATAAATATACTATTTTATTATATCATTAATAAGGATTATGTCAATCCCCTAAACTACTGCTTTAGCAAGATATTTTCCCATACTTTTCACTGTACAGGTACAATTTTCGTTATAAGTTGTTTTAGGGATAAGCTCAGCCATATAATGTTGCCTACCTTTTGAAAATAAAGCTGATGCAAAGTACAAACTGTCCATATCCTCAGGACGGTATTTTTCTAAATTTTCCGAAATTTCAACACTATATCCATAGTAGCATTGTGCATTCATATCAAAGCAAGGTCTTTCACTTGTTAGCACAATAGCTTTACTGTTTAAATCAAGAATTTTTCTGATTTGAGTTGGAGCAATTACAAGGTCAGCATCTTTCATTCTTGAAAGTCGGTCGGTATAAACTAAACTGACACCCATTTCATCCATCAATTTATCGGAAATTTCCTTGTACTTTTTCTTGTTAACTGTCACTACAATAAAATTGTCAGTTAACTTACAAAGTTCATTTAAAAAATATTTATTGTTTCCGTCAATATCGTAATATACAATTTTCAATTTCTCCGGATTTTCCATTGTTTTCAGTAGTGACAATGCAAAGTTATTAGTCATAATCTTTGAAAATGTACTGTCAACAAATCTTTGTAATCTGGAGTTTATTGGGAAAGAAATATCCTCACTGCACACTAAACACTTTGATTGATAACCTGCTCTGTTCTTTACAACTTTCCAATTAATTTTGTCGTTATAGCTTATGTAAACCATTTGACGGATAATAAGGTTTTTTTCTTCCCCATAATCTTCAAGTAACTTATCCTTTATAAATGGCTTTACTAATTTTTTCAATCCTTTTAGGTTTCTTTTTTCAATTCTAAATGTTGTTAACAAAGAAAATCCCCCTTTGCACTATTTCTATAATAGTATGCAAAGAGGGAAAAATTATGCTTATTTTGTTGAACTAATTATTTTTTAATGAAGATTTTTTAATTAGCACATATGAACCGTCAGAAATTTTGAAACTCTTGTAGTCCTTACTGTATTTACCTTCATTATAGTCACTTTCCGGAACATAAAGAATGTTGTCATTATCAACACTTTTAACATATGTAGAGGATAAAGACTCTCTCAAAGTTTCTTCATCAATTGAACCCTTATAGTTCTCTCTAACTGCTGAGTCAACCTCATAAAGTTTTGTAAACATTCTTTGCTTTTCGTTTAAGTCGGTTACCTTTGAATTAAAGGTGTGCATTGCATAAATATAAGCACCGGAAAAAGCAATAGCAGAACAAATTGCTGCTATAGTAACAGTTAAACCTACCGGTACACCCTTTTTAACAGGTCGTCTTTCTCTTCTATTGCTCATAATCAGAACTCTGACATTGGGTCATACTTTGTACCGTTAATTCTACATTCAAAATGTAGATGAGGACCACTTGACCAACCTGTAGAGCCTACATAACCGATAACCTGACCCTTAGAAACATGAGAGCCTTGGCTTACAACTGCTCTTGTAAGGTGACCGTAGATTGTACATTTACCGTTACCATGGTCAATCCATACATAGTTGCCGTAGCCACCACCACAGCCACAAGAACCGGACTTACCCCAGTTATGTGTACAAGAGTTATTGGAAACAACAACTGTACCTGAGTCAGCAGCAACTACTGTTGCACCCATAATGCTACCGTCTGAAATATCAATAGCACCGTGACCATAAGTACCTCTGTCTTCACCGAATACTGATGAAAGTGCAGTATGTCCCGGTACAGGCCATGTGTAGCCTGAACCTGATGGTGTTACCGGTGTGTAGCCACCACTGTTGTTACCACCACTGTTACTGCCACCATTGTTGTTAGAGCCATTATTTGAACCACCGTTTGAACCGTTAGAACCAGTGCTTGAGTGATTCTGTCTAGCCTTTGCAGCAGCTTTCCTAGCCTGTTCTTCATAGTATGATTGGATTTGGTCATCAATACCATTCAAAGCACCGTTATTAGCCTTAATAGCAGCCTCTTGCTTTTTGTTACGAGTATAAAGAGTGTTTAACACTTTACTATTTTCATCAACAACAGACTGCAAGTCAGCTTGTTTAGCCTGTAGATTTTTCTTTTCTTTAACTTGTTTTGCCTTATCCTTTACTAAAGCAGTTTTTTCTGACTTAACAGTTTTCATATCTGTTTCAATATCAGAAATTAACTTTTCGTCAAAGTTACTTACATTTCTAACAAGTTCAACTTTATCAAGAAAATCACTAAAGTCCTTAGCACCTAGGATAATTTCCAGAGAACTAACATCACCGGACATATAAATAGTCTTAATTCTCTTTCTAAGAGTATTTGTTCTGGAACTAATATCGCTATTTAGTTTCTTGATTTTCTTTGTCTTAGCTGAAATTTGATTATTTAGTGTTGTAATCTTTTCTTGGCTTACAACAATTTCATCACTAACAGCATCAATTCTGTTAAGCAAAGTTTTCTGATACTTCTTTGTCTTAGCAATTTTACTGTTGTTTTTCTCTAATTCTTTCTCATATTGTTCTGACTTTTGCTTTAACTCTGCTTGTCTTTGTTCAAGTTCAGAAATAGAGTCTTGGGCAACAACTGTGCTAGGCTGTACCTTTGCACCAATAGCAAATGTGCCACCAACTACAGTCAAAGCCAATATCACCGAGATTATCTCTTTTTTCATTGCTATACTCCTTTCAGAGATAAAGTCAATTACCAACCAAGGATAATTGAACCTTCTTTCTTTAGGTACTTACCAATACTGATAAGACCACCTAAAATACCAACAAATACACCTGCAATAATAAATGCACCAAGGAATGGCCACATTACTGAGTTGAATGCTATTGCCTTAAATGGTACTACATACTGCAATGCTTCTATAATCAAATCATAAATGAGCATTAAGCCAAATGTTGAAATAACACCGGACAATGCACCAATAATAATACCTTCAACAAGGAACGGTATTCTAACAAATGTATCTGTTGCACCAACAGACTTCATAATACTGATTTCGTATCTTCTAGCATACATACTCATACGAATTGTATTAGAAATAATAAATAGTGAAATAATTACAAGTGCCAAAACAATTGCAACAGATAATATCTGTATAATTTTGTTTAGACTTGTTAATTTATCAGCAACATCAGTTTGAGATGATACAGTAGCAACCCCCTTAATATTTTGGATTTGCTTTACCGTACTCTCATATTTTGATAAGTCCTTAACAGTAACCTTATAAGCATCAGGAAGTGGATTACCGTCACCTTCCATTTCAGCAAAAACCTTGTCACCAAGAACATCCTTGTAATCCTTAATAGCTTCTTCCTTAGGGAAGAAAGAAACAGAAGTAACATTACTTAAGCCTTCCATTTGTTTTCCGGCATTAGTGATTTCTGCATCAGTTGCTTTATCTTCCATATAAACAGTTGTTTCGTTGCTATCTCCAACTTTGTCAACAATTGTTTTAACATTTAAGGATGCCATAACAGCAGCACCTGTCAGTACAAGGCAAGATAAAAGAACACCAATGGAAGCAAGGCTCATCATTCTATTTGACCAGATATTTCTGATACCTTCTTTGATTAAATAACCTAAATTACTAAGCTTCATTTTTACATTTCCTTTTCTATTTTACCTTAGTGAATCAATAACAGAATCTACCTGAGCGTCCTTTTCCTTTTTCTCTCTATCGGCAGCAATAATTCTCTTAATTTTTGCCGGATCAAGAGTTACTGTATGGATTAAGTCCTCTCTGTCATCTGTTTCGATTTCTTCAACAATCTTGTCAATGTTTTCAACAGCCTCTTCAACCTTAGTCTTTGGCTTTTCAGGTGTAGTATGTTCTTCTGCCATCTTGTTTAACATTCTTAGCTTTTGAACAGGTAGTTCCTGTACTTCTTCAGGTGACTCTTGGTCAATCTTTAGAAGTGGGCTAAGTTCATCATCGGAAATTTCCTGATCATATGACGACATAAGCTCAATATCTTCAGCAGACTTACGCTCAAGCTTTGTATCGTGAATAATCTTACCCTTATGAATTTCAATAACTCTCTTGCCAAATTCCTTAACAAGGTCATGTTCATGGGTAACGATAATGATTGTTGTGCCCTGCTTGTTAATTTCAGAAAGCAGGTCAATAATTTCATGCGACATTTCAGGATCAACATTACCTGTAGGTTCATCAGCAATGATAATCTCAGGGTTATTTACTAAGGCTCTTGCAAGTGAAACTCTCTGTTGTTCACCACCGGAAAGCTGGTTAGGCTTACTCTTAATCTTACTACCAAGACCAACTAGCTTTAGGATATAAGGAACACGAGTTTTGATTGTTTTGTTAGATGCACCAACACATCTCATAGCAAAAGCAACATTATCGTAAACTGTCATCTTCTCAATCAGACGGAAGTCCTGGAAAACAATACCCATCTTTCTTCTTAAGAAAGGAACTTTCCTTCTCTTAAGCTTACTCATTCTGATTCCATCAACAACAATTTCACCTTTTGTCAACTTTTCTTCAGCCATAATTAGCTTTAAGAACGTACTCTTACCGGCACCGGAAGAACCAACAATAAACACAAAGTCACCGTTGTTAATCTTTAGGTTGATATTATGCAACGCATGAGTACCTGAAGGGTAGTCCTTTGATACATTTTTAAATTCTATCATAAAAAAATCTCTCCAAAATGGTAACAAATGTTATTTACCAATGTGTACAAAACTCGCTCCACAAATGAATTTGAGAAGCGAGTCCTTATTAATTTTAGTATTTTGTAGGGTTAGCATCTAGGTATCTTCTTACCATTAATGCTACTTTAAAGACAATTGCATCTTCAAATTCTCTTAGGTCAAGGCCGGTTAACTTCTTGATTTTTTCAAGTCTGTAAACAAGTGTGTTTCTGTGAACAAATAGCTTTCTTGATGTTTCAGAAACATTTAGGTTGTTTTCAAAGAACTTCTGAATTGTGAACAAAGTTTCTTGGTCAAGACTGTCAATTGAGCCTTTCTTGAAAACTTCCTTTAGGAACATTTCACAAAGAGTAGTTGGTAGCTGATAAACAAGTCTTGCAATACCAAGGTTATCATAGCTGACAATAGTTCTTTCGTTATCAAATACCTTTCCAACTTCAAGGGCAACCTGTGCTTCTTTAAATGAATGAGCCAAATCCTTGATACCCATTACAATAGTACCGATACCAACTGTACAATGAGTATAGAATTCAGAAGAAAGTGTATCAACAATAGAACCTGCTAACTTCTCTAGGTCCTTTTCTTTAATACCCGGCTTTAGTTCCTTAACAAGAGCAATCTCAGTTTCGTTAATGTTAATGATAAAGTCCTTAGACTTATCCGGGAATAGATTTTGAAGAACATCATAAGCAGAAATATCTGTCTTGGATGTAATTCTGATTAACATAACAACTCTTGTAACTTCTGAGTTAAAGTGAAGTTCTCTTGCCTTTAGATAAATATCCCCAGGTAGGATATTATCTAGGATAACACTTTTGATAAAATTGCTTCTATCATACTTTTCATCATAATACTGCTTAATAGAATTCAGGGAAATAGCCAAAAGGCCCGCATATCTTTGGGCTGCCTCATCTGTACCGGAAACAAAGACTGCATACTCTGGTCTTTGATTTGCTCCAAATGATTTGTATGTATATCCGTTAATAACATAAGGAACAGTAGATGACAATGTTTCGGCATTTATACTTTCGTTTACTTCACCAATTCTGCCAAGTTCTGAACAAGCAATAACCACTGATGTTTCATCAACAATACCGATTGTTCTATCAATGGTATCTCTCATTTGGTGTATTACTCCTTGAAAGAGTCTATTTGACATATTATTTTCCTCCCTGATTATATGGTGATAATGACTAACGCTTTCGTTACAAGTCATATAATTATATTGTTCATCATATACATTTTACACAAAAACTCAGAAAATTGCAACATTTATTTTCAATTTTCAGGGAGAATTTTCACTAAAATCACAAATCACCCTATTTTGTGGGTATATTCGTGATACATTTTTACCAATTTGTCCGTTTTAGTAATTTTTCTGTAATGATTTCTGTGTTATGCTTAACAAAGAAAATTTTTATTATAACAACAAACCCCCTCAAATGAGGGGGTTATAAATATCAATTTATCAGTTAGTGATAGTCTTTTCTGTTTCAGGATCAAATACATGAATCTTTTCAGTTTCAAATGCAATCTTGATCTTGTCACCAGGCTGAGCCTTTGAAGTTGGTTCAACTCTAGCGATAATTGGAATACCTTCAATGTTAACATATAGGTAAACTTCTGCACCCATAAGTTCTGTAACATCAACATTAGCTTCAAGAACACTTTCTGTTAGTCTTTCTAGGTGTTCAGCTTCGTCATGTACATGTTCAGGACGGATACCGATTCTAACAGCCTTACCAACATAAGCGTCCAGCTTGCCACCTTCGTTCTTGTTTGCAGGTAGTGGAATGCTATAACCTGCAAATTCAGCACAAATCTGGTTGCCCTTCTTAGCAAGAGTTGCATCAATAAAGTTCATTTGAGGTGAACCGATGAAACCTGCAACGAATTCGTTGCAAGGTAGATCATATAGATGCTGAGGTGTATCAACCTGCTGAATGAAACCGTCTTTCATAACAACGATTCTAGTACCCATTGTCATAGCTTCTGTCTGGTCATGAGTAACATAGATAAATGTTGTACCTAGTCTCTGATATAGCTTAGAAATTTCTGTACGCATCTGTGCACGAAGCTTTGCGTCCAAGTTAGATAGTGGTTCATCAAGTAGGAATACCTTAGGGTCACGAACGATAGCACGACCAAGAGCAACTCTCTGTCTCTGACCACCTGATAGAGCCTTAGGCTTTCTGTCTAGGTACTGTTCAATACCAAGAATTCTTGCAGCTTCCTGAACTCTTTCCTTGATTTCTTCCTTTGGTGTCTTTCTTAGCTTTAGACCAAATGCCATATTATCATAAACTGTCATATGTGGATATAGAGCATAGTTCTGGAATACCATTGCAATATCTCTATCCTTTGGTGCTACGTCATTTGCTAGCATATCGCCGATGTAAAGTTCACCCTTACTGATGTCTTCTAGACCGGCAATCATTCTTAGTGTTGTTGACTTACCACAACCTGAAGGACCAACCAAAATAATAAATTCTTTGTCTTCGATTTCTAGGTTAAAATCTGTAACAGCAGTTACACCACCGTCATAGATTTTATAAACGTGTCTTAAAGATACATTTGCCATACTAACTATAACCTCCCTGTATAAATAAGCAAGGATTTTACCATTCCTCACCAATAGTTTCGTATATCATAATGTAGTATATCATTTTTTTGTTGATTTGGCTACTATATTTTTAACTAAATATTAACGCAAGATTTTAGGCAAAAAGCCACACATATAAAAAATGTTCATATTTTTTGTTTATAACTTACAAAAATATATTACGCTTCTCATCCTCTTGCATAAATCTACATTCACCCGGGGCTAAATCTTTGGGCAATTTTAGCATACCGATTTGCTCTCTGTGTAGTTCTTTTACTGTTAATCCCTGTGTTAAAAACATCTTTTTTACCTGATGATACTTGCCTTCTCGTATAATTACCCTTGCAATATGGGGATTTCCCTTGTTTGGAAGTAATTTTGCCGATAGACAAAGTGTTCCGTCATAGAAAGAAATACCCTTTCTGAAGTTCTCTACCATTTCATCTGTAACTTCACCGTCAAGGGTTGCTTTGTACACCTTTTCAACATGCTTTTTTGGGGACAACATTCTATGGGCAAAGTCACCGTCATCAGTAATAATCAACATACCTGTAGTATCTTTATCAAGTCTTCCTGCCGGAAAAAGATTTTTCCTTTTCATTTCCTTTGGCACAAGGTCAACAACAGTTTCTACATTTTTATCATTACTGGCAGAGATATAACCCTTAGGCTTGTTCATTATAATATACACATATTCTTGATAAGAAATATCTTTGCCATCTACAGTAACCTTATTTACATTAGGGTCAAGTTTAGTTTCAGGCTTTTTTATAATTTCACCATCAATTTTTACTAGTCCTTTTCTAACTAATTTTTGTGCTTCTTTTCTTGTGCAAATATTTTGTGACACAAGGAATTTATCAATTCTCATTTTACTCCTTTAGCAAAGATACAAAGTCACTTCCATAAAGTTCCTTAGACTTGTGACAGCCTACCACCTTACCTTTATAAGTAAGTATAGAAACAAAGTAGTTGTCCTTTCCTTTATAAACGTAACGCTTAGTGGTCTTTCCCTTAAAGTTATTTAGGTCAAGCCCCATAGTCTTTTGTATCTTATTATATCTTTCGTATGTAGAGTTGAAGTTTTCCGGTATTCTCACATTATCAATAGTAACAGGTTGTCCGGTAACATTAAAGTAAGACAAGAAAGTTTTTTTATCATTACTTGTTGAAAAGCTGAGAGAATACTCACCTATTTCTTTACAATATGCACTTTTAGGTGTGTTGTCACAAGACACAAACACTACTGCCAAAATCAGTATCAGCCCAAAAGCACACATAAATAAAAATTTCTTTTTGTTATTAATCTTTGTTTTTACTGTTAGTACAAACATTTTATCAGTCCTTCCGTATTCCATATAAAATACATATGCAAGGACTTGCTATAAAATGTTATAGTAAATAATTTTTTAAATCTTCCGTAGTTTCTGCAAATACAGTAGCACCTTCATTTTTCATTGACTCTTTGTCACCATAGCCATAAAGTACACCAACAAAGTCAACATTACAAAGTCTAGCACCTTTTGCATCAAAATAAGTATCCCCTACCATAGCGATTTTGCTGTTAAAATCTTTTCCCAATCTATCTACTGCATAAGGGATAATATCCTTTTTATCTTTCCTACTACCATCGGCTAAAGAGCCACATACTGCATCAAAGCATTCTGTTAAACCTAAGTTCTCTACAATTTCTTCTGCAAATTTTTCATACTTAGAGGTGGCAACTGCAACCTTAACACTGGTTGACTTAATTTCTGTTAAAGTTTCTTTTATGCCTTTATAAGGCTTATTCATCAGCTTACCCTCAGTATCATAATAATGACGATAAACCTCAACTGCATCTTCGGCAGGTTTTCCACTTAGATGGCAAAGATTTGTGAAAGTATCAAGTAATGGTGGACCTATATACAACTTATAATTGCTTGTATCAAATGTATCACAACCGATTTGCTCTATAGTTTTTTCCAGGCTATAACGAATACCTGTAGCACTTTCGGAAATTGTACCGTCTAAGTCAAACAAAATAATATCATACTTACTCAAACTTTTCATCTGCCTTTTTCTGGAACTTTTCACTTTTTACAGATACTCTGTTGTGAGTACCGTTTGCAATCATACCGGCATTATCATAAGCAGTAACCTCAAACTTAAATGACCTACCGTCATTGCTGATTAGCTTACTTTCCACTTTAATCTTTGCACCGATTGGTGAAGGACTGATGTGCTGAATTTCTACCATTGTGCCAACAGTAGTTAAACCCTCATCAAGAAAAGTATCGGCAAGCTTTGTTGATGCCTCCTCCATAAGTGCAACAACAGTTGGTGTAGCTAATACTCTTAGGCTACCTGAACCAACATTTACTGCCAACATATCCTCTGTTACAACTTTTTCTATTACAAAATTATCCATAATTAAACCTCCAATTAATGATTATCATTGTATAATTAGAATTTCTATGGTATAATAATACATCATCTGATAAATTAATTCAATACAATATAAAAGGAGAAAAACAATGAAATTAGGAATTGTAGGCTTACCTAATGTAGGTAAAAGTACACTTTTCAATGCTATCACTAATGCAGGAGCTCAGAGTGCAAACTATCCGTTCTGTACTATTGAACCAAATGTTGGTGTTGTAGCAGTACCTGATAAGCGTATTGACAAACTGGCAGAAATGTATAATCCGGATAAAATCACACCGGCAACAATTGAATTTGTTGATATTGCCGGTCTTGTAAAGGGTGCATCAAAGGGTGAAGGTCTTGGCAACAAGTTCCTTTCCAATATTCGTGAATGTGACGCTATTGTTCATGTTGTAAGATGCTTTGAAAATGATGACATTATCCATGTTGAGGGTTCAGTTGACCCGGCAAGAGATATTGAAACAATTGACATTGAGCTTATCCTTTCTGATGTAGAAATGGTAACAAGAAAGATTGATAGACTTAAAAAGGCACTTAAAGGTGACAAGAGCCTACAACCACAGATTGACTTCTTTGAGGAAGTTCTTGACACACTAAACAAAGGTAAAAGTGCAAGAACTGTTGAAACAACAGAAGAACAGGAAGAATGGCTAAAGGAAGTTGCACTACTTACAACAAAGCCAATTATCTACGCTGCAAATATGAGTGAAGATGACTTTACCAACGGTATTCAGGACAACAAAATGCTACAGACAGTTAGAGATATTGCAAGTGAAGAACATGCAGCAGTACTACCAATCTGTGCACAGATTGAAATGGATATTGTTGATATGGATAAGGAAGAAAAGGAACTTTTCCTTTCTGATCTAGGTCTTGAAGAAAGTGGTCTTGACAGACTTATCAAGGAATGTTACTCACTACTTGGACTAATCTCTTACCTAACTGCCGGTAAACCTGAAGTTAGAGCTTGGACAATCACTAAGGGTACAAAAGCTCCTCAAGCTGCCGGTAAAATCCACACAGACTTTGAAAGAGGTTTCATCAGAGCAGAAGTTGTTTCTTATGATGACCTTATCGCAAATGGTGGTATGACTACTTGTAAAGAAAAAGGTCTTGTTCGTTCAGAAGGTAAGGACTATGTTATGAAAGACGGAGATGTAGTTCTATTTAGATTTAATGTTTAAATTTTTAATTTTTTAATTTTCTGTTTTAATTCCAATTTATTGCATTAAACTAAAAATTACATTTTATTAAACTTAAACTAGAATTTAATACTCAACATAAAAGGCTGAAACTTATTAAAGTTTCAGCCTTTCTTTTTATCTAAATATTATTTTATTTGAAAGTTTTCAGAAATGTGAACTTAATCTTCCATTAAGATAGTTTTTTCAGGCTCAATGCCTTCTTCTTCACAATATGAAAGGTAGTCATCAACTGCATTATGAAATTCAGTTTCAATATCAGTTGCACTTTCACTTTCAAAGCTAATCAATGAATGTATACCCATTATTTTCCCATAAATCACTTTATCTTCAGCACTATATTCAATCTTTCCATAGTAGCCTTTATAGTAAAGAATATTACTAACCATCAACATCACCTTTCCCTATTAATCATTTGTATCTATATCAAAGGTAACATCAAGTAGGTATTTTGACTTACCTTTATTAATTGAATGTAAGATATAATCTTTTATTTGATTGCCTTGACTCATCATATCTTCCGGTAAAACTAAATCAAATACAAGAAGTGTACCACTACTGCAATTGGCAATTCTAAAATCATGGATTGAAAGCCTACTGTCCTTTGACTTTAAGCACTCCATAATTTTCAGTTGCAACTTTTCAGCTTTTAAATCATCGGTAACAATAGGGTCATAGTGTACAACCATATGAATACCAAATTTCTTCAGGCATTGTCTTTCTATTCTGTCTATTGTATCGTGGCAATTCATAGGGTCTTCATCCTTATCCACTTCAACATGTATAGTTGCATATCTTTTTGCAGGACCATAATCGTGAATCATTAAGTCGTGACAACCTAACACCTTGTCATATGAATTAACGAAATCAATAATTTCTTTCCTAAATTCAGGAGTAGCCTCTTCACCTAACAATGGTGAGATTGTTTGTCTAATAAGTCCTATTCCATTATACAAAATAAACAGTGACACCAAAGCACCCATAATTCCATCTATCTGCCACTTTGTCAGTAATTCCACAACCATTGCAATAAGTACACAAGTAGTTGTTAACACATCATTTCTACTGTCGGCACTTGTTGCAAGTAATGTTGTGGAATGGATTTGTTTACCCTTTTTCTTATAAAATAATGTCATCCACAGTTTCACAAGAATTGAAACTACAAGCACTAGTATTGTGACCAGAGAAAATTTTACAGGTGTTGGTGAAATTATTTTTTCTACAGAACTTTTTGCAAGTTCAAAGCCAATAACAAAAATCATTACTGCTACAGTTAAACTTGCTAAGTATTCAAACCTTGCATGACCAAATGGGTGTTTCTTATCAGCCGGTTTTTCTGCTAACTTAAAGCCCAGTAAAGTGACAATTGAACTTGCTGCATCAGAAAGGTTGTTAACACTATCTGCAATAATTGACATTGATGAAACAAGTGTACCTACAACAAACTTACCACCGGCTAAAACAAAGTTACAGATTATTCCCACTATACCGGCTAACTTGCCTACCTTTGCTCTGTTTCTTTCCTCAGTACTTTCCATAAAATCATCTCATTTCAATATATAATAAAAAAGTGGGGCAGTAAAAACTGTCCCACAGAAAATTCTGTTGCCCTTTGGCCCGGTTGTATAAACAACTTGCTAGTTTATAATACATTATATGCTTAAATAGTAAAGTGATTATAACATTAATTATATAAAATTTCAAGAAAAAAGACCGATAAAAATCGGTCTTTTCTTCAAAGGGATTGATGAATATTTAACTACCAAGGTAGAATAACGATTATTTCATATAGCCTGATTTTCTAAGTGCTATTTTTAGTAAAGGGCCAACCACACCGGCAATAACACACTTGATTGCGTCAAATGGTAGGAATGGAATTACACAAGCTGCCAAAGAAGCATTTAAGTCATACTTTGTAATAGCCATAAACTGAATTGTACCACAAGCGTAACAAATTACAACACCAACTGCACAAGCTAAAATACTAACAATAATTTCAAGTGCTTTATTCTTGGTTGGAATTTTACAAATCAAACCAACAACAACTACAACAATTAGGTAAGACCAAACATAACCACCGGTAATATTAGCATATGTAGATAGGCCTGTCTGTCCACCACTAAACAGTGGTAAGAATAAACCTAATAGTAAGTAAACAACAACAGAGATTAGACCTTTTACAGGACCAAGTACTACTGCTGTAAATACTACTGCCAAAATACCAAGTGAAACCGGTACCATACCAATTGGAATAGTGATGATTGAAAAGATACAACAGATAGCAGCAAATAATGCACACACTACCATATCAAATATTTTATTGTTCTTCATAAAAAATACCCCCTGTGTATATCACAAGGAGTATTATAACTCATAATTATAATATTGTCAACCTTAATATTGATTATTGTTAACAATTGTTAACCTATGGGTAATTGTCAACCTAATTATAGAATTGTTCCACCACCAAGAACAACATCACCATCATAAAGTACAACTGCCTGTCCTTTGCAAATTGCTCTTTGGCTTTCATCAAAGGTAACCTTAACTTTACCGTCTTCCATTACCTTTGCAGTAGCAGGTTGTTCCTTTTGGTTGTAACGGATTCTAGCCTTACAACGGATTTCTTCCTTTGGTTCTTCAATAGATACCCAGTTAAAATCATTAGCATAAAGTTCCTTAGAAAACAGTTCATCATTTAGGCAAAGTACAACTTTGTTATCCTTAAGATTCTTTTCCTTAACATACATAGGGCAAGGCAAAGCAAGGCCTAAGCCTTTTCTTTGACCGATAGTATAACGGATAATACCCTTATGCTTACCTAGTACATTACCACTTGTATCTACAAAGTCGCCCTCAGGATACTTTTTGCCTGTATAGTCCTCAATAAATGCAGCATAGTCACCATTTGGCACAAAGCAAATATCCTGACTATCCTTTTTATCAGCATTGATAAAGCCATTTTCTTCTGCGATTTTACGAGTTTCACTTTTTTCCATTTCACCTAATGGGAACTGAACATGAGCAAGTTGTTCTTGAGTCATATTGTAAAGAACATAACTTTGGTCCTTAGAAAGGTCAACTGCTTTCTTTAGGATATATCTGTCACCTTTCTTCTCAATTCTTGCATAGTGACCTGTAACAACATAGTCATACTGTAACTCTTTCATACGGTGCATTAGCTTGTCAAACTTTAAGTATCTGTTGCAACGGATACAAGGGTTTGGAGTACCACCGTTTTCATAAGTATGAATAAAATCATCTATTATTTTTTCTTTAAAATCAGCCTTGAAGTTGAAAACATAATAAAGTGCACCTAGCTTATAGCAAACACTTCTTGCATCTTCAATATCAGAAAGTGAACAACAAGTTCTCTCTGTATCAATGCCGATGTCATCGTTATCATAAAGTTTCATTGTAACACCAATGATATGATAACCTTTTTCTTTCATAATAAAAGCTGCGACGCTGGAATCAACGCCGCCACTCATTGCAATTATAGCCTTTTTCATTAGCCTAACCTTATCATTTCATCAATACATTTTTTAGCCTGTAAACGCTTTTCTTCATCCATTGTGATTTCATCACCAAATGTACCCTTTAAGCAACCATAAACATCCATTAGCGTAGTTGCTTTCATATTAGGACAGATTAAGTCTTTTGACATTGGGTAGAACTGTTTATCAGGACAAGCATACTGTAACTCTTCAGCAATAGAAATTTCTGTACCGATAATAAATTCCTTGTCCTCACTCTGCTTAGCAAAATTAACAATACCGGAAGTTGAACCAACATAATCAGCATGTTGTACAACATCAGGCTGACATTCAGGATGAACAAGCACCTTTGCATTTGGGTGTTTCTCCATAGCCTCAAGTAGCTTACTTTCAGAAATCTTTGCGTGAGTTGGGCAACCACCATGAAGAAGTTTAAATTCCTTTTCAGGTACTTGCTTTGCAACATAAGAACCTAGATTACAGTCAGGAATAAACAAAATCTTGTCAGCATCTAACTTCTTACAAATCTCGACAGCTGAAGATGATGTAACACATACATCACATATAGTTTTTAAACTTGCAGTGGTATTTATGTATGCAACAACTGCATAGTCAGGATACTGTTCCTTTACAAGAGAAATAGTTTCCTTATCCATCTGTTCTGCCATTGGACAACCGGCATCAGGGTTGCTTAGGATAACTTTCTTTTCAGGAGCAAGAATCTTTACTGTTTCTGCCATAAAGCGAACACCACACATAATAACTGTTTTCTGTGGTACTTTAGCTGATTTTACTGCAAGTGCATAACTGTCACCTGTAAAATCGGCAATTTCCTTAATCTCCTGAGCCATATATGAGTGTGCAAGAATACACACATCATTTTCTTCTTTTAATTTTAAAATCTGCTTTTGAATGTCTTTAATCATAAATTCAAATCCTATCATTTTGGTGTGGATAGATTATATCAAATCCACACCATAAAGTCAAATTTAGTTGATTATTCAGGTTGTTTGTCAGCCATTAGTCTAACCATAACAGCCTTTTGAGCATGAAGTCTGTTTTCTGCTTCTTCAAAGATTTCATCAGCATGAGCTTCAAAAACATCGGCAGTAATTTCTTCACCTCTATGAGCAGGTAGGCAGTGTAGAACCATACAATCCTTGTTTGTCTTTTCCATTAGTTCAGCATTAATCTGAATACCGGCAAATGCCTTTTCACGAATGGCCTTTTCTTCTTCCTGACCCATTGATGCCCATACATCAGTATATACAACATCAGCATTTTCAGCAGCCTTTAGAGGGTCTGTTGTCATTTCAAACATACCAGGGTAATTGTCTGCAAAGTCAAGAATGTTCTTTGGAGGTTCATAACCCTTAGGACAAGCAATAGCAACGCTCATACCACACTTTAAGCAACCAACAATAAGTGAGTTAGCCATATTGTTACCGTCACCGATAAATGCTAACTTAAGACCCTTTAGCTTACCCTTAAATTCACGAATTGTCATAAGGTCAGCCAGTACCTGACATGGGTGGCAATAGTCTGTTAGACCGTTGATAACAGGGATTGAACCGTATTCAGCAAGTGCATCAACTTCTGCCTGAGCAAATGTACGAATCATAATACCGTCTAACATTCTTGAAAGAACTCTTGCAGTATCTTCTACAGGTTCACCTCTGCCAATTTGTAAATCATTTGATGACAAGAATAGTGGGTGGCCACCTAGCTGATACATACCTGTTTCAAAAGAAACTCTTGTTCTTGTAGAAGCCTTGCGGAAGATCATACCTAGCGTCTTGCCCTTTAAATGATCGTGAGGAATGCCGTGCTTAAGCTCATACTTGAGCTGATCTGCGAGATTGAGAATCTCAATGATTTCCTCTGTGCTGAGATCCATCATCTTAAGTAAATGTTTCATAATTTTTTCCTTTCGGTTTTAGTTTTTATTTTATTTTAAAAGTTCTGCGAGTATTTCAAGACCTCTGTCAATATCCTCATAAGAGATAGTGAGCGGAGGAAGAAGCCTTAACTTATCCTTTGCGGTAAGGATAAGAAGTCCGTGTTCAAGAGCGGCATTCAGTATATCCTTTGCATTCTTTGTCTTTAGCTTTATGCCAATCATAAGACCCATACCCGTAACCGATTCGACCTCGGGTATCTCTTTCAGCTTTTCAGCTATATATCTTCCCTTATCTGCAACCTGCGACAAGAAAATCGGATCTGCCGCTTTCTTCAGCATGTCCAGTGCGGTCTTTTTGCGGGCCAGCTCTTCGGCGTATTTGGTAATTTTGT
>OHAJ01000467.1_pt1 | contig 29957 bp, 19 predicted proteins | sample 1577101 | NCBI WGS metagenome assembly OHAJ01 (sample SAMEA3541531, study PRJEB24748) | human gut metagenome | biome: human gut; feature: human-associated habitat; material: faeces | place: China | collected 2012
ATTTTAACGGCAGCCTGTACTAGACGCAAGTGCGGCGCCGGGAGCGGCATGCCGCTCCCCTACAATGGCGTGTGCGGTCGACGAGAGTGCACGGAAATTTGCCGTTGCGCCACGAGACGTCGAGGACGCCGTCCCCTACAACGCACGGCCGGCAGCCTTGGCAGGTTCTCCGCTTTCCGCTTGCCCCGTACCTTTCTATCCTGTCAGATACAAAAATCGGACCGGCTCATTTGGGTGAGCCGGTCCGGTTTTTAAGATCACGGCGCTTCTTCATCGCCGCCGGTGGACTCGGTCGGGGCGTCCGTGGGCGGTTCCGTCGGCTCCGGCTCCGTGGGCTTTTCCGTCGGGCTTTCCGTTGGGCTTTCCGTCGGCTCCGTCGGCGCCTCCGTGGGGGGCTCCGTCTCCTCGACGAGCTTGGCGACCAGACGGTTGCGCCAGTCGTAGCTCGAGTGGTTGACCTTCTCCGTGGACAGCAGCTTGCCGTTCTTGTCGTACTTCATGCGGTAGGTATCGACCTCATAGCCGTCGTAGCCGACCTGGATGCGCTCGCCGTCCTTATAGTCCTTGTACTTGTCGTAGTTCTTCATGCCCTTGGAGATCTCGACCTCCTCGGTCTTGCTCTTGTGGGTCATCGCGGCCTTGTAGTCCAGCTCCACGGTGTAATCCTTCGTCTCCGTGCCCATGAAGCGCACGCGGACATAGCCGCCGGAGGCCTCCGCCAGAATGCGGATGGGATAGGTCGTGTTGTTGCGGAACTTATAGTCGAGGCTGCCCCAGTAGATCGTGGCGTCCATGCCCCAGGGGATATAGTCCGGCACATACTGGTGCTCCTGCCGCGCGATGACCTCGAGGTCGGATTTCAGCGTGCAGTAGTACAGTACGGACGCGACCTGGCAGACGCCGCCGCCGAGCTGCTGGACGGTCTCGCCGCCGACATACACGCCGCCCTCCTTGTAGCCCTTGGCCGCCGTGCGCTCGCCGACGACGCCGTTGAACGAGAACGTCTCGCCGGGCTTGAGCACATAGCCGTTGATGGCCAGGCAGGCCAGACGCAGGTTCTCACTTCGGCCGATGAGACCGGCGTTGTACGGGCTGTCATAGCTGGCAAGCTCATCGTGGAACAGCTTCTCCTGCAGGGATTCCTTCGTGTACTGCGGCTCTATGACGTCGAGCGTCAGCGTGACCTCGCCGCCGGGGCCTGCCTTCTCCAGCTCGTCCATGGCCTTTTTGATGTCGAAGCCGTAGCCGTCCGAGCCGTCGGTCACTTCATAGGTGTCCTCGTTGCACACGGCGTTCACCGGCGCAACATAATACTTGTGGTACAGGGCGTCGAGGTCAAAGGCCTCCGGCAGGTCCTCCTCCACCACATACTGCATCTCGAAATTCGCGTCGGCATAGGCGGTGAGCACGGCCTTGTACAGCTCGTCCGTGTTGATCTCGCGGCCCGCGCTGCCGAGCCTGACCGTCAGGGTCTTGAGCTCGCGCTCCTCGCCCTCGTCGTCCGTCACGGTCGTCGTGCCCTCGGTGACGGAGGGCTCCGTCTTTTCGCTCACGGCGTCCTTGGCATATTCGTCCAGCATCGTGCGGACGTAGCTTTCATCGAGCGTGAGGAAATCGGCGACGTTCAGATCGGTGCGCTCCGTCAGCGCGTTCTTCTTCACGCGGGAGAACAGGCCGCCGCCGCGGCCGTAGGCATAGGCAGCCTCCACGGCCTTGTCGAGGTCGAGGCGGACCGCCGTGTCCGACGGCGTCAGGCACAGCTTTGTCAGCAGCGTCATCGGCTTGCCGTCCTCGTCGCGCGGGGTGTTCGGGTCCTCGGTCGGCTCCTCCGTCGGGGCCTCGGTCGGCGCTTCCGTCACCGGCTCCGTCTCCGAAGGCGCGGTCTCGGTCGGCTCCGTCGCCTCGGTCTGCGCGGAGGCATCGAGCGGCTTGCCGAAAATGTCGACGAGCGGGATCTGCGCCGGGTCATATGTCGAGGTGAACGTGTCATAGGGGCGCGTGTAGAGCGCGACGTTCATATTTTCCTTCCCATAGACGCTCACGCCCTTTTCGAGCGCGGCGCGCGCCTCCTCCTTCGTCATGCCGCTGAGATCGACGCCTGCGACATAGAGGTTGTTGACGATCCTGCCGTCGTCGCGCAGGAACATATAGCCCACGCCGCAGCCGACGAGCACGACGGCTGCAGCCAGCAGCGCGACGATCAGGCCGAGGCGGGACTGCTTTTTCTGCTTTTTCTTTTTCGGCGCACGCTGCGGCTCGGCATAGGACTGAGCCTGCGTCGGGCGTTTGCCTTTTTCAAATTTACCCATTTAAATCTCCTTCTCCGGTGGTTCTACGGCAGAATGCCGCCTATTCTCCAGACGGCATCCGCCGCCGTTTGTTCCTATCCTATTATACCGGGAAGCCGCCAAAATGCAACAACGTTTTGCCAACAAAAGCGTTACAATTGTGAACTTTATGTAAACCTCCCGAACAGGATCATGGCGGCTGCCCCCCGAAGTGCCGCTGCGAGGCCGCGGAAAGTGGTATCATAAACGGACACTGACTTTCGGCTAAGCAGGGTTTTTGAGAGTCTAAACAGCCCCACAGAAACACTTCTGTGGGGCTGCTTTTGCACGTTGTTTTTTTGTCAAGCCCTGGGGCTTGCGCCGTGCTCACCGCGGGGCAATACGCCCCCGGTAAGCACGCCGTTTCGGATAGAAATCAGTGAATGCTCTGGCAGTATCTGGCGACCACTGCCGCAAGCTGGGCACGGGTGGCCGTAGCCATGGGCTCCAGCTTGCCCGTTTCTGTGCCGAGAATAAAGCCGTTGGCAACAGCCCACTGCATGGATTCCACAGCATAGGAGGAGACACGATCTCTGTCAGAGAAGCTGCTCAGGTCTTCGGACACCTTTTCATAGGCGCCGGTCACCTTGGCATACCGAGCGAGGAAGGAAACCATCTGCTCGCGCGTCACGCAGTCGTCAGGCGCAAAGGTATCCGCGCTGACACCGGTGGTGATGCCGTTCTGGTAAGCCCAACGCAGGGCGCTGCCGTACCAGCTCTCCAGATTCACGTCGGTGAAGGGCAGGGCCTTGGAATCATCCACAGCAGGTTCTCCCGCAATGCGATAGAGCAGTGTCACCACCTGGGCACGGGTCGCAGTCTCATCGGGGCGGAAGGTGCCGTCGCCGTAGCCCTGCATAATGCCCTTAGACAACACATAGTCCACGGACTCATGATACCAAGCCGTTGTGCTGAGATCCTGGAATTCCTTCGACGGGCACGGATCATCACGGTTGCTGCTTGCCGTCAGATGCTCCACCTCATCGATCCGCTGTTCATTGCGCTCTGTCTTTTGGACCGTGAACCGAGGATCGGCGTCCTTGCCGGCATTCGTCTTGGTGAACGTCAGCTCTGCGACTTGTTCCCCGGCAGGCATGCTGTCCACGGAAACATAACCAAGCGTTACCTTTCCGGCTTCAGCCTTGTAGGAGAAATACTGCGCGTTTCCAATGACATTCTTCAGCTCCCAGCCGGCAGCATCGTAGCTGACGCTCATAAGCCCGTTCGTGGTGGGGGCCGTTCCTCCCGGCACCAGCTTCAGGGTGACCGTGTTCTGATCCTCCGAGGTAATGATCTCCGAGGATGCAGTCTGTTCGCTTGCGATGTCAGCCGCCGGTTTCGTCGATGCGGTTTTTTCTGCTGCTGTATTAAGCGCACCATAAGACGCGGCCGCTTCTTCAACCGCAGCAGAATTGAGCATGTCTGTCAAATCCTGAGACTGTACCGTGTGGGAGCCAAGCGGCAGATTGCTTACGATCTGCTCCAGCTCCGTCTGGTTGGCCTCATGATTGTCGATCTTCAGGATCGTTGCCGGATATACATTCTCGCCGAAGCTGGCCAGCTTTTCGCCGGTCCAGAAGTTCTTGGCGGAATCGTATGTCAGACGGTAGAGCTCATTGGCCTTGCCGGTAAAGTAGGACAAATACAATGCCAGCTGTCCATTGACCGTCGTGGGAACCATAGAGCACAGCGGCGTGCCGTTATTGTCGCCCATGAAGTACATTTTAAATGCACTGGTCAGGTTAGACTTTGCAATCTCATATTTGCCTGTCGTGCTGCTGTAGTCGATCCCGTCATAAATCTGGAAGGTCCACACGTTGCCGCGGTTATCCAGCAGCAGCAGCACCTCCGCATCCGTTTCCGCAGTGCCGTCCTGGTCCAGATCAAGCTTTGTCTTGCCGAGCGAGGTCATCGCCGTAAACTTATCGGCTCCGTTTCCGTAAAGCAGGAAATCCATGAACAGCATGAAGCCGTCCGTGCGGATGCTGCCCAGTTCCGCAGGCTTGTTGAGCATAAAGTTATAGATACTGTAGCAGGCCGGTACGTCGCCCTTGGTAAACAGCTCGCTGTATTCCAGATCAAACAGCGGCACATTAAAGTTACCGCCCGCAACGGCATCATAGTCCGCCAGAACCTTGCCGCTCTCCATGTCGACCTGATGGAGCTTCCGTTCATTTCCGTCAACCACAATGACATTGTTGCGATCCGTGTCATATGCGGTAGAGGTAATGCCATCGACCTCCATCACAGCCCCCGGCGTCCATGTAGTATCATTTTCCATATCCCACGTATAGAACTGGGAGGTGGAAGAGCCATCCATCAGCGCGCCGGTGAGCGTAACCTTCAAAACCTCAACGGTTACCGTGCAGGCTGCACTCTTGGTAGGATCCTTTACAGAGGTTGCCGTGATCGTGGCAGTGCCGTCTCCAATGCCGGTAACCGTACCGTCTTCGTCCACGGTAGCCACATTCGTATTGTCGCTGGTCCAGGTCACCGTATCGGGATGGATGCCGAAAGGCGTCACTTCCGCTTCCAGCGTCGCCGTGCCGCCCTTGAAAAGCTTCAGCGTGCTGCGATTCAAGGAAACCTCAACAGGATCATTCAGCTCAGACTTGTTCAGATTGATCTTGTAGGTACTGCAGTTGTTTGCGTAGTCATATACCTGCAGCAGCAGATGTGCTGCATTTGCTGTTCCGTTTGCATCCAACGACATGGTAACAGCCTCGCCGCGGCTTGCTCCCTTCGGAGAACCGCCCGTCCTCGCAAGGATTTTCCCGGTCGAGTAATCGTACAGCACCGCTGCTGCAACATATCTGTTGTCGGAGGCCGTAACGGTCATGACCCGTCCGTCGTTGATCAGGTCTTCGGAAAGCGTAATGTCGGTCAGCGTAGGAGCAGTCTTGTCAACAAACATCGTATAGGTCTGACTTGCTCCCTCACCAAGCGCATCCCAATCCGTCGAAAGCGTCGAGCCGCTGTAATCCACATAATACTCCGGCGCCATGGTAAGCTTCACAGTCAGCTTTTCGCCTTCCGCGGCATCCGGCGCACAATCCACGGACAAGCCGCTCTGCACCTGCATCCACGTCTTCTGGTTCGAGAAATAGTAGGCGCCAATGATCGGAGCCTGAGTCTCCTTGTTGAGATATACCGTACCGTCCTCGCCGGTCACAGTGATCCGGCCATTGGCCGCATTTCGGATCAGGCAGAAATAAATATCAGAGATCTTTGCGGTATCCGGGTTGATGGAGTAACGATCTGCATCGTAGAATCCGTCGTCTACATACAGATTTCCGCCAAGGGAATAGGAGTCATCCACGCCTTTGTATTTTATGGTCAGCGACTGGAGCTGCGCTGCCTGCTGAATTGCAGCAAGCATGTAGGGAGGACGGGTCTCCATGCCGTAGTGATACTGAATAAAGCTGCCGACATCAAACATGGAGGCATCGGTCCAATTTCCGTAGTAGCCCAGCACCGGGATAGAATGGCTGGTCCCTTCGACACCCTCTTTACTGCTTACCTCGTTGGCAAATACATAACCCTCGACATAAGCGCCTGCACCGCCGTTCTTTTCGTCGTAGCTGTCCAGACCAAGAACCTTTGCACGAATCGTGACGTGAATCTTTCCGTTTGCAGGCACCGTCACGGCAGCACTGCTCAAGCGGGAGAAGAACAGGTAAGCATCATAGGTATCGATGTCTCCGTCCTTATCCAGATCCGCACAGCTCTTGCTGCTGATCTCGGTCCGCACGCCGGTCACATAGTCCAGCAGCGCCTGACCGTCGTCCGCGGTTACCTTGCCGCTTCCGTCAAAATCGCAGCCGTCCAGCTCCGCAGGCATTTCCGGCTTCAGCGTTTTCCCATCTACGTCCCAGACAACGTCTGCGGCTAATGCGGCAGTCTTTTTGTCCGAGAAATTCATGACTTGCCCGTTCCCGTTATTGAGCTCGCCCTGAAGTGCCGCCTGCGTAAAGAAATCAGCGCTTAAGGTAAACGTGCTGTCCGTATTCTCCAGATTGTACAGCGTAAAGCCAAAGGAATACTCACCGGTGCGCTGGGGATCGTCTCCCAGCTCGGCTTTGATCTTTCCGTCTGCATACGAATCTGTTGCATCCTGATCCATCATCAAATAGCTTCCGCTATTTACAGCCGCGCCGATATTTGCAAGGCCTGCACCCTGCTGCAGAACAGAGTAGTAACCCTCCAGTGTCTTCCCCTGCTCATCAACACCCTGCTTCTCAACGATCGGCTGAGCAGTTGACATCAGCAGGCTTTGGGCCAGCGTACGCACAGCCAGTCCCGTCTTTTCGGCCAGACCGTTCTGCTTGATGTACTCAGCGACCAGCGCCGCCATTCCGGCTACCTGCGGAGAAGCCATAGAGGTACCGGACATATTCTGATACTCTCCGCCGTCCTTCAGGGAGTAGATCCGGCCGCCGGGCGCCGTGATCTCCGGCTTCATCGTCAGGGCGCCGGGAATGCCCCAGCTGGAGAAGCTGCTCATCGTATAGTAGTCTTCTCCCAAATCCCAGGACTCCCGCTCGGAGCTCACAAACATCTCGCCGCTATAATACAGAACACTGCCATCCTGGCTCGTCACCTTCGTGGAGTTTTTACGCAGGAATGCGCCATCCGTCTGAGAAATAGAGACGCAGGGCTCCGTTTTTTTATAATCGGTCAGATCCATATAATTGGAGCCCGGCTGATTATTGACGATAATGGTCGCAATTGCGCCATTGGCAACCGCGGCTTCTGCCTTCTCGTAAAATGAGGTATCGCCTCGATTGCAAATTGCAATTTTTCCTGCCAGGACATCCTTGACTGCTGCAAACTCTTCCGCGGTACCGATCTTGTCCAGATAGATATACTCATGGCTTCCGCCGATGGTATAGATCGGTTTGTTCTGATAGCTTTTTTCCGTGTAGGTCATGTTATGACCTTTCACCTTCAGATAATTGTCTGTAACGCCCGCGTTATCGACGGAGGCTACACACAGCGAGTTAACATAGGAGCCGGGGCTGCCGTTTGTAGCCCAGTTCACGCTTCCCGCATAGGGAAGGCCAAACGCAGTCTGGTCAAACCAGCTGCCGGAATTACCTGCAGAAATTGTGACAACCATGCCGCTGCCAACGATTTCATCAAGAATATGACGGTATTTCTCTTCCGTATACTCGGAGTAGCCCGGGAAGCTTCCGCCCAGAGAGAGGTTCGCTGCGTCCGCGCCCAGCACCATGGCGTCTTCAATCGCGACCATGTAGTCTGAATCATAGGCGCCGCCGCGCTTGCCGAAGACCTTCATCGTCAGGATCTGCGCATCGGGCGCCACGCCCTGCGTCATGACGGAGTCCAACGCTGCGACATAGTTTCCGGCTTCGTCCTTAACAAAACGGTTTCCCGCCGCGATGCCGGTCACGTGCGAGCCATGATCGCCCTGCGTATCATTATCATGCGTGATATCCGTGTCCGCATCCACATAGTTAAAGCCAAACGGGATTTTCTCGTTGACATAAAAATCTGCTGCGGTCAGTCCGGCCTTGCGAGTATATGCATTTAGCTGATTCAGCACCTCATCGGTCAAGTCAGCCTCCGTCATGATCGTCGCATTACTCCCCTGCAAGGCATATTTCAGCGCATCCGGATCCAGAGAGGGATGATCCACATCGGCGCCTGTGTCGATAATTGCGATCCGGCTTCCTGCGCCGGTATAGCCTGCCGCCCACGCAGCGCTGGAGCCGATCATCTTATCGGAGGTAGCCATATTGGGATCCGCCGTCTCCTCCTGCTTCACCACGCAGGGCTCATACCGGTTCTCAAGAATGACCTCCTGCACACCGGCAACTTCCTTGATTTTCTCGATCTGCCCATATTGGACATTTGCAGAAATCATATTGGCTGCCAATGTCAAATTCCAAACAACATCCAGCGTTGCACCATTCAGTGCCTGCTTGGAGATGGCGGCAGCCATGCTGTCCTGCTGCTTCTCCAGCTTCCGCCGATATTGCATGGCGCTGCGATCAGCAGCTGCAATCTCATCAGAGGTAAAGCCCTTTTCCAGGGTAGAGGCATCCTTTAGGATAATGGAGACACGAACCATATCGGTGTCTTTGTATTCTACCGTCTTTTCCACTACGCCGGTATTCGCCTGAATGGGGGACTCTACCTGAACAGAGCTGCTGTCTATTTCCTCCCAAGTCAGTCCGTTGCTGCCTGATTTCGAGACGCCTGTTTCCTCAATTGCCAGAGATGGCGCAGCTAAACTAACAGCTAACACCACGGCCAGCAATGCAGCCACAATGCGTTTTCTTAAGTGTGTGCTTTTCATAAACCTGCCTTCTTTCTTTATTTTGGTATGTCCACAAGCCGGGCATGCGGCCGCTTCTACACCAATGGTGTTCTGTATATATTATCACAAACATCCGGTATATGCAATTAAAAATACACATACAGAGATGCCGTGCAGTTCTAAATATCGGCCGGAAACATGTCTGATTTTTTCCATTATTTACAAATTCTGGAAATATTCAATCGTTACTGCAGAAACGCCGGCATCGGCCGGCAAAGGCTTGCCGTCATGATAAAAATCCGAAAAGCTGCCGTTCCAGCGCCTCATATCATAAGAGCTTTTTGCTTCTCACGGTGATGTTATTTGCCCTTGCCACGCCGGACAGACTGTTTTGTTCCATGCTTCGTGATCAGTCCGCGGCATTCGATGCGCCTTTTTTATCCGATTTTGTTTGTTCCGACAAGAGAATACGGTCATTGTCCAGGGCCTTGCCAGCACCGCTTTTGAACTTAGCCAGCAGGTCCTCCACGGTCATGCCCGCCCGTTCCGCTCCGGCAACATCCAGAATGATATGGCCTCTGTCCATCATCAATGTGCGGTTGCCAAGCTCCAGGGCCTGGTGCATATTGTGGGTGACCATGAGGGTGGTGATACGGTTCTCCGAGACGGTCTGACGGGTGATTTCCAGCACCTTTTCTGCCGTGGCGGGGTCCAGAGCAGCGGTATGCTCATCCAGCAGCAGGAGCTTCGGCGGCTTGAAGGTGGCCATCACCAGCGTCAGCGCCTGACGCTGGCCGCCGGAAAGCAGCCCCACGGGCTGCTTCATCCGGTCCTCCAGGCCCATGTCCAGCTGAGCCAGCTTTTCCCGGAAGGCGGCTTTTTCCGCCCGGGTCACATGGCTGAGCCAGCCGCCGGAGGCCGCCGCCAGAGAGAGGTTTTCCTCAATGGTCATGTGGGGGGCGCTGCCGCGCATAGGATCCTGGAACAGACGGCCGATTTGGTGGGAGCGCTGATATTCCGGCAGGAAGGTGATATTTCTTCCGTCCAGATAAATGCTGCCGCTGTCGGGGAAAAAGCTGCCGCTGATGGCGTTAAGGAGGGTGGATTTGCCTGCGCCGTTGGAGCCGATGATGGTGACGAAATCTCCTGGGAGCAGGTGCAGGCTCAGGCCCTGCAGGGCTGCCTTTTCATGGATGGTGCCGGGGTTGAAGGTCTTGGATATTTTTTCAATCTTCAGCATGAAGGCGGGCCTCCTTTCGCGCAGCCATGCGGCGGCGCAGCATGGGCAGCTGCTTTTTGAAATAGGGGGCGGCGATGGCCAGCACCACGATCACCGAGGACACCAGCTTCAGCATGAAGGCGGGCATATCCAGCCGCAGGGCGATGGTATACACCAGACGGAAGGCAAAGGCGCCCACCACCATGCCGATGGCCCGCTTGAGAATGCTGCCCTTGCCCAGCAGCACCTGTCCCATGAGCAGGGAGGCCAGGGCAATGGTCACCATGCCGGTGCCGATGTCGATGCTGACGGATTTTTGACTTTGGGCCAGCAGGCAGCCGGACAGCCCCGTGAAGGCATTGGCTACGCACAGGCCTACGATGGTGGTAAAGGTGGGATTGATAGAGGAGGAGCGGACCATGTCGGGATTGTCGCCGGTGGCGCGGATGGCCAGACCCAGGCGGGTGCGCAGAAACAGGGCCAAAAAAACGATCACGGCAATCACGGCGATGGCCGCCACAAGCAGCTTATACTGCTCAGCCAGGAAGGTGCCCTGCAGCAGAGCCCGGGCCTTGGTGAATACGGTCTCGGTTTTGTTCATATTCAGCAGGGAGGAGCCGCCCATGACGGCGATATTGACGGAGTAGAGCCCGGTGTTGACGATGATACCCGCCAGGAGGCTGTCAATGCCCATTTTCGTTTGCAGCAGGGCGGTGATAAAGCCGGAGAGGACTCCGGCGGCCATGGCGGCCAGGAGGGCCAGATAGGGATGCCCGGCAATGGCTACCATAGCACCCACAGCCGCACCCAGAGTGAAGCAGCCGTCGGTGGAAAGGTCGCATACATTGAGCATGGAGTAGCTCAAAAACAGTGCCAGCACGGTCAGCGAGCAGATGAGGCCCAGCTCCAGGGCGGTTTGGACCAGAGAAAAAATGTTCATGAGAGACTTCTCCTTTCATGCGCAATGGGTTTGTTTCCCGAGTGGGCGGTGCGAGGGTCATCAGCGGGGGCCCGCTGATGGATGCTTGATTTCTTATTCATTCAAATCGTCGAAGCTCTCGGCGGTGACGATGGACTGGACCTTGGTGCACAGAGGGGCGAAGGCCTCGGCCAGCTCGTCATAGTTCAGGCCCAGCTCCCTGCAGATGTCGGTGTTGATGGTGGCGGTGCCATTGTCGAAGGTCAGCACGGGGGTGGCGGAGGGCTTGCTGCCGTCCAGGAGAATGCCGGAGACCATGTTGGCGGTTTCCACGCCCAGGTTGGCATAGTCCACGCCGTAGCCCAGGAATGCACCGTTCAGGGCGAAGGAGTCAGCGCCGGTGTAGTGGGGGATGCCGGCCTTGGCCAGAGCCTCGTAAATGGCCAGCTCTGCGGTCATCACGGTGTTGTCGGTGGGGGTGAACACGGCGTCGGCCTTGTCGGCCACGATGCTGCTGACGGCCAGGCTGATCTCGTCGGTGGTGGTGCCGTTATACTCCTTGTAGGACACGCCCCTCTTGTCCAGGTACGCCTTGGCATTCCTGATGGGAGCGGCAGAGGAGTCCTGCCCCAGGTCATACAGCAGGGCGATGTTCCTGGCGTCAGGGTTGGCGGCGAAAATCAGGTCCAGGATGGCATCGGTGTCCAGATAGTCGGAGGTACCGGTGATGTTGGCGCCGGGGGCCTCCAGGCTCTCCACCAGACCCGCGCCCACAGGGTCGGACACGGCGGCAAAGACCACGGGAATGTCAGTGCCCTCGGTGGCGGCCTGCATGGCCACGGCCACGGGAGTGGCTACGCCGATCATCAGGTCCACCTTGTCGGCCATGAAGTTGGCGATGATCTGATTCAGCACGGCGGAATCGGTGTTGCAGTTATCATAGCTGATCTCGAAGGTGACGCCCTTCTCCTGGCCGATGGCCTTGAGCCGGGACTCGATGTTGTCCACGATCTGGTTCAGGGATGCATCGTCCGCATAGCTGCAGATGCCGACCTGATAGGATGCGGCACCGGAGGAGCCGATGGAATTGTCATCGCTTTTTTTGCCGCAGGCGAAGAGAGACAGGGCCAGCAGGGCGGCCAGGGCCAGAGTCAGCACACGGCTCAGCATGTTCTTTTTCATCTTTGTTTTCCTCCAAAATTTTATATGGGTATTTTGGGCGGCGGATGGAGGGACCGGTGCCGGCGGCCTGGATTTTAAAAACAAAAAAGGCTTCTGCCCCACATGGGACAAAAGCCTTTGCTTCTGCGATACCACCCAAATTGACATCTTGCGATGTCCACTCGCTTTTACGCACCATCATGCGTACCCCACGGATAACGGGAGGGTTCCCGTCGGACCCTACTTGGGAAAATTTCCCGTTCAAGCCGCCCTCGGAAGGCCATTCACACCGCTGCGCACCGCTCCGATCTCACCGCCCGAAGCTCTCTTGGGATGCCCTGTGCTGTGCTACTCTTCTTCCTCACAGGTTTGTCGTTTGAAATTAAGTGCATTATAATCATATTTTTTGCCTTTGTCAAGAGGGGAAGGCGAAGAATTTTTTGAGAAAATTTTCGGGGCGTTAAGCGAGATAATGTCATGTACAGTGCAGCAATATGGTGAGCATATCTGCAAAAACAATGTATACAGCATCCTGCATCGACGCGGCTGCATCTGCATTGAGGAGTCCCGGAAGTGCGGGGCGCTCACGCGGTCCGAGAAGGATGCCTGCAACGACATATGGCAGGCGGATCTCAAGGGCGGGTTCCGGAGGGAGGACGGCAATTACGGCTGTCCGCTCCCCATTGCGGACGATTGAAGCACGTTATGATTCACCGAACGATCGCAAGGCTGTGAATTGTGTCCCATGTCCGTACACCGCTGTATACCATATTGCTCTTGCCGCTGCAAAGCGTGCAGCTCCTACTCTCCCTGATAGGTCTTTACGAACCTTTCCGCGGCCTGCAGGGGATCCTCCTTCGCGGTCAGCTGGAGCGTGATGGCAGGCTCTTCGCTCTTCGGCTCGACGAACATGCGCTTCTGATACTGCCCGGCCACGCGGGAGACGACGGCAAAGTCGAACTGCGCCAGCCGGAAGCGGAGCGTGCGGCCCTTCTGGGCGATGTCGCGGATGCCGGCGGCGCTGGCGCGGGCGCGCAGCAGCGCAATGGCGATGAGGTTCATGACGCCCCTGGGCGGGTCGCCGTAGCGGTCGACGATCTCGTCGAGCAGCTCGTCGGCATCGCTCTGCGAGCGGATGCCCGCCATGCGGCGGTAGAGGTCCATGCGCTGCTCGCCCGAGGTCACATAGGCCTTGTCGATGTTCGCCGTGACGTCGAGGTCGGCCGTGCAGGCGCTCTCCTCCGGCGACGGCTCGCCGCGCTCCTCGAGCACGGCCTCCTCGAGCAGCTTGAGGTAGAGGTCATAGCCGACGGAGATCATGTGGCCGGACTGTGCCGCGCCGAGCAGGTTGCCCGCGCCGCGAATTTCGAGGTCGCGCATGGCGATCTTGAAGCCGGAGCCGAACTCCGCATAGTCGCGGATGGCGTTCAGGCGCTTTTCGGCGATCTCCGTGAGGACCTTGCCGCGGCGGAACGTCAGGTAGGCATAGGCATGGCGGCTGCTGCGGCCGACGCGCCCGCGGATCTGATGCAGCTGGGCAAGGCCGAGCTTATCGGCGTCCTCAATGATCAAGGTATTGACATTCGGAATGTCGATGCCCGTTTCGATGATGGTCGTGCAGACGAGGATCTGCACCTCGCCCTCGTCCATGCGCTGCATGACGTCGCTGAGCTCCTCCTCGCTCATTTTGCCGTGGGCGACGGCGATCTCGGCGTCCGGCAGGGCGCGCTTGATGCGCGCGGCGCACTGCTCGATGCTCTCGACGCGGTTGTGCAGATAATACACCTGCCCGCCGCGCTCGATCTCGCGCCGCATGGCGTCGATCAGCACCGGCTCGGCATATTCCAGCACGAACGTCTGCACGGGGTAACGGTCATGCGGCGGCTCCTCAATGGTGGACATGTCGCGCAGGCCGGACAGGGCCATGTTGAGCGTGCGCGGGATGGGCGTGGCCGAGAGCGTGAGCACGTCGACGCCGCGGGCCAGCTCCTTGAGCTTTTCCTTGTGCGTCACGCCGAAGCGCTGCTCCTCGTCCACGATGAGAAGGCCGAGATCCTTGAAGACAACGCTCTTCTGCAGCAGGCTGTGCGTGCCGATGAGAAGATCGACGCTGCCCGCGAGCGTCTTTTTGAGAATGTCCTTTTTCTGGCCGGGCGTGCTGTAGCGCGACAGGAGCGCGATCTCCACCGAGTAGCCGAAAAAACGGCGCATCGCGGTCTGGTAATGCTGGCGCGCAAGCACCGTGGTCGGCACAAGGATCGCGCACTGCTTGCCGTCTAAAATGCACTTCATCGCCGCGCGGAGCGCGACCTCCGTTTTGCCGTAGCCGACGTCGCCGCAGAGCAGGCGGTCCATCGGAACCGGCTTTTCCATGTCGTCCTTGATCTCCTGAATGCACCGGAGCTGATCGTCCGTTTCGGCGTAGCCGAACGCCTCTTCAAACTCCGTCATCCACGGGCTGTCCGGCGCGAAGGCGTAGCCCGGCGTGCGGGCGCGCGCGGCATAGAGCTTTGTGAGCTCGGCGGCGAGCTCCTTTGCCGCGGCCTTGGCGCGGCTCGTCGTCTTTTTCCACTCCGCGCCGCCCATGCGCGAGAGCTTCACGGGGCGGTCCTCACCGCCGCCGATGTATTTCGACACAAGGTCGAGCTGTGTCGCCGGAACGTACAGGCTGTCCGACCCGGCGTAACATATTTTAATGTAGTCCTTTTCGATGCCGTCCACCGGCAGCTTGAAGATACCGGCAAAGCGGCCGATGCCGTGGTGCTCGTGCACCACAAGATCGCCGACCGAGAGATCGGCGCAGGAGCCGAGCTTCTCGCGGTCTGCCATGGCACGGCGGCGCTTGCGGCTTCGCAGCGCGCCCGCGGCGATCTGCGTATCGGTCAGCACGGCAAGGTGCGCCTCCGGCGCTTCAAGACCCGCGGAGAGCGCGCCCACCGCAACGGTGGCCCGTCCCTCCGGCGGCAGAGCGCCGTTCGGGAAGCCGCGCAGCGGCGGTATGCCGTTTCGCTCGAGCATCGCTGCGAGCACATCCGCCCGGCGGTCGTCCGAGGCGAACACCACAACGCGGAAATCGTTTTCAAGATACCGCTGCACGTCGGCAAGCGCCGTTTCCGCGCTGCCGCCGTAGCTCGGAAGCTGGCGGACGTTCGTATCGAGCACCGACCGGGGGGAGAGGGGATAGCGCCCCGCGCTGAAGGCGTCCGCCATCACGACAGCGAAGTCCGCGATTTTTTCGCATGCGTCCTTCCACGGCAGGAGATAATCGCCGGTTTCCGCGACCGGGAACGCACCTTCGCGCAGGATCTTCAGATCGTCCGCGAGAGAGTCGGAAATGTCCTTCGCTTTTTCCGCGCAGCGGTTCGGCGCGTCGATATAAACGATAGCGTCCGGCGCGATGAAATCGAGCGCCGTTGAATACTCACTGTATAATTCCGGGAGATACCGGTCGCTCCAGGGCAGGGGCGCGCCGGTGGAAATAAGCTCCGCGTCCCGGCGGAGACGGCGCGCAAGCTCCGTCTGCTCGCGCCGCTCGGCGCGCGCGGCGCGGCTCAGAAGCGCCTTGGCGATGCTCCCGGCACGGCTGGGATCAACGAGCGATTCGCACGCAGGCAGCACACGGAAGGATTCGATATTCTCCGCGCGGCGCTGCGTGTCGGTGTCGAAAAAGCCCATGGAGTCGATCTCGTCGCCCCAGAACTCGGCGCGCACGGGGCGCTCCGCGCCGGGGGAGAAGATGTCAAGAATACCGCCGCGGCGCGAAAACTGGCCGGGACCCTCCACCATGTCGCTGCGGCGGTAGCCGCACGCGAGCAGGCGCGGCTCGAGCGCTTCGGGGCCCTCGCCCTCGCCGAGACGGAGCGTAAAGGCGGCGTTTTCCAGAATATCCGGCGGCAGCGTGCGCTGCAGAAGGCCGGAAACGGTGCATACCGCGACGCCCGCGCCGGCATAGAGCGCGTCGAGCGCGCGCAGCCGCCGCTGCTCCTCCTGCCGGGATACGACCTCGATATCGCGCAGCGCGAGATCGCGCCCGGTGAGCTGCACGACGCTCTCGCCGAGCAGCGCTTCGAGATCGGCGGCAAGCGTTCCGGCGTTCGAGTCATCGGTGCAGAGAACGAAGATAGGCCGGTCGGTCTCGCGGCGGAGCATCGCCGCGCCGAGAGCGCGCATCGCGCCGCCCGATTGGGTCAAAAGGGCAGGCAAATAGCCCTCCTCGACCCTCAGGGGGAGGGTGGCAAGGGAGGGTGTTTTTCCTATGGCTTTGATTATGGCGTCCATAAGTATAGAGAATACACCTTTATCGTGTCGTTTGCAAGAAAAAAGCCTCCCCAGAATGTGGGGAGGTCAGAACCCCTCAGTCACGGCTGCGCCGTGCCGGCCCCCATTCGGGGAGCCAAGTCCGTTATCCAAACTCTTTCTTGTCTCCCCTCGATAGGGAGGTGGGTTTTGCCGCAGGCAAAAGCCGGAGGGGTCTATTGTATGATTGATTACCAAGCGTTATCGAAATCACACCAGCCGTGGTCCTCTTCGACGTCCTCGTCGGGCAGCTCGCCGAGCACGACCGGCACCTCGCGGTACTCGCCCGCGCGGTAAACGATGAGGATCGTCTTGCTGCCCGGCGTAAGACCGTTTTCCGCGGCGGTGAGATCGGCGGCGGTGGCTATGTCCGCGCCGTTCAGCCGGATAATGATATCGCCGCTGCAAAGTCCCGCGACGCTCGCCGGTCCGCCGTCCTCCACGGCGTAGATCTGCACGCCAGGAACCATGGCGTTGCTGTCCGAGCCGTTATAATACTCCGCCGCGGCGCAGCTCACGGTCTGGACGATCACGCCGAGATAGGGACGCTCGCCGGTGGGCGCGCTCGTCGCGGAGGGGGGCGTATCGGCATGGACCGCCGCGGAGATCGCCGCGGCGCCGGAAATATCCCCACCGGTCTGGACCGTCTCCGATGAAGGCGTGGGGACGGCGGTTTTGGTATTCACGACAGGCTTTTCCGCATCGGAAAACGCCGTGGTGAGCAGCGAGCCGAGCACGAAAAAGGCAAGACACAGCACGCCAACGCGCAGCGGCGAGACCGTTTTCTTCGTGCCGGACGATTTTTCTTCCGAAAAAGAGTAGCAGCGCGGCATATTCGGCGCGTCGTCCTGCCGTATATAACTTGCGTCGGTGAATCCGACGGATCGATCGCGCGTGGGTTTTTCGTTCATACCTGCCGCTCCTCTCCAAGTTTTTTCTTATTATAGCGTGGAGTTATGACAAATGCATGAACAACCCGGGAATTTTCCTCGGTATTGCATTTTTTGCGCTTTTACGCTATGATAATTGATTGAAAAAAGGCCCCCTTGTGCAAAGGGGGCTGTCAGCGGAGCTGACTGGGGGATTGTATTCTCCGGAAAACGACAATCCCTCCGTCACGGCGCTGCGCGCCGTGCCACCTCCCTTTACACAAGGGAGGCTTGAATATGGAGGAGGCAATCTCTATGGCAAGCAAATATCTGGATATGTGTCCGCCGGTGTTGGCGTCGCTCAAGGCGGGAACGCCGATCATCGCCATCGAGACCGGATTTTTCATGCAGCTGCCGTACCCGCGCAATCTGGAGGCGCTGCAGGAGTGCGAGCAGGCGTTTTACCGGCGCGACTGCGTGCCGTGCTGCGTCGGCATCGTGAACGGGCGGCTCAAGGCGGGCCTTTCCAAGCAGGACATGGACACGCTCTGCCGCAGCGGAGGCAGCTGCACGCGCTCGCAGATCCCCGCGCTCGTCGGCGGCGGATCGACGTCCGGCACAGGCCCCTCCGCTACGCTGGCCATCGCGCGCATGGCGGGCATTATTCCGGTCATGGCGCCGGGACTGCGCGATTCTCTCGCCGATCTGGACGCGCTCTCCGGCTCTTCGCGGCTCGTGTTCTGCGGCAAGGTGTCGCCGGACAAGGCGCTGCTTTTCTCCTCGCGCGGCGTGCCGGTGCTGCGTCTGCCCGCAGAGGAGCTCGCGGACGCGTATCTCGTGCAGCGCGATCTTGAGGTGAACGAATGCACGGTCATCCCCTGCGGCGATACGCTCGGCGATATTGCCGAGAAAGCCTCCGCCGTGGCGATGGACATCAAGCGCAAGGTCTCGGCGGTATAAAAAAATCTTCCTCGTTATGAGGAAAACCCCTCCGTCAAAACCTCCGGTTTTGACACCTCCCCTGTTAGGGGAGGCAAGTAAGTTTTTCGACGGACTTGGCTCCCCTAACAGGGGAGCTGTCAGCCGTCAGGCTGACTGAGGGGTTTACAATCTTCCCTCTGTCTTGTCTCGTTCCGCTCCCTCGTCAGAGGGAGCTTTTTTATTAACCGAATTTTCCCTGTACGTAATCTCTCGTGCGGCTGTCCTCGGCTTCGTTGAATATCTTCGCCGTATCGCCCATCTCCACGAGCTTGCCGAGCAGGAAAAACGCCGTCTTATCCGAGATGCGCGCGGCCTGCTGCATATTGTGCGTGACGATGACGATGGTGTACGTCTTTTTGAGCTCGAGCGCCAGCTCTTCGATGCGCCCGGTGGAGATCGGATCGAGCGCGCTCGTCGGCTCGTCCATCAGCAGCACCTCCGGCTCGGCGGCCAGCGCGCGGGCGATGCACAGTCTCTGCTGCTGTCCGCCGGAGAGACCGAGCGCGCTCTTTTTTAGCTTGTCCTTCGTCTCGTCCCAGATGGCGGCGCTTTTGAGCGATCTTTCCACGATCTCGTCAAGCTCCGCGCGGCCGCGCACGCCGTGCAGCCGGGGAGCGTAGGCGATGTTGTCGTAAATGCTCATCGGGAACGGGTTCGGCTTCTGGAACACCATGCCGATGCGGCTGCGAAGCTCCGTAACGTCGATCTTGTCGCCGTAAACGTTGTGGCCGTGGAAGAGCACCGCGCCGTCAATTTTGCAGCCCGGCACAAAATCGTTCATGCGGTTGATCGTTTTGAGATACGTGGACTTGCCGCAGCCCGAGGGGCCGATGAGCGCCGTGATCTCGTTGGGAAAAATGTCCGTATCGATGCCGTAGAGCGCCTGAAATGCGCCGTAGTGCAGGTCGAGCTTTTTGGTCTGCAGAATGGGTTCCATAATTTTTACCGTTCCTTTCCGGCCTTGCGCGCCGTGAGCGAGGTGAGAAGATTGAGCGCGAGCGTCAGCACGAGCAGCACCGCCGCAATGCCGAAGGCGATATCAAACTTGCCCTGCTCGCTTGCGTAGAGATACAGCGCCACGGAAAGCGACGCCGAGGAGGATTCGAGCGCTGCCTTGAATCCCAGCAGCCGCAGACCGAAGCCCGCGGTAAAGAGAAGCGCCGCGCTCTCGCCGGTGATACGGCCGATGGAGAGGATGCACCCGGTCACGATGCCGTCCACGGCATTCGGCAGCACGACGGTGCGCACCATGTGCCACTTGCCGCTGCCAAGCGCGAGAGCGCCTTCGCGGTAAGCTCTCGGCACGGCGAGCAGGCTCTCGCGCGTGTTCGCCATGACCGTGGGGAGCACCATGAGCGCGAGCGTGAGGCCGCCGGCGAGAACGCCCTGCTTAACTCCGCCGAGCTTGATGAAAAACAGCATGCCGATGAGACCGAAGAGGATGGACGGGATACCCGTGAGCGTTTCGGCGGCAAAGCTGATGAGCCGCACGACGCGGGGATTTTCCGCGTATTCGGTGATGTACACCGCCGCGCCGACGCCGAGCGGAAGCGCCGCGCCCATGGCGATGAGAATGAGATAGAGCGTGTTGCAGATGTTGGGGAGGATGCCGGTCGTTCCGGCGAGATAGCTCGTCGCCGTCGTGAGGAACGACCAGCTCAGCTGCGGCAGACCGCGCTTTAAAATGATCCCGATCAGGAAGAGAAGAATACCGCCTGTTATCACCGCCGCGGCGATAAGGGCTGCTTTCAGAAAAATTTCCCGGAGCTTTCTCATGCCTTGGCGCTCCTTTCGCTGAGAAGCCGCAGCGCAGCGTTGATGAGAAGAATGAAGAGGAACAGCACCAGACCCACGGAGAAGAGCGCGTCGCGCTGCAGGGAGCCGTAGGCGGCGTAGGACATTTCGGAGACGATGGCGGTCGTGAGAAACCGGACGGAGGCAAAGAGCGACGGCATATTCGCCACATTGCCCGCCACCATCAGTATCGCCATCGCTTCGCCGACGGCGCGGCCCGTGCCCTGGATAACGGAGGCGATCACGCCGCTTTTCGCCGCCCTGAGCGAAACGAGAAACCACGTTTCCGCCTTCGTTGCGCCGAGCGCGAGAGAGGCTTCCTCATATTCGCGCGGCACGGCGCGCAGCGCCGTTTCCGAAACGGACACGATGTACGGCAGGATCATCACCGTCAGCACGAGAACGGCCGTGAGCAGGCACGCGCCGGAGGAGAGGGAGAACGTTTTCTGCACAAACGGCACAAGCACCGTCATGCCCACAAGACCGTACACGACCGAGGGGATGCCCGCGAGCAGCGCCACGCAGCTGCGCGCCGCGGCGGCAATGCGCGGCGGGGCGGCCTTGGCGAGAAACACCGCCGTGAAAAGGCCGAGCGGCACGCCGAGGAGCAGCGCGCCCGCCGTGCCGTAAATGCTCGTGAGGATGAACGGCAATATACCGAATTCATTCGTCGGCGCGTTCCACGTCTCGCCGAAAAGAAAATTCCAAAGCCCGATCTCCCGGATCGCCGGTACGCCGGAGATCACAAGATACAGGCAGATGCACAGCACGAATCCCACCGCCGCGATGCCGCAGAGAAGGAAGATCCATTTTACGATATTTTCCAAAACCTTTTTCTTCATAAATAAGAAAAACTCCCCGACTTTCTTGTCGGGGAGTATTCTACGTTAAGGGTGTAAAATCCGTTACCGCGGCGTTGTAAAATGTGTGTGAAGCGCTGCCGGACTCATTCATGGAGATATAGCGCAGGGCAGCCACCCTTGTCCCACACGCGGAACAGCGTGTAGCCGTAAGTGTTTTCCAGCCGTTCGCGCATGTTTTCGGAGGCGTCGGACACGATCCACTTCGGCGGCGTTTCGCGCAGATATTCGTCCAGCTCCTTGGCAATAAACGGTGAATCCTGACTCATCCAATCCTGCGTCATGGCGTGGCAGAAGCAAGGATCCACATCCAGATAGAGATATACGTTTGCACGCATATCGTATGCGAGCACCTCGCCGGGATCGGCGTCGATGCACGCGCGTATCTCGCTCATGGCCTCCTTCTCGCTGTCCAGATACCCGCAGAAATTGAAGAGGATGCTTTTACCGGCGTGGACGGCCGCCTGCGGCGCATAGGGCAGCAGACAGAACACGAGCACCGCCGCACACAAGCGCTCCGCCGCTTTCTTTCCGGCCGCCATGGAGCGGACGCCCTCAGCGCACACGGCGAAGCCCGGCACGAGCGCCGGGGTGAGGATAAGAAAATAATGCTTGTAGCTGTATCCGAGCACGGCGACCGCCGCACCGAACACGCAGGAGAAAATGAGCACGAGCGCGCTGCCGAGCGGCAGGGCGCCTTTTTTCATCTGGCGCACGGCGAAGTATATCACGACCGGCACCATGGACACGCGGGCAAAATACATCAGCCAGTCCTTCGCCGTCTTGGCGGCGGCGCCGCCGGCGGCGTAGTGGAAGTTATGAAGGAAGCTCGCATACATAAACCGGTCGAACGCGCCGATCCGCGCAAAATACAGAGCGAACGGCCCGATGACAAGCGCCGCGCCGCAGAGCACGAGCACGATGTGCAGCAGCAGCGCGCCGAATTTTTTCTCCCGGCAGAGCAGCACCGCGAATGCGAGCAGCACGCCGCAGACGATGGCGGCATTCGTCGCGCGCATCATGAAATTCACGCCGAAGCAGACGCCGTAGATTACGCTGTACCATTTCGGATGACGGTACGCCGGAGCGCCGGTCTTGATAAACCGGAGCGAGAGCCACAGCGGCAGCAGCGAAAACACGAGCGACCATTCCTCGGTCATGTTTCCCTCGCCGACCGTACCGCAGTAGAGGAACAGCAGCACAAGCACCGAAAGCCACGCCGTCCCCCTTCCGGTGAATAGGCGCGCCGTCCGGTAGGAAAGCTCAAAGGCGAACGTCATAAATACGACCTGTAATATCCAAAGACCCATGCGCCCGCCGAGCAGATAGCCGAGGGCGTTGAAATAAAAGATCATCGGCCCCTTGTTGTCGTAAAGATCAAGATAGAGCCGCAGCCCGTGCGTGATGCCCTTGCCGAACGACATGAACACCGCGGAATCGTAGCCGTAGTAAGCGTTGAGCGGCGTCGTGTAGGGAGAGGCGAACAGCATAAACACCGCGCTGAAGCACAGCAGCACGCCAAGACGCGGCAGCGATCTTTCGTCCAGATATTTTCCAAGCTTTTTCATAATTACTCCTTGTATTTACCGGAACGGGTCGGTATCGTCGTACTGGCTCGGCTGGTTGGTATATGGATTGATATAGACATGGTTGCTGTCGTCGTCAAGATAGTACATATGCAGCGCGTCGCGCATATTGAAATACTCCTCCGAGCCGTTGCGCCAGCCCTGCGAAACGCAGTCGGTCGTATAGATGACCTGCACCTGCGTATCCGGCAGCGCCGCCTTGAGCGCCTCGATCTGATCGTCGCGGTACATGTTGTAGCTGATCCAGAGCCTTTCGAGCCACGTCATGTGCATGAGCGTGTCCAGATCGGCCTCCGCGTCGCGCACGCGCTTGTAGGTGATGTTCAGATGGCGCAGATTCGTCAGCTCCCGGAGCGGCGTTATGTCCGAGGTGTTCGTCCAGAACATTTCGAGCATCACAAGGTTCTTGAGATATTTCAGCGCGGGCAGCGATTCATACTGGCTGTTGCTCACGACAAGATACCGGAGATCCGGGAAGTTTTCAAACATGTCGGGATCGTCGTAAAACTTCTGATGGCCGAGATCGATGGCGATCATATCGCGGCAGTATCGGAGAGCGGCAAAGGAATGGTTGTCCTCCGGGAATTCATAATCGTTGTTGTATACTGTGAAATACGTCCGGTCCGTGCGAAGGCCCCAACGGCGGACCTGCACCATCCACACGAACTGCACGTCCTCGTGCCGGAGATCGATCGCATCCATATCCTCGTCCGATATGCCGCAGCGCAGCATCACGACTTTTTTAAGTTTCGGCAGATAGGGAAGCATGGCCTCGATCTGCGCCGCGTCCTCCACGGTGAGAGGGACATCCGAAAAATCGATCTCCTCGGCGGCGGTCGAGAATCTCACGCCGAAGAGCTGCGTTTCCCATTCGGTAAGAAGATTTGGGTGCGCTGCAGAAAAATCACGCAGCATGTGTTCGGAAAGACCGCAGTCCGTGAGCTTGACGCTCTCCGCGTTAAAAAAAAGCGGTAGCGCCGCAGAAAGCTCGGAGAGATCCTCTTCTGTGAGCGGCGTGCCGGTAAAATCAAGCGCCGTAACATCGCTGGGTATAGTGCGGCCTGCGAGCGTCACGTCCCAGGAAAAGAGCATGGACGGAAATTCTTCTGTAAGGGCGAGCTGATCGGCAGGCGAAAGCGTGCTGTCCGTGAGAACGAGCGTTCGGAGCTTCGGCAAACGGGTAATCGCTGCGCGGAGCATGTCCGCCGAAGCGTCTTGAACCGCAATGCTCTCGCTCTCCCCGTCGAAGCTTTTCTCGCCGAGAGGGACTGTCCAGTGTACCCGCACTTCGGGCAAGGCATTTTGCAGCGCGAGAATGGCGGAAAAATCGCTGCAGGCGCTCACATCAGCTTCTTTGAGATTTTTCAGCCGTGCAAAAGACGGAATGTCCTCCGTGGTGAAATCCGCCGTTACGATGCTTTCGCTCTCTCCGTCGAAGCTCTTTCCGCCGACGGTGACGTCCCAGAGAATGTGCGCGTCCGGAAACCTGCTTTCTATCGTCCGCAGCTTTTTCTCGCTTATCTCCCGTCCGCGCAGATCGATGGTATCGGCGCTGCGCGCTGTGACGGTTCCGTCAACAAAGGTATACTTCCAGAAAAACCAACCGACTGCTGCAAGCAGCAGTATCACCACAGGAAGGAGCCAACACAACCTCTTTTTTTCTTTCATGGTGTCCCCCTCCATTTAGCGGATCTTCTGCGGCTCTTCCACGTTTGTTTCGGATACAATGTAATGCGGACGATGCTTTGTCTCCATATAGGTTTTGGCAATGTACTGCCCCATAACGCCGAGAAAGAACGTCTGCATTCCGCCGATGAAAATAATGACGCAGATCGTGGACGCCCAGCCCGCTACCGGATCGCCGAAGACGGCACGCCGAACGACCAGAAAGATCAGCACAAGGATTGAGACCGCCACCATACCCATACCGAACCAGAACATAGCGCTCAGCGGTGTTTGCGAAAAGTTGATAATGCCGTCCACCGCGTACTTAAAAAGTTTCCAGAAACTCCATTTTGTCTGCCCAGCGACGCGCTCCACGTTTTCATACGGCAACCAGTATGTACGAAAGCCTACCCAGCCGAAAATACCCTTGGAAAAGCGGTTATATTCGCTCATGGATAAAATGGCTTCGACCATTTCCCGGCGCATCAAACGAAAATCGCGTGCGCCGTCTACAATATCGGCGTCGGAGATCCGGTTGATAAGCTTATAAAACTGCCGGGCGAACCAGCTTCGGAGCGGCGGTTCGCCCTCACGGTCAACGCGGCGTGTAGCCACGCTGTCATATTCACCAGTACGGAGGATCTCCAGCATTTGGGGAAGAAGGGACGGTGGATCCTGCATATCCGCATCCATCACCGCCACATAATCTCCCTTGGCGTTGTAGAAACCGGCAAACATAGCGCTTTCCTTACCGAAGTTGCGGGAAAAGGAAAGATATCTCACGCACGCATCCGTTTCGGATAGCTCTTTGAGAATAGAAAGCGTTCCATCCTTTGATCCGTCGTTCACAAAGAGCAATTCGTACGCTTCATTCATGGAAGAAAGAACCGCGCTGCATTCTTGATAGAATATCGGGAGAGCCTCCTCTTCGTTGTAGCAAGGAACAATAATCGATATCATTCTTCTTCTTCCTTTCTTATGTGGCTTTCTTTTTCTGCAGGCATACCGGCCTTTCTGGGTGTCGCCTTTAAAAAAAGGATCTTCCTCCGTCACTATATTTTTATTGCCAAGCGCGATTTTGTCTGCGGAAATATCGTTTTTCGTCAGAATTTCTTCGATGACTTCCTTCCAAGTCTTATCTTGGAATTGTCCTTCGCCGGGCACAGTTTCGTTGGCCAAGGCAAGCGGCTTCTGCACGAGAAAGAGCATTTTAGAGAAGCAGCAAAACACACAAATCCTCATTGCCAGAGTTGCTTTTTGGGCACCATTGTTTGTGCAGATAACCTTTTTTATCCTATAATAAATAGCATGGATAGTCAATAGATGCATTTTAAATACAATTAAAATACGATATATGGTATATAATTAAAATATATTATATAATACATTATATAATAATATATCTTTACACAATTGTGGATAAGTGATATAATTTTATAATGCTGATAATAGTGTCTCCGGGCACTTTACGGATCATAAGGAGAGAGAAAGAATGAATTCCCTCAACGACATATGGAACAGCGTTCTTGCCGTTCTCGGGCAGAATCTGACCGCCACGGCGCTGAACACCTGGTTTGACGACTGCACGCCGGTCGAGATCGTGAATAACCGGCTCGTCATCCACACCCCCACGGAGTTCAAGCGCGACATTATCCAGTCCCGCTTTGCCCAGACGATCATCGATGCGCTCAGCGACCTTTTCTCCGCCGAGTTCAAGCTGACGATCCTCGCCGGGGACGAGCTGGACAGCTACATCTCCGAAACGAAAACGGACGATACGCTCCCGGAGGTCGCGGGCTTCACGTTCGATAACTTCGTCGTGGGACCGTCGAACAAATACGCCCACGCCGCGGCCATCGCCGTGGCGGAAAACCCCGGCAAGCTCTATAACCCGCTTTTCATTTACGGCAACTCCGGGCTCGGCAAAACGCACCTTCTTCTCGCCATCGGCAGCGCGATCCACGCGAAAAATCCGAAGGCGAAGATCGTATACGTCAAGGGCGACGATTTCACGAACGATCTCGTCCACGCCATCCAGGTCGGCGGCGGCGAGGATCTGCGCGCCAAATACCGCAGCGCCGATCTTCTCCTGATGGACGATATCCAGTTCATCGCCGGCAAGCAGCAGACGCAGGAGGAATTTTTCCACACGTTCAACACGCTCTATGAAGCGGGAAAGCAGATCGTCGTCACGTCCGACCGCCCGCCGATGGAGATGAACAAGCTGGAAGACCGTATCCGCACGCGGCTCGAATGGGGTCTTATGGCGGACGTGCAGCCGCCGGATCTCGAAACGCGCATGGCCATCACGCGCAACAAGGCCGCGCAGTTCGGCGTCGTGCTGCCGGACGAAGTTGTAACGTTCATCGGCGAGACGGTCACATCGAACATACGCCAGCTTGAGGGCGTGGTGAAAAAGCTCACCGCCTACCGCGATCTTCTGGAGGACGATATCACGGTTTCAAGCGTCCGCCGCGCCATCAAGGACGTGATCCGCGTCGGAACCTACGTCCCCACGCCGAACGTCATCATCGCGGAAACGGCGCGGTACTTCTCCGTTTCGGAGGAGGCGCTGCGCGGGCAGTCCCGCCAGAAGAACACCGCCACGGCGCGGCAGGTCGCCATGTATCTCTGCCGGAATCTCACGAACATGGCGCTCACCGATATCGGCGCGCAGTTTGAGGGCCGAAACCACGCCACGGTGCTCGCCTCGATCCGCAAGATCGAAGACATGATGCAGGCCAGCCAGGAGTTTGCCATGGTCATCCGCGACGTTACCTACAACATCAATTCCAAGGCATAACGGCAAAAATAAAGTTTTCCACAAGATGTATGTGGAAAAACTGTTTATAAATGTTCAAAACTTTTTTGTTCCGTCCCGATGTGGAAACTGTGGAAAATTACCCCTGAAGTTTTCCACATCCAAAATCCTTGATTTTCAAGGCTTTTGCGGAGTTTTCCACAAGTTTTTTCTCTACTGATACTCGCTTCTAAAAAATATTCTATCTTTCTTTCTGGAAGAAACGGAGGAATCGCCATGAAATTCACCTGTGAGAAATATCTGCTCAGTCTCGCCGTCGCCACCGCGGGCCGCGCCGCCGCTTCCAAAAGCCCGATCCCGGCAATGGAGGGCCTGCTCATTGAGGCCGGACACAACGTCCGCGTCACGGGCTATGATCTCAAAAAGGGCATTTATACGACGTTTGAGGCGGACGTGTCCGCGCCTGGCAACGTGGTAATCAACGCCAAGCTCTTCGGCGACATCGTGCGCAAGCTGCCGGACGGCATCGTTTCGGTCTGCTCGGACGAGAATAACGCCGTGAACATCGCCTGCGGCAACGCCGATTACAATATTTCCGGCACGGCGTCGGACGATTTCCCCGACCTTCCGTCGCTCGACTACTGCAGCAATCTCTCCCTGCCGCAGGATACGATGGCGCGCATGATCGCCGAGACGAGCTTCGCCATCTCCACAAACGAGTCCCGCCCGGTGTACACCGGCGCGCTCATCGAGGTCGATGACAACATTATGACCATGGTTGCCGTAGACGGCTACCGCATGGCGCTCCGCCGCGAGCCGGTGGAAACGTGCGATGTGGAAAGTCTCAAATTCATCGTGCCGGGCGCAGCTCTCTCCGATCTCGAGAAGATCTGCATGAGTCCCGAGGAGCCGGTGAAGATCGCCGTCGGCAGCAAGCACGTTTCGTTCTCCGTGGGCGATACGGTGCTTATCTCCCGCCGTCTGGAAGGCGAATTTCTGAACTTCCGTAAGACCGTTCCCGGCGATTTTCCCATCCAGCTCAAGGCGCAGCGCGCCGATCTCATCCGCTGCACGGACCGCGTGAGCCTCATCATCGACGACCGCACGAAAAACCCGCTCCGGTGCGTGTTCGGGGAAAACATGCTCACCATCACCTGTGCCACGCCGCTCGGCCGCGCGGAGGACTGCTGCCCGCTCGAGGGCGACGGCGGCGGCATGATCGTCGGCTTCAACAACAGCTATCTCATGGACGCTTTCAAGGCCGCGCCCGCCGACACGCTGCGCATCAACATTGTGAACGGCAGCGCCCCCTGCATCATCACGCCGGAGGACGGCGGCGACAGCTTCCTTTACATGATTCTGCCCGTGCGTCTGCGCGCGGAAGGCTGATGCGCGTCGATGCGGTGCAGACGGAAAATTTTCGTCTGCTGCAGGGCGGCCGGTGCGAATTTTCGCCGGGCGTGAACGTCATCGCGGGCGCGAACGCGCAGGGAAAAACGACGCTTCTCGAAGCGGTATATATGCTCACCGGCGCGAAGAGCTTCCGCACGTATTACGATAAGGAGCTCATCGCCTTTGAAAAGGACGAGGCGGCGGTGCGCGGAGAGTATTTCGCGTCCGAGAGAGAGCAGCGCATGGAGATATTGCTCCGCCGCGGCCGGACGCGCACAATGAAGCGCAACGGCGTGAAGCTCTCGGCGGGAGAAACAGAGCAGTGCCTGAAAGCGATCCTCTTCTCCCCGGACGATCTCGCCATGATCCGCGGCGCGGCGTCGCTCCGGCGGCGGATGCTCGATGCCGCCATCACGCAGCTCCGCCCCGGCTACGGCGCGCTCATCGCCGAATACCGGCGCCTGCAGGAAAATAAAACGCGCATTCTGCGCGACTGGCGGGAAAAGCCCTCGCTTCTCGATACGCTGGACGTATTCTCGGACGGAATGTGTATGTGCTCGGCGAAGATCATCCGTTACCGCGCGTCGTTTGCAAGAAGGCTCGCCGAGACCGCGCGAAGCGTGCAGAGCGAATTTTCCCGCGGCACGGAAGATCTCACGCTCACCTACACCACCGTTTCTACCGTGGAAGACCCCGCGGCGGCGGAACGGGAGATATACGAGGCGGTCTCCGAACGGCAGCGCCAGCTGCGCGGCGCGGAGATCGAGAGCGGTCTCTGTCTCGTCGGCGCGCATAAGGATGATCTTCTGATCACCATCAACGGCGCGGACGCGCGGAGCTATGCCTCCCAGGGACAGACACGCACGGCGGCGCTCTCCTTGAAGCTCGCCGAGCGGGAGATATTTCTCGCCGAGACCGGCGAGACGCCGGTGCTGCTGCTCGATGACGTTTTGTCCGAGCTCGACAGCGCCCGGCAGGAGTTTGTTTTGAACCGCATCGGCGGCGGACAGACGCTCGTGAGCTGCTGCGAGGCGGCGAGCGTAGAGCGCATGACGGGCGGTCGCGTACTTTATATGGACAAAGGACGGGTAAACGAAGTATGTACCTCCATTTAGGCGCGGAAACGGTCGTGCGGACCGACAGCATCGTCGCCGTGTGCGATCTCGATAACGCCAGCTCCTCGCACATCACGCGGGAAGCGCTCCGCACCGCGGAGAAGGCGGGCAAGGTCGTGAACGTGGCGGACGATCTCCCCAAATCGTTCGTCGTCTGCCGGGAGGACGGAAAGACCCGGATCTATCTATCGCAGCTCAACACCGCGACGCTTTTGAAGCGCGCGGAGAATATATCCTTTGATTAAACTCATGGAGGAACACCCATGTCGGAAAATACACCAGTCAATCCCAATACCTATGACGCCAGTCAGATCCAGGTCCTTGAAGGTCTGGAAGCGGTGCGTATGCGCCCGGGTATGTACATCGGCTCGACGAGCACGAGCGGTCTGCATCACCTTGTATACGAGATCGTGGATAACGCCATCGACGAGGCGCTCGCGGGCTTCTGCACGCATATCGAGATAGCTATCGAAGACGGCGATAGCATCTGCGTGACCGATAACGGCCGCGGCATCCCCGTGGACATTCAGGAGCAGACGGGCAAGCCCGCACTCGAGGTCGTCTATACGGTGCTGCACGCGGGCGGCAAGTTCGGCGGCGGGGGCTACAAGGTCTCCGGCGGTCTGCACGGCGTCGGCGCGAGCGTCGTCAACGCGCTGTCCGAATGGCTGACGGTGCAGGTGCACAAGAACGGCAACATCTACGAGATGAAATTCTCCCGCGGCAAGA
>OHAJ01000475.1_pt1 | contig 29743 bp, 28 predicted proteins | sample 1577101 | NCBI WGS metagenome assembly OHAJ01 (sample SAMEA3541531, study PRJEB24748) | human gut metagenome | biome: human gut; feature: human-associated habitat; material: faeces | place: China | collected 2012
ATTCCAGACGAGACTTCGGAATGGGAAGAAAATGAGGATGAACTTGCTCGCATCTGTGGGCTGAGATAACTTTTTTATCCTCATCTTTTGTTATAAGAATGCCTTAAATAAAGCTTTTGATAAAAAGATGAGGATAAAAATTTCATGTTTATAAGCCTGCTGCTATAAATATGCGTTTAAAACCGACTGCATCATTAAGCATGGTTAAATGCCTCTATAAGATTTTTTATAAAATCAGGTGTAGCAGTATTAGTGATTTCAAATGTAACTCTATTAGTTTTTATTACAGCAGCTATCATGTTATCTTTAAAATAACTGTCATCATTTTTACATACAGTATGTGTAACAGTTAATTCTATTGATGCTGGGACTTCTTTAGTTACAGGAAGTTCCACAAATGTAGCTGCCTGTCTTTCAAAAGTATCAATACATGTTTCTTTAAGCTTTTTCTGCCAGTAGTAATACTGGTCTTTTGATATGTTGTTTATCTCAAGCCACTGAAGTATCTTCATGCCACTTGAACGGCATTCTTTTATTATGGCTGCCCACTTTTTAAGATTGTGCTGTGTTTCCAGCTCTTTAGCATTCAATAATTATAACCTCCTGAAAAATTTGTGATAGTTGTACGAATTGTACAATTCGTTAAAATGGTACAACTTGTGCAACTGGATTATTACTGTTATAGCAAATTTTTCGGAGTATTTGTAAGTACATGGGTTGGAGCGTTTACATTAGAGAATATAACTGACCTAAAACAGGGTATTTTTTTATGGATGCATTATATTGTTCTTTTGTCAAACCCTTTATATTTTCTAATTCGCGATATATAAGTTGGCAAAATAATTTCCTTGGAATATATTCAACTCGCTCAGTGATATTTTTAGAAATGCTTCTTTGATGCGTTCTTTCTTTTTGCATAAACATTCGTAATGATGCAATAGTTCCTGTATATCCTTCTTTTACTATTTGTTCATGAATTTTTTTGTATGTAATTCCTTTTGAACGCATAGTTATAACTTTCTGTTCGTAAGGAGCCAGTTTTCCCGGAATTCTATTGTCATAGTGCCCATTATCCATAATATATTCATCTTTTAAATAATTTCTTATAGTAACCGTAGTATGACCAGTCAACCGCATAATTTCATCAATTGAATGTCCTTCAGTATATAATTTCCTAACTTCCTCTATGGCTAATTTCTTATTTTTTAACTGTTGAGGATGTTGACGTTCCCGTGCATTTTCTTTTACCTCTGGTATTTCATTTTTGGATATAGAAAGATATTTTCTAATAGTTGTTACAGAAGAATGCAACAGCAGTGCTATATCATTTGCAGTATAACCCTCATCATGTTTCTTTTGTGCAAAGATAATTCGTTCTGCACGATTTCTTGTATCATAAAGTGCTTCCATTTCTTGGTTAATAGTATCTGTTGGAATTACAAGCCGTGATGGAAATAAACGATGTAAATATCTTTCTACCGCATCGGATAAATTTTTTATCAAATGAAAACGATCACTAATCTGAATTGCATCAGGGTGTGCATTACTTACTGCCGATGAATATGTATGTGCACCATCTCTTGAAACCACTTTTAAATTAGGGTAACTTCTAAGCCAATCTTCAACAATTTTAGTTTCGCGGGAATCAATTATATCAATGATTTTGCGGGTATCTAAATCAACCATAACTGTTCCATATGTATCCCTTTTGCGAAAAGCAAAATCATCCACACATATTTTTGTTACGCTGGATTTATCCACAATAGTTGGCATTTTTTTTAAGCAGATCACAAATGCTGCTTTTACATACTTTTATAGATGAATTTTTCAATAATGCAGAGGCCGTTACTGAACTCAGTTTCGTTGATGTATTCATTATTTTATCTAGTAAACGGTTTGTTTTCTTTCCGTTTGGAGCTACAAAATTAAATCGTTCAGAAAACGTTCTATGTGTACAATTTTCATTAAGGCAAAACATTTTTCTTGTATTCAATAAAAGAATTGCTTGCTTATCCTGGATTGGAATATCCTGAATTTCTCGCTGATATATGGAATGAATTTTTGATGAAGTCTCTCCACAAAAAGGACACTTAACATCTTTTTCAATAGATTCTGCAATTAATATAAACTTCTCTTTTTTAATTTTATATCCAACACACTTTAAGCTCTTGTCTAAATTTTGTATAAATTCTTGCTTCATAATATCACCATCCTCCAATAATTATAAAGCAAAATCACTTTATTATCAACTAAGTCTGGAAAGAACCGTTGGAGCGTTTACCCATTATATCTGATAATTGTTCTATTTATATAACGATTAGAGTATGAAACAGTATTAGCCATGCTGTTGGATATCATAACACTGGAAGCAGAAGGCATGGATACATCGTAAGCACTACATAATCCCCCGTAGTGTAATGCTTCAATTCCTGACGTGAATTAGGACAGTTGGAGCATTATACTCTAAGTTCTGATCAGAACTGCAAAAGTTGTAGCATTTATCCGCCGCACAGGAATATTCATTTGTTATAAGAGTAATGATAAAGAGAATTGCTGAAATATGAATTTTTTATGAATAAAGCTTGAACAATTTGTGCAAAAATGTTAATATTGATTTAAATTTTGAATTTTGATTATTCATAATTCACAATTGTATGCATATTTGGAAAAAGGAGAGGAAAATGTCATGCAAAAAATAAGAAAAGTGTTTGCTAAGGTTGTTGCAGGATTGTTAATCGTAAGTAATCTTGCAATAGCAGCACCAAGTATGACTTATGCAGCATCTGCAACAAGTTTTACTACTTATGGTGGATGGAATGAAATGATGTATGCAACTATCAAAGGTGTTAAGGATGCCGATGTTACTGCAGTATCATATTCAGGTCCAGTTAGTGGTTCTCTTACAGGAGAGGACTTTGAGTATCTTGTTAGAGATACAGCCGACGGAGCAAGAGTTGATGTAATGGGATTAAAGCCAGGTACATATACTCTTAAGGTTACTACTAAGACAGGTACATATACCCAGTCAGGAATTGAGGTTAATGCACAGGATAGATCGGGATATGCGCATTACAATTATACTGATGGTGTAGGTGCTTATAATGATGATGGTACATTAAAGGATAACGCAATTATTCTTTATGTAACAGATGAAAACAAGAATACAGTTACACTTTCTTATGGTGGAGTAACAGTTTCAGGCATTGGTAATATTCTTAACTCAGTCGGTAAGGCATGTGGTGAAGCAGGTCATGAGACAGAGTGTAAGAAGGTATCGAAAGGAAAGACATATTACGGCAAGGGTAATACTAATCAGGGTATTCTCCAGTTACTTGCTCAGAATAATATACCATTAGTAATTCGTATGGTCGGAGCAGTATCAGAGTCTGGTCTTTATAAGGCAGGAACATGGGCAGCAGCTAATGCGGGACTTATTGATGGCCTTACAGATTATGATTCTAATGATTATGGCGGAAGTGTTGGCGATAACGGTCATATGGCACGTATGAAGTCAGCAAAGGATGTAACAATTGAAGGTGTTGGTACAGATGCAGCTATGGATGGATGGGGAATTCATTTTATGTCTGAGACATCAACAACAGCAGCTGGATTAGGAAAGAGCTTTGAGGTTCGTAATATTACATTTATGAATCAGCCAGAAGATGCTATTGGTATGGAAGGCGTTCAGGAGGGCTCTGTTATAACAGCTCCAGTTGAAAGATGCTGGATTCACAACAATGAGTTTTACAGCCCTTCTATAGCAGGACCTGCAGAATCAGATAAAGCTGAAGGTGATGGATCATGTGATTTCAAGCGTGGTGAATACCTGACAGTTTCATATAATTATTTTGAAGGATGTCATAAGACTAACCTTGTTGGTTCATCAGATACATCGTTACAGTATAATCTTACATATCATCATAATATCTGGAAGGGATGTAAAGCAAGACAGCCTCTTGGACGTCAGGCTAATATGCATTTCTACAATAACCAGTTTATAGGAACAACAGATTATGCAATGAATACAAGAGCTAATGCTTACATATATTCAGAGTACAATTTGTTTTTTATGACAAAGAATCCTATGGATGTAAGATCAGGAGCAATTAAAAGCTATAAGGATTCATTTTCGTCTTGTATTGGAGCAATGACAGGAACAGTTGTTACAGATAAGTCAACTAAGGTTAAATCTGGCAACAAGTATGAGAATTTTGATACTGACGCAGCACTTTCATATATTCCTAGTGGAACTTATCAGTTACAGACAAGTGTTACAGATGCAGCCAAGGTTCTTAAGGCATATAATGGATGCATGCCAGAGACAGTTAAGAGACCAGAGAATGTTACAACTTCAGAGTGTTCATTGTTACCATATTGTGCACCTGGTGTAACACCAATTAATATATCTGATTATCCATATACAGCAGCGCCAGGAAAGCTCAGCAAGACGGTATATGCATTCACAGTAGGTGGAACAGTAGATGTTACTGTATCATTTGCATCGGAAGCGTTAACTACAACAGGTTGTCTTGTTAATGAGACTGGTGAGTGCTTCCAGGTAGGAAGTGGTACTGTTACAGGTCTTCCAGCTGGAACGTATATGGTTATGCCATATAATGTTCAGTCAGGTGGTAATGGAGTTAATCCGGCAGCAGGTACATTTAAGGAGATGACTATTAATTCAATTACAATTAATGCGGCTGATCCTAATGCACATTATCATAATTATGTATCAAAAGTAACAAAAGAAGCTACATGTACAGAAGAAGGGGAAGTTACATACACATGTATAGCTACTAATGGAACTTGTGATAAGAAGACATACACAGAGGTGGTTCCAAAGAAAGCTCATACATATGGAGAATGGAAAGTAGTTAAAGAAGCAACAGAGACAGAAGAAGGGCTTAAGAGTCATTCTTGTACAGTATGCGGGGCTGAAGAAACAGCATCTATTCCAAAGAAGGGTTCAACAGGTGGAACAGAGACACCAGAAGTACCAACAGGAGATTCTAAGGTACATAATTTTACAACATCAGATGCAAATAGTTCATTCTTTGTAATTTCTGGTAATCTTGCATCAAACAAGGGAACAGTAACGTATAATGGACTTACACTTACACAGTGCCTTAAGATGGAGTCATCAACAAGCATTAAGTTCACAGCACCATCTGCTGGAAAGCTTACACTTGTATTTGGAGAAAGTGGTAAGAATGTAAAGATTAACGGAAAAAAGAACGCATCAGATTCTAATTGTATAGTAACAGTTGATGTTGCAGCTGGAAGTGTAGAGATAACAAAGGGAGATACAATGAATCTCTACTATATGGTATATACACCATCTGGAACATCAGAGACAACACATACACATAAGTATGAGTCAAAGATAACAAAGCAGGCAACATGTACAGAGGCAGGAGTGCTTACATATACATGTACATCTACAACAGGAACATGTGACAAGAAGACATACACAGAAACAATCCCGGCAACTGGACATAAGTTCAGCACAGAGTGGACAGTAGATGTTGAAGCAACAGAGACAACACCAGGAAGCAAGAGCCACCATTGTACAGTATGCGGAGAGAAGACGGATGTTACAGAAATACCTGCAACAGGACCAAAGTATGATGCAGAATATTATGCACCAGTGTTTGATGCAGAGTATTATCTTGCAACTAATCCGGATTTAAAGGAAGCATTTGGAGATGATGCACAGAAAGCACTTGCTCACTTTGTAGAATATGGAATAAAGGAAGGTCGTCAGGGCTCAGCAGAATTTAATGTATATTCATACAGAGCAAGATATGCAGACCTTGATGCAGCATTTGGAGATGATTTAGCAAGCTATTATATGCATTATATAAATGCAGGAAAATCTGAAGGAAGGCGCTTTTGAAAACTGTTCCGCATAGCTCTGATTTTCCCCAAGCTCCGACCCCTTGTTCCACTGTCTGGAAGAGCAGCCGCAGGAGAGTGACAATACAGCCAGCATGAAAATAATGAATACATTTTTACGCATGAATTATATAGCTCCCTTCCACGCAAGACTTAATTTCTGAAGCCGCTACATTGTAATGCCGTCCCTGATATGCCTTAAGATAGGTGCAATCTGCAACCCAAAAAGTATCCGTTATCTTATCATAACCATCAATAACAATATAGTGAAGAGTAGATCTGCTAATGCCACTTCCATTGTAATATGATAAAGTTCCATACGGAGCAGCTCTAAGAATAACAGGACGATCTGCTGCTAAACTTGATTTTATATAATTGGTTAATTTTGTAGTTGTCATAGTGCTTCCAACAAACGTATAGGCATATTTATTTGAAGCATTAGATTTCAGTTGCGAATTCAAATAATCCACAATTGCGTATACAAATGCAGTTGTTTCTCCACTTGGAATCACTTTCTTACTGATAGCTGTTTGCGAAGGCTCTTTATAGGTTGAAATAAGGCTATAACTATCATGTGAATATATGCCAGTTAGAACCATTAAAGTACTCGCAACTCCACACCATGTGTCTTTTTCTTGAACGATCTTTGTATTTACTGAACAAGAATACAAGTTTCCGCTACTAGAAACGTCTCTTGATAACCCTTGATTTTGTTCCTTAATGAGTCGATCATCAATCTCCAGTCTTGTAATAATATTATCTAGGGCCGCTTCCTTATCATGCTGAAACTGATAAAGAAATTCAGATGAATCTAAGTATTCCTCAATTATTTTTTGCTTGTCTGCATCATTCAAACTAATATGGGAGAGGTGATTATAGATCCATCTGTAAACTTCATTAGGGTCAGAAACTTCAAACTGCGTAGAAAAACCAGATTCCGCAGCCGACAGTACCGAATTTCCCATAGTAAGGGCAACAATCGTAACCATAACAGCTATTTTCTTTAGTGCTTTTTTCATAATAACCCATCCTTTCATTAGACAAAATTCCCAATTAAGCAACAATAAACTGGATTCTTTTAGTTAAGAATTCATTTATTGTATTTACATTATACCACAAACCCTTATAGATGTCAATAATTATTATTTAATTTTTTAAAAATTCATTTATTTCTCCTTTATTCCTAATAACACAAAAGGGAGCGCACTCCACGCTCCCTCTGTTTTGTTGCTTAAAGCTATTTTTAGTCCATTCCGCCAAAATGTTCAGCAATTCCGGAATTACGGGTGTTTACCTGACCTCCTGGCCCCGCCTCACAAAACGGACGCCGAAATTACTTTCTTACAACCTTGTGGTAAACCTTCTTGCCCTTGCGGATTATTACCTCGCCGTCGATCGTGATCTCAGCGTTCGGATCCTCAACGATAACATCGTTGACTGCAACGCCCTTACCCGCGATAAGTGTTCTTGCCTCGCGCTTGGAATTAACAAGCTTGGTGGCTACCATCAGGTCGAGAATGCCGATCTTGCCATCGGGGAGCTCAAGCTCGGTAGTGGGCATGTTCTCGGTGTTGCCCTTGCCGCCGAACAGAGCCTTTGCGGCGTCGAGCGCCTTGTTCGCTTCCTCCTCGCCGTGAACCAGCTTTGTAAGCTCGTATGCGAGTATCTCCTTAGCCTTGTTGAGCTGACTGCCCTCCCAGCCGGACATAGCCTCGATCTCCTCGATGGGGAGGAATGTCAGCATGCGAATGCACTTCATTACGTCCGCGTCGGCTACGTTTCTCCAGTACTGGACAAATTTACAAAAAAATGATTAATTTTGTAGTATGCAAATTGAAGCGGCTTTGTATCTGATACCTGTGGAGATCGGCGAGGGTCCGTCAGAGATGACTATTCCTGCCGGTAATCTTCATATCGTCAATCATATAAGGACGTTTATCGTCGAGAATCTACGTACGGCCCGTCGCTGCCTGCGGCACTGGAACCGATCTTTCCCGATCGATGACTGTGAATTCCATGAGCTTAACGCCCATACGCCCGCACAGTCCGTCTCGGGCTTTCTCGAAGCGCTACGGAGAGGGGAGCCTGTAGGAATCATGAGCGAGGCCGGTTGTCCCGCCGTAGCGGATCCCGGAGCTTCGGTCGTAGCCATAGCACAGCGCGAAGGATTACGTGTCATTCCTCTTGTCGGCCCTTCAAGCATTCTGATGTCGCTTATGGCATCCGGATTCAATGGTCAGGGCTTCGCTTTCAATGGCTATCTGCCGATCAAAGAAGAGGAACGTCACCGTGCCGTCAAGGATTTCGAGAACCGTTGCTCCCGTCTCGGTCAGACCCAGATATTTATAGAGACTCCTTATCGGAATAATCGTCTGATACACTTTCTCGCCTCCAATCTCAGACCTGACACATTGCTTTGCGTGGCATGTGATATAACAGATCCTGCACGCGAGTCGATAATAACCCTCCCTGCCTCGAAATGGAAAAATAACAATACCGACTACGACAAGCGGCCGGCGATATTTCTGATTCACCGGCAGTGAAGGATTATATGAAAAACTCGAAAAAAAGAATCATATTCGGCCAGCAGATGGAACTCCCTTTCGAGGAATGGGAGGAAACGCCGGCCGGTCTCTCCGCACCGCTGCTGGAGGACCCTGCGCCGCATACGGAACTTGCGATTGACGAGGCGGACAGGGCTGCGGACACGGTGTCGCGCAAACATCTGCACTACATATCTTTCGCATCCGGCTCAAGCGGCAACAGCTGTTATGTCGGCAACGACCGGGGCGGCATAGTGATAGATGCCGGCATTCGCGCCGACCAGATCGAGGATATACTTCATGACCATGGCGTGTCGATGCGTCACGTCAAGGCTCTTGTCCTTACCCATGACCATAGCGACCACGTGCGCTACTCCTACAGTCTGCTGCGCAACAACAGGCATCTTTCCCTGTATTGCACTCCCCGCGTTCTGAACGGGCTTTTGCGTCGCCACAGCATATCCAAGCGCATAAAGGAATATCATACCCCCATATTCAAGGAGATCCCGTTTAAAGTGGCCGATATGGAGATCACCGCCTTCGATGTGCCTCATGACGGTTCGGACAATATGGGCTTCTCTATCGATTTCGAAGGCCATAGATTTGTCCTTGCCACCGATCTCGGTGCTGTCACAGACCGTGCGAGGTACTATATGAGTATGGCCAACTATCTTGTGATAGAGGCTAACTATGATTCCGACATGCTGAGACTCGGACGTTATCCTGAGTATCTGAAAGCGAGAATACGCGCGGGAAACGGACATCTCGACAACCGCGACACCGCAGCCTTTCTGAAGGAGATAATCAATCCCCGGCTCAAATATATATTCCTGTGCCATCTGAGCAAGGACAACAATACGCCAGTCAGGGCTCTGAAAGAGGTGCGTGACGCTCTTGTCGAGAGAGGGGTTACGGTCGGTCATGCCGAGGAATCTGTTTCTGATCGCAAGGCTGATGTCCAGCTTATGGCCCTTCCCCGTTTTGATCCTACACGTTGGTTTGTATTCCGCTAAACGTGGGAGATGTATATGCGTCATCCTATCAGTTGAATATTTTTATGTATGGATGAGTCGGATTAAAAGCATTTCATAAAGATTTTTTAACAAATTATGACGTTTTTTCAAAATAATTAGATACATTTGCAGAGTTTTTTGTTATTTAGATTGTGATCAAGGTTATTCTAAATAGGAAATCTCTGTATTGCAGCACGTTCTGTGCGGTAATGCTGATGACGTCCTGCGGAGCAGGTTCTCATGATAGTAAAGGCGGCACGGATTCCGCATATCCCGATGCCGAAGAGGAATTTCATGCCGATAATGATATCGCCATGACTGTGCGCAGTGTGGCCGATGCCATACGTGTCGGCGAGACTCTTGACAGTGTCGGCTATAATTTCGAGGGAGTGCTTACCGACGGTATAGGACGTCCGCTTTACACAAATCTTCAGGGGCTGCCGGGTTCATGGGATGTAGACGTGCTTTCGGATTCAAGCATTGTGATACGCAATGTCGACATCGGTGACCTTCTGCCTGATGATCTGGAGAGTTATATCGCGTCCAGTCTTGAGCTGACTGACGCAAATATCATCGATTCGTTCGAATACAATGAAGCGGAAGGTGCGGAGACTACAGTCTATGATTTCGGAGGAGGCTATTTGCGGTATGAGGTGCGCACCGCCACCGCCGCCAATGGACTTGAAGGAGCTCTTGTACGCATAACCGCCACGCGCGCCATGCCTCATTAGACCTTTCAGGATACAATAACAAACAGGATACAATAATGATTGGCGCCGATTCGAGACAATCGGCGCCAATCATATTTATGGGATGGTGGTAATGATTATTTTGTCACACGTTCGAGCCAGTTGACCATTGCGAACATGACGCCCATTGAAATGGCGCATACGCTGAGGAATACGGTCCATGCAACCCATATCGGGCATGAGTTGTAGATCAGAGGACCGATCCAGAGGAGAAGGTTTCCGACAGCGGTAGCTCCGAGCCAGAGGCCCTGGCAAAGACCCTGCAGGTGCTTGGGAGCCACTTTGGATACGAACGAAAGTCCAAGGGGCGATATGAACAGCTCGGCTACGGTCAGGAAGAAATAGAGTACGAAGAGAACCCATGGCCCTGTCTTCATGGCCTCGGCTGTTGCGGCGGGAAGTGCCTTGAAGGCATCGGCCGAAGGATAACCTTTGACTGCCGAGAAGACTACCAGGAAGAGATATGCAATGCCGGCAAGACCCATACCGATGGCGATCTTGCGAGGAGTCGAGATTTCCTTGCCGCGGCGTCCGAGCCAGGAGAAATACATCATCACGAACGGAGTGAGGATTATCACATAGAACGGATTGAGAGCCTGCCAGATTTCGGGGGAGACGGAATCCGTCTTCACGAAGTCGCGTGCGAACAGAGAGAGCGACGTGCCGTTCTGGTGGAATGAGAACCAGAAGAAGATCGCTATGCCGAGCACTGCGAAGAGAGCATACATGCGCTGTTTGATCTCCTTGGCCATCTGTGCCTTCTCGGCGGCAGAATAGTTCTCGGCCTCTCCTTTTTCCTTGCGTGCGGGAGTGGGGAGCATCTTCTTGGTGCCGAGGAAAATAAAGAGCGAGATCAGCATGGCGGCCACAGATGCGATGAATGAATAGTGGATACCGGTATTGAATACGTTCAGATATTGTGTGCAGAATGCCGATATGTCGCCCGATGCATTGCCTCCTACCTCGGTGATGAGTGAGTAGAGATTGTTGAGGTTCTGGGTGTCCATAGAGTTGGTAAGGCTCAGATATTCATGGCAGAGAGCCGGCAGCGAGGCGTTGTAGGCAAGCCCGTTTTCACCCAGCCACCAGCTGCGGAGCATAGGTGCCACAAAGGGGGCGAGGACACCGCCGATGTTGATGAATACGTAGAAGATCTGGAAGCCTGCGTCACGTTGGGATGCATAACGCGGATTGTCGTAAAGCTGGCCGACTATGGCCTGGAGATTGCCTTTGAAGAGACCGTTTCCGAACGCGATCATAAACAGCGCGAAACATGTCAGTGTCAGCAGCCATGCCTGATTGTCGGCAGTAGCGAAGATGGGGAATGCAAGGACCACATATCCGGCCGTCATGACTATGAGACCCCAGATGATGGTCGATTTGTAGTTCTGTGTCTTGTCCGCGATAAGACCGCCGACGAGGCTCAGCACATAGATGCCTGCATAGAAACAGGAATAGACGATCGCGCTGGTTTCCTCTTTAAGTCCGAATTTCGAACAGAGGAACAACACCAGTACTGCGTTCATGATGTAGTATCCGAACCGCTCGCCCATGTTGGAAAGGGCCGCCGGTATCAGACCTTTGGGATGGTTTTTGAACATGATAGTGTATTTAGGTTAGAGATTATGTCTGTCTGAGTCGGACCGGAGGAGTTGTCATTTCTGACTGCCGACGATCTTGAAGGCCCGGGCATAGTCGTGGATCTGACGGATCATCGCCACAAGGCCGTTGGAGCGTGTGGGGGAAAGGTGTTCTTTCAGACCTATCTTGTCTATGAAATAGAGATCGGCGTCAAGGATCTCGTCCGGGGTTCTGTGATTGAGCACTCTCATGAGGAGGGCTACTATGCCCTTGACTATCAGAGCGTCGGAATCGGCCTGAAAACTGATGGTGCCGTCGCTGCCGGTCTTTGCATCGATCCATACGCGACTTTGGCAGCCTTCTATCAGATTCTGAGGCGTTTTCTCGTTTTCGGGATAATCGGGAAGTGTATTGCCCAGGTCGATTATATATGCATAGCGGTCCATCCAGTCGGACAAACCGTCGAATTCTTCGATTATTTCGTCTTGAACTTCGTTGACTGTAGTCATGTCTTTTAAAATGTTTGAAAAACAAATGTCGGATGTTTGGTTGTCAAAGATAAGCATTTTTTTTCAGATATCACAGATAAATTTAGGGAGGGAGCTCTTTTTTGATGTGATTTATAAAAAAAGTTAATTAAATCGTTAAAAGGAACAGGATTATTAAGAATAATTTGGAGATTCCGAATTTAAGCGTTAACTTTGTCGCGTGAACGGATTAATGGACTCTTAAATGAGGGTCTGTTATTTTTTTACGCGTTTCCAGACACATAGACGCGTGTCTGAGCATAATCGGTCCGCTCGATTTCTGCTCTCCTTGCGTTTGAACGGATTTGCAGAAGCGGATATTGGTTCCATAAAGAAAATTAACGAAATAAGCCTTAATTAAGAAATGGCAACATATCTCACCCAGGAGGGTTACAACAAAAAGATGGAGGAGCTCAGCGCTCTTGAGGCGCAGCGTCCTCTGATCAAGCAGGCGATAGCCGAAGCCCGCGACAAGGGCGACTTGTCGGAAAATGCCGAGTATGACGCCGCCAAGGAGGCGCAGGGTATGCTCGAGATGAAGATCGCCAAGCTCAAGGAACTGGTGGCTTCCGCCCGTATCATCGATGACAGCCAGCTGAACACCGATGTGGTCCAGCTGCTCAATAAAGTGACTATCAGAAACGTCGCCAACGGCGCGCAGATGGCTTATACCATTGTGACCGAAAGCGAGGCTAATTTCAAGGAGATGAAAATCTCGTCGACAACTCCGATAGCGAAGGCCCTTATCGGCCATCGTGTGGGCGACCGTGTGAAAGTGCAGGTTCCCGCCGGAATGATGGACTTCGAGATTGTGAAAATAGAAATTTGATTGTAGGAGATCTTTTCTGCAATGCCCATTTCAAATCGTGTCGCTTCCGGGCACACGGCATAATTCATCCCAAATTTAACTGACGCTGCTGCACGGATCGGCCGTGCAACTTGCGGTAATCTTAAAAATCCATCATGACTATTTTCTCAAAAATCATTGCAGGCGAGATTCCTTCTTACAAGATCGCCGAGAACGACAAGTTTTATTCTTTTCTCGACATCAACCCTGTCAACTGGGGCCATACGCTTGTGGTGCCAAAGCAGGAGACAGACTATATTTTCGACATCCCCGACGCCGATCTCGGCGAGATGATGGTGTTTGCCAAGAAAGTCGCAAAGGCTCTCAAAAGCGTAATGCCATGTCGCAAGATCGGTGTCACGGTGCTGGGACTTGAGGTTCCCCACGCGCATATCCATCTTGTGCCGCTGCAGAAGGAGGGAGACATGGACTTCCACCACAAGATAGCGGATCCCGATCCGGAGCGCATGCGCGAGATCGCCGACAAGGTGTCGGCGGCTTTTGAGGCGGAAGCGTAAGGATATTCATCTGTCGCAGCAATATTTTTGACCCGGGGCATCATAATTGATGGCCCGGGTTTGTTATATCAGTAGTATATTATCCTCAAATCAGCATATATGGACAATTTCACATTCTGCACTCCAACGGAGTTCATTTTTGGCCGCGACACCCAGAGCAAAGTCGGAACAGCTCTCGCAAGCCGCGGCGCATCCAAGGTAATGATAGTCTACGGTTCTGAACGAATCCGCGAGAACGGTCTGCTTCAGCAGATAGAGGATTCGCTCACCAACGCAGGTGTCCTCTTTGTGGAATATGGAGGCATAAAGCCCAATCCCACGGCCGAGAGTGTATATAAAGGCATAGGTGTGGCTCTCGAACAGTCTGTGAATTTTATTCTTGCCGTCGGCGGCGGCTCTCCTATAGATGCGGCCAAAGGCATAGCGCTGGGCGCGGTGTATCCCGGCGATTTCTGGGATTTTTACACCGGCAAGGAGACTCCGCGTTTCGCACTTCCTGTAGGTGTCGTGCTGACAATTCCCGCCGCAGGCTCCGAAGGCAGCGGCAACTCCGTGATTACCAATGAGGAGACACATCAGAAGATCTCCGTGAGGTTTCCCGGACTGTTGCGTCCGCGTTTTGCAATCATGAATCCCGAACTCACCATGTCGCTCCCCTGGAATCAGACGGCTTATGGCGTGGTCGATATGCTGGCGCACATATACGAGCGATATTTCTCCAATACGACAGGTACTCAGCTTGTGGACGCGTATTCCGAGGCGATAATGCGCGATGTCATGGATCAGGCCCTTACCGTGAAACTTGATCCGGACAATTATGATGCACGCGCCGATCTGATGTGGGCCGGTACTCTTGCCCACAACGGACTCTGCGGAGTGGGCAAGGTAGAGGACTGGGCGTCTCACAGGCTTGAACATGAGATATCGGCCTTCTACGATGTGGCGCACGGAGCCGGTCTTGCCGTGATGATTCCTGCATGGATGACGTTCTGCGCGAGCCGTAATCCTGATAAACTGTGGCGTTTCGCCATCAATGTGATGTCGGTAAACCCGTCAGGCAAGACCACCGACGAGATCATTGACGAAGGAATCTCCGAACTGAAGAATTTCTACCATGATCTCGGACTTGTGACAAATCTTAAGGAACTCATAGGCGCGGAGCCTGATATCGACAGGATGGTCGCTTCTCTCGAACGCAATGTCGGCAGCGTTCTCGGCAACTATGTGCCTCTGTCGATGGATGACTGTCGGGAGATTTACAGGATAGCGTGCGAACAGTGATGGTTGTCGAGAATTTCATAAAGATATATGAGCGCAGTTTCATAGAGAACTGGGACCTTCCGGCGCTTACCGATTATGTGTCGAAGCGCACCTTGTCGTATGCGGATATGGCCACGACTATAGCCAAAATACATACGCTTTTCGACAGCCTTGGATTCAGGCCCGGTGTCAAGATTGCCCTTTGCGGCAAGGATTCCATCAACTGGGTGCTTGTATATATGGCCACCGTCACTTATGGCGGCGTCATCGTGCCGATTCTTTCCGACTTCAATCCTGTCGATATCACCCATATCGTCAATCATTCGGAAGCGGAGCTGTTTCTGGTCAGTCCCCATATATGGGAGCAGATAGAACCTGATACTCTCCTGAATGTCAAAGGGGTCATAGCTATCGATGACATGCAGGTGCTGCATGAGGCTTCCGGATCGGAGGTCACGCATGCGCGCAGGCTTCTCAGCCGGCGTTTCCGCCGGCTGTATCCCGAAGGCTACACGTCGGAGGATATCCGCTACCCTCTGCGCGACAACGATGAAGTGGTGGAGATCAATTATACCTCCGGAACGACAGGATTCTCAAAGGGAGTCATGCTGACAGGTGGCAATCTTGCCGGAAACGTCTGTTTCGGTATGGACACGATGTTGCATTTCCGGAGTTCAAGGGCTCTTGCTTTTCTTCCGCTCGCACATGCCTATGGCTGTGCTTTCGACATGCTGACCCCGCTTGCCGTAGGCAGTCACGTCACTCTGCTCGGGAAGACACCCTCTCCCCGTATCCTTATCAAGGCTCTCGGTGAAGTCAGACCCAATCTTGTCATATGTGTGCCGCTGATCCTTGAGAAAATTTACAAGAACCAGATATTGCCGATGATTTCGAAGGGCACCATGCGGTGGACACTCGCCGTGCCGTTTCTCGATTCATATATTTATTCGAAGATACGAAAGAAACTCATCGATGCGTTTGGCGGAGAATTCGAACAGGTCATTGTCGGCGGCGCGCCTCTGAATCATGAGGTAGAGGAGTTTCTGCACAAGATACGCTTCCCGTTCACGGTAGGCTACGGCATGACCGAGTGTGGTCCGCTTATCAGTTACTCTCCTTGGCGCGAATTTGTGGTCGGAAGTTCCGGGCGGACTCTGCCCGACATGGAATCGGTCGTTCTTTCGGAAGACCCCGAGAATGTCCCCGGCGAGATATGTGTGCGCGGAGTCAATGTGATGAAAGGATATTTCAAGAATTCGGAGGCGACCGAGGCGGTGCTCGATGCTCACGGATGGTTTCATACCGGCGACATGGGGACCCGCGCTCCCGACGGCACGCTTTTCCTGCGGGGGCGTTCCAAGACTATGATCCTGTCCTCTTCCGGACAGAACATATATCCCGAGGAGATAGAGGCAAAACTAAACAACATGCCATTTGTCTCCGAAAGTCTTGTAGTGGAACGCGACGGCAGACTCGTGGCTCTTGTCTATCCCGATTACGACGCTCTTGACAAATTTGACGTCTCGTCGGCCAATCTTGATCCGACCATGGAGAATATCCGCCAGGAACTCAACAAGATTGTCGCTCCTTACGAACAGATCTCCCGGATCATACCGATGCCGACCGAGTTCGAGAAGACCCCGAAACGTTCCATCAAACGTTTTCTTTATACACGCTGATCCGAAACCGCTGATCAGTGGACTGGGACGGTGAACAATTTGCCTCCATAGTCTTTATAATAACAAAACCTTAAGAATAAGTAGCTATTGAAAATTAATTGTTACAAGATTCAAAAGCTACATATATCGTTTAATTTTTAATAGCTACTAAAGACTATGGAGGCAAATAATTACAAAAATATTGAAAGTCAGAAGCGCAGGGACGATTCCCATGACTCGTTCATGATCAAGGCCGTGCTGTGGTTCATAGCCCTTTGCGTCGTCGGCTTCATAGCATGTGTCATACTCGGAATGCTTAAAGTCGCTATCCAGGCGGTGGTCATCATAGCGGCCGTCCTTATGTTCATAGCTCTTCTCGGGTGGGTGGCCTATGAGAAAATAAAGGCACGCATACGCGAACGGCATGAAAACGATTCCGACTGACAGATTCTTTGATCCGCCAGCCGGAAGCGACATGCAGTTGAATTTTTATGTGATGTTTACTTGAGGAGGAAGTGGTCTCCGGATTCCTTTACGATATTTTCGTAATATTTTTTATCGTATCCGGGGAAAGTCGGATAGACCGGCAATCCGTATTCCGATTTGATGAAATTGCCGTTCTCGTCAGTTTTCTTGACATTTCCGTCCATACATTTTACAAAAAGATATCCGGCGAGATCCCTGTATGAATCTGTCGCGTCTTTGGCTACGGCTGCCGCATCGGCATTGACTGCCTTGCGGTATCCCTCCATATCGCCTGCGTTTACGAGCGCGACAAGTCTCTTTTCGATTTCAGGACGCTCCTCCTGGAATCCCTTTTCAAGTCTGCCCTGAACCTTGCGGATATCGGGAATCATCTGGTCATACCGGTTATATGCCTGGTTAGCCACGATATTGTTTACCCAGAAGTTTGCGTCGAGCGACAGAGTGTTGATATCGCCCGGAGCGAGTTCGGCGGGCACTTCCGTCACACCGCAATATATCGGCATATATACCGATGTGTTGGTGTCGTCCGTGCCGAACCACAGCACACCGCCGACAGCGTCGGGAAGCCAGTCGCGGCTCTGGCTGACATAGCTCCATCCGGTTTGCTGAGTGGCTATTGCACGTTCCATGCAATATTTTTTGCCGTCCACCTCATATTCCATAGGTCTCCAGCGGTAGGGAGAATGATAAGGTCCGGCGCCTATGTCGGAAGTCATCTCATAGGGTGTACCCTCGAAATGATCGCGCATCGCGTCCTGCATCTCCGCCAGAGAGACTTTGCGGTCGGGAACGATATAGAGAGGCATCGGTTCGTCGCTGTCGGCGTTGCACCAGGCGAAATACTTGTCGGCATCTTTGTTGAAACGTCTGAAATAACTCCACACGCGTGCGTCGCAGCCGCGTCGGGTAGAGGGCTCATGCTCGCAATATGCGTCGGCAAAGGAGAATTCCTCGTCTTTCCCGGTGAAGTAGCCGCGTTTGCGGGCGAAAGAGATCATGTCTTTGGAATAACGCACGTTTTCCTTGTCTTTCAGATTGACTTTGCGGATACGCGGTTCGTTGGCATGTCCGGTTATGGCATTGTCCGGAATGCGTACGGCTATCCACACGGCGCCTTTCTCAGCGCCTTTTCCGATCATTTCCATTACCCACACCTCATTTTTGTCAGCAATGGTAAATGACTCTCCTTCCGAAGCATATCCATACTTATTGACAAGGTCTGTCATTATGTCGATGGCCTCGCGTGCTGTTTTCGCGCGTTCGAGGGTCACGTAGATCAGCGAACCGTAATCCATCACCGCCTGGCCTGTCGTGTCGGCCAGTTCCTCGCGTCCTCCCCATGTGGACTCTCCGATGCATACCTGATGCTCGTTCATGTTGCCTATCACATTGTAGGTCTGTTCTACTTCGGGTATCTCGCCAAGAGGTTTGTTTGTATCCCATTCGAGGATCTTGCGGGTTTCTCCTTTGGCGTGTCGTGCGGCGGGACTGTGTCGCAGAAAGCCGTAGAGATTGTGAGAGTCGGCTGAATATGTCATCATCACCGAGCCATCGGTTGTCGCGCCTTTGGCCGCGATAAGGTTCGTGCATGCGTCGGCGTCTGCCGATCCGATAGCGAGGGCGCCAATCAGTGTGCCCCAGAATAGTTTCTTCATATTATGAAAAGTTAGAGTTTGTTTTACTATTGATGTGTCACGCGTATTTTCTCATCGGCCAGCTCCAGCATTTCGTTGTCGCCGTCGCTGTCGCCATAGGCGGTGACAAAAAATTCCGACCGGTTGCTCTTCAGTTCCGGATATGCCTCCAGAATTCGTCTCGCCTTTTCGGCGCACTGGCAGTTTGGCCGCGAGAATCTGCCGGTAAGCCGCCCGTTGCCGCCTGTCTCGGCTTCGGTTGTCAGGACTGTGCGTACGCCCTGACTTTCGGCCCACGGCCTTATCCAGTCGCCCAGGCTTGCCGAAACTATGGCCACCTCCTCGTTTTGCCTGACCGCCGCGTTGAGGCTCGCTTTTGTCTCGGGGCGAACCATGCGGTTGATTTTGTCTGCATAGGTCTTTCCTGCGTTCCGGAATTCCTCGGCATCCATGCCTTTGAATGCCGCCGCGAACATATGGAGCTTCGCGTAGGTATTGTTTCGGAATCCGGTTTTCCACAGGATTATGGCCCATGAAGACTGCAGCAGCACCCGTATGAGACCCTTCATGCCGTGTACGTGACGGATGAATCCTGTGAAGGAATCATGGCGGGTGAGAGTGCCGTCGAAGTCGAAAAGATGGAGGTGTCTCATGTCAGGTATAGATTATAAGTATGAATGTGGCGATCCATAAGATGATGCATGTCAACAGAAACGGATCGGTATAGACCATTTCTGTCGGTTGTCCCGAATTCTTTTTTACAATCGCTATCTGCATGTATCGTAACACTCCGGCTATTACAAATATGGTCGTCAGGTAGACGTAATGCGAGTTGAAGCGGTTTTCTACCTCGGGCTGAAGCGAATATATTATATAGGCCACTATCATGGCCGAGGCGAGCAGTGTCATGGCCTGGTCGATGAAGCCGAGAGTGTAGCCCGCTACTGATTTTCGGATCGCATGTCTCTCTTCCTTCATCCTGAGCAGATCGTCTCTCCGCTTTCCGAAGGCTATGAAGAGCGTGAGCATGAATACCATGATTGTCAGCCAGGGCGATACCGGTATGCCGCAGGCCTCGCCTCCGGCAAATACTCTCAGCACAAATCCCAAAGCTATGACCATGACGTCGATTATGGCCATATGTTTGAGCGCGCATGAGTAGAGCACGTTAAGAAGCAGGTAAGCGGCTATTATGCCGCACACCGCAGCGTTGCCCGGAAATAAGAATATGCTTCCCGCGATTGAGACTGCAGCCAGGAGCGCAGATATATAAGCCGCGGATTTTGCAGACATGCGGCCTGAGGCGACTGGTCTGTGGCATTTTACAGGATGGAGTCTGTCGGCTTTCCTGTCTATTATGTCGTTAAGGACGTAGATGGCCGACGAACCCAGACAGAAGCACGCAAACGCCGCGATGCTCTCCGTTACACCCTGCGATGACAGCAGTTTTCCGCCGAATATCAGCGGAAGAAAGACAAAAAGATTTTTGATCCATTGTTTTACGCGTATCAGTCGCAGAAAGGTCATAAGGTGGTCGTAATGGGATGCGATAATGATTCTTCCCGCAAATATAGCGCATTTGATGTATTATTGCAAATCTACTTTTCAAACAACTTCTGAAAGTCATGGTAAGGCGCAAAAAAAATTGATTGTCATCCCGACAACCAATCTTGCGTTAACCTTAAAATCTAATACCATGAAAAACTCAATGCAAAATTACAAAATAATTTTTAAACAATGTTATATAACATATAAAATTTAGTTAATATTAACATAATTTAAATAAATTATAATTGTTAAATATTTTATTAACATATTTTAGTTATCTGAATAAAAAGGCGACCCGGACCATAATAGTCAGGATCGCCTCGATTGCAAAAGCTGAGTTATGTTGTTGGCAGAAAGTCGTGAATCTTCACGACTTTTTGAAAGTTGATTTTCAGAACACCGGCATCTGCCAGATAAATCCCACCTGAATATTGTTGGTGTTATAATCTTCGGCGCCGAATGATTTTGCTTTGGCGGTATATTTATAGTTGCGGCCTACATAGGCGACAAAGAAATGTAGGTTGCGGTCCTTGAAAGGATAATATTCCACACCGCCGATGTATCCCAGCGCCGTGCGGTATTTTCCTTTGCGGAGTTCTACGGGAACCTCGGTCTCGCCGTCGGTCCCGAGCACATCAAGGGTATTTGTCTTGTACACACCCTCGTTCTCATACATGACCTTGCCGAAAATGTTCCATGCCGGATGGAATCTGTAGTTTACATGCAGAATGAACGACATGATGTCGGTCTTGGCCGCTTTCTTGGTCCATCCGTTAGGGGCCACGATATCGGTGATGATGCCCTTGCGGTCTACACCCTCGAGCGAGTACATCCAGTCGAAATACATCTGCACCTTATCGCTGATTTTGAAGTCGTTGCCGAGGGCGAAATACCACATGTGCTCCCCCTTGGTCTCGTTCATGAACGATGCCGACCAGCGCGTCTTGTACACATCGTTGAAATTGCCGTTCCAGTTGAGCGTGTAGACCAGAGGCAGTTTCGCTTTTTCATAGTCTCCGTACATGTCTTGTGACGATGTCGTGAGTGCGTTGAGGATCTGGAACTGGAACTGCTGCTTCGGAGTGGGGTTATAGGCCACGTTGACACCGGTCATGAAGTTCGACATATAATTGACCATATCCGAGTACTGGTATATCTCGATAGGATTGAGGTCGAATTCTATTCCGCCATAGGCCGCGCATTGCTTTCCGAGAAAGAGCGACCATTTGTTGAAGTTGAGGCCGATGCCTGCCACGTCTATGCTGTTGAGCACGTTGTCGAAGTAACCGTCGGTCCGATCTCCTTTGTTAAGACGCTGGCGGTAGCGGTAGCTCAGCCAATTGTTGATGTTGCCTTTGGCCTCGAATCGAAGTTCCTGGAACTTGAACTTACCCCCGTCGAACTCCGAGCCGGTCCACCCGGCATCGAAGTCGGCGTGCATGTCAAGGGTAAGATTGAACTTGTCGGTCTTCTTTTCGATCTTGAAGATCTCCTCGATCAGTCCTTTCTCGTTGTCGGTCCTGACCTGGGTGATCTCATCCTGCTGGGCCGATGCGTTTCCTGCGGTCAGAATCATTCCGGCCATCAGGGCAATATGTGATGTCTTCATAGTAGATGTGTGTTTATAGTGTGATCGTGTTCTGTGTCGTGAAGATTTTATCTTCCTTTACTGTCATTAGTATTCTTCGAAATATTTCTGGATCTGCTGCCAGTCGGAAGTCTTTGTAAGCGCCAGCATCAGAAGCACACGCGCTTTCTGCGGATTGAGTTCCCATGAAGCGACAAACTGGTATTTGGCGTCGTCGACCTCGTCGTAAAGAGTGGTGGGACCGGTCGGCACGCGGCTCGAACGAACCACGATTATGCCGTTCTTGCGGGCTTCAAGGAGTGACGGGAAGATATTCTTATGATAGTTGCCGTTGCCCAGACCCGCATGTATGATGCCCTGGTATCCGTTGGCCTTGTCGAGGAAAGGAGTCATCACGTCGGCGTCTATGTTGGAGTAGGCATAGACTATGCCGACTTTCGGCAGGCTTGTAAGTCCCGATACGTCGAAGACAGATTCTGTGGTGTGTTTCTTAAGGGTGTTGAGATTGTAATAGGGCTTGCTGTTGTAGACGTATCCGAGCGGGCCGCCGTCGGGATCCTGAAAGGTCTGCACTGAGACGGTATTCATTTTCTGATTGCCGTGCGCGCCCAATATTATGCCGTTCATTACGACGAGCACTCCGCGTCCTTTGGAAGCCGGATCGGCTGCTGTCACGACCGAATTGTAGAGGTTGAGGGGTCCGTCGGCGCTCATGGCCGTCGAGGGACGCATCGCTCCGGTCAGTACGACAGGTTTGTCGCTGTGTACGGTCAGGTTGAGGAAGTAGGCGGTCTCTTCCATCGTGTCGGTTCCGTGAGTGATCACGATGCCGTCTACCTCAGGAGAGGCGAGGAGCTCGTTGATGCGTTTTGCGAGAGTGAGCCATACTTCGTCGTTCATGTCCTGCGAGCCGATATTCACCACCTGCTCGCCTGTGATGTTGGCTATGTCTTTCATTTCGGGCACTGCGTCGATAAGAGACTGGATCGCCACCTGGCCGGCCGTGTAGCCTGACGCAGTGGCAGATTTTCCGGTTCCTGCGATTGTCCCGCCTGTGGCCAGAATGTAGACATTGGGTTTTTGTTGTGCGAATGCACTAATGACGGATGCTATCATCATGAAAGCAAGCATACCGAGAGTCTTCAGATTTTTCATAACCGATAAATTTATGATTAAAGTTTGAAAATTAATCTTAATGCGCAGTCACGGCTCATGAGTAGAACTGGATCAGCAGAAGTCCGACCGATACCGCGACGATCGTCGCCACCATTCCGGGCATCATGAACGAGTGGTTCAGTATGTATTTGCCTATTTTTGTGGTGCCGGTGCGGTCGAAGTTTATAGCTGCCACGAGAGTGGGGTAGTTAGGTATGAAGAAGTAACCGTTTACTGCCGGAAATAGGGCTATAAGCATCCAGGGGCTCAGACCGAGGGCGACACCGAGTGGCATTATGGCCCGTACCGTGGCCGCCTGGCTGTAGAGAAGAATCGACATCACGAAGAGAGCTACGGCAAAGAGCCATGGCATTTCGGTGACGAGACCCTTGATTGACTCCGTAAGCACGGTGATGTTTCCGTTGATGAACGTGTCGCCCATCCAGGCGATACCGAAGATGGCGATCACGGCCTGCATTCCGGCTATGAATACGCTTCCTTGAGTAGGTGCGATTCCGTTTGTCTTCGATACGAGCAGGATGATCGCACAGGCGCTGAGCATAAGGATTTCAATGAGCGCCGGCATTCCCATTGCCACGCCGTTGAACGTGGGCCGCATGGCCGGTATGGATCCGAAGAGCACGATCATCGCCGTGGCCACGAGAAAGAGGATCACGGATGTGACGGCCGTCTTTACGTTGCGGATTTCATTGAATTTAAGTGAATTCTCTTTGATCATGCCCTGTTCGATACGGCGCAGGTATTCGGGATCTTCCATAAGTTCCTTTCCCACCCGTTTTGACAGGAACGCACCCACAAGCACACCGACGAGTGTGGCCGGTATTGTGACTTTCAATATGTCGAACAGGGTGATGTCGAATCCTGTGAGCAACCCGAGCAATGCCACTGTCGCCGCCGAGATCGGACTGGCTGTAATGGCCTGTTGCGATGCGATCACCGCTATTCCGAGGGGACGTTCGGGGCGCACTTTGGTCTCTCGCGCTACTTCGGCTATGACCGGTAGCACCGAATATGCCACATGGCCTGTGCCGGCTACGAATGTGAAGAAATAGGTTACGAGCGGGCTGACGATCGTAACTTGCGACGGATTCTTGCGCAGCAGTTTCTCGGCCACGCGTACAAGCCAGTCGAGACCGCCGGCGGCCTGCATTGCCGCGGCGGCGGAAATGACCGCCGCGATCATGAGCATCACGTCGATAGGAGGTGATGTCGGTTCAAGACCGAATACGAATACAAGAATGGCCAGCCCTACACCGCCCATAACGCCGAGACCGATGCCGCCGAGACGCGCACCGACGATTATGGCGGTCAAAACGAACAATAATTGGATAATCATGCCTTGGTGTTTTTCGATTAGATACAATTCAGTAAAAGTTCCCCGGCAGGACTATCCTCGGAAAAAAGGGGGGACGTTCTGTTAAGTAACTTTAATTTATTAAAGGATAATTGCATTGAATTGTTCATTCGGCTTCTATGTTATATAACATATTCCAAATCTTTCTTTTTTTTAAGGCGTTTATATTGAAAACAAAGAAAAAAAGGTTATTTTTGCCGAATTACCTTAACGAAGATGTGTGACCGCCTGTTTTCTGCGGTCGCACAGGCAAAATACCTTAAATTAAAATATCGGAAAACATGAAAGACAATTGCGAAAAAGGATTCCGTACAGAATCCGACCTTCTGGGATCTCTTGAGGTTCCCGAATGTGTGCTTTACGGAGTCCAGACACTCCGTAGCCTTGAGAATTTTGAAATAAGCAAATTCCATCTTTATGATTATCCGGAGTTTGTAAAAGGACTTGGCATCACTAAGCTCGGAGCGGCCATGGCCAACCATGAACTGGGTCTTCTTACCGACGAACAGTTCGACGCCATATCGCAGGCATGCCGTGAATTGATCGGCGGCGAGCATCTCGACCAGTTCCCTGTAGACATGATCCAGGGCGGCGCAGGCACATCGACCAATATGAACGCCAATGAAGTCATTGCCAACAGGGCTCTCGAGATCATGGGTCACAAACGTGGTGAATATCAGTATTGCTCCCCCAATGATCATGTTAACCGCTCACAGTCGACCAACGACGCCTATCCGACAGCCATCCATATAGGAATGTATTTCGCTCATCTGCGTTTCAAACGTCATTACGAGCGTCTTATCGAGTCGTTCCGCCAAAAGGCTGTCGAATTCAAGGATATTCTCAAGATCGGCCGTACGCAGCTTGAAGACGCGGTGCCGATGACTCTGGGACAGACGTTCAACGGTTTCGCGTCGATTCTTCAGGATGAGATAAAACATCTTGACGAGGCTGCCGCGGATTTCCTGACAGTCAATATGGGCGCTACAGCCATCGGTACGGGAATATGTGCCGAACCTGGATACGCCGAGAAGTGTGTCGAGGCTCTGTCTGAAATCACAGGCTGGAACATCACTCTTGCCTCTGATCTCGTCGGCATAACTTCCGACACATCGGCCATGGTGGGATATTCTTCCGCACTGAAGCGCGTCGCCACCAAGGTGAGCAAGATCTGTAATGACCTGCGTCTTCTCGCGAGCGGTCCGCGCTGCGGTCTCGGCGAGATCAATCTTCCGGCACGTCAGCCCGGCAGCACGATCATGCCCGGAAAGGTCAATCCTGTGATTCCCGAGGTAATGAGCCAGATATGCTTCAAGGTGATCGGAAACGATGTCTGTGTGACAATGGCCAGCGAGGCCGCGCAGATGGAGCTGAACGCCATGGAGCCTGTGACGGCGCAGTGCAATTTCGAGTCGGTGGATATCATGATAAACGGCTTTGAGACGCTGAGGGTACATTGCGTAGAGGGTATTACCGCCAATGAGGAGAAGTGCCGTTCATATGTGCGCAACAGCATCAGCGTAGTGACTGCGCTTAATCCAGTGATAGGCTATAAGAATTCTACAAAAATTGCTAAGGAGGCTATCGAGACGGGCCGCAGTGTCTATGACCTGGTTCTCGAGCATGGCATATTGAGCAAAGAGGATCTTGACACCATTCTCGCTCCCGAGAATATGATCAGACCCGTCAAACTCGATATCAAGCCGAAGAAATAACCTGTAGCCTTCCCGGTTACGGATACGCTAAAAGAGATATCCCTGTCACGCTTTAATGTGGCAGGGATTCTTTATGTATTCAGGATGGGACTTTTCGCTGATCTTGCGTGCCGGGACGCCCGCTACGGTAGTCCCCGGTTCGACATCGCGGGTCACTACCGCTCCGGCGCCTACGCATGCACCACTGCCTATCTCCACGTCATCGACTATGTTGAGTCCGGGACCGAGGTACACGTCGTCTCCGATCATCGCCGCGCGCCCCTCGATGTTAGATCCGATGGTGGTGAGCTGCCCGATATGCACGTTGTTGCCGATCACGGCGTGGGGATTTATGATGATGCCGCAGCAATGCTGTATGTAGAAACCGTAGCCAATCTTTGTTTTCGGAGGGATGAAAAGTCCATAACCCCGTTTGTATCTCTTCACCATGAGCCGGGCTATTGGATAAAGCCATCCGCGGCGGTATTGGGCGAGTCGGAACCAGAATGAGAAGCCGACACTGACACGGCTCAGGCCGCCGAGCCATATGCGGAACAGACCTGCGTTTTTACAGCTGTGGCGATAATAGTCCGAACGTATGAGATCAGCGCAGTCGGCATATGACACCGGAATCGGTATTCGTGTCTCTTTGCCTGCGATTGTATAGGTCTGAAAATCCATAGTTGAGTTTTAATGTGTTGGTCCGGCGGATTGCCGATTTGGAAACATCCTCCTGTAAGTGGCTGCCTATAATTTAACGTGAGATACGGTTGTAAAGTATCGTGGTGTTGGATAATTTGGCGAATGTCTGGACTATTTGTCCGGTTTTAGATCTCGAAGCTATGGGATTCTTTAGAAAATAATAGTAATTTTGTCTTCTGATAGCGCGCATGCAGGGCGTTGCTTTTTTAATATATCATTTACATGACATTATGTTGATTTTATTGCTGCTCGTTATTAGCTGTTGTGTCGGATCCTTGCTGAGGAAATGCAGGGCGCTCCGACATCTGGAGCGTACCGCCACCTGGACTGTGTGGACACTTATCTTCGTATTCGGTATATCGTTGGGTTCGAATAAGAGCGTTGTGGCCGATTTCGCTCATTTCGGATTTGCCGCCGTAGTGATGGCATTTGCCGGAGTGGCCGGAAGTGTGCTTGCTGCATGGGCTATAAGAGGATTTATCGACAGGAGAGGGGACAAATGAGAGGATACGATTTTGTACTGAAAAATGCAGGTGCCAACATTCCTTGCCGTGATATTGTGGATGAACGTATTGTAGAGGAAGTGAGAACAGGCGTTCCTTATTATGATAAGAAGATGGCCAAGGATGCTAACGGTGATTTGACCGGGCTGGCTCCTAAATCAATGGGAGAAGACGGACAGTTTAAATATCGCCGCTTGCCGAAAGATTCTTATAAACAGGGTATCATCACCGATATCCGCCAGATGGGGGGATATCCGGAATACAAAGGCACTCCGTATGTGGATACGGATGGTGACGGTATGCCCGATGAATGGGAAAAGGCAAATGGCTTGAATCCTAATGATCCTTCGGATGCTAATAAGGACTGTACCGGTGACGGCTATACAAATATTGAGAAATATATTAATGGTATCAGCACTAGAAATTGTATTGACTGGTCTGATTTGAGAAACAATTATGATACATTGGCTTCTAAAGGAAAGTTGATGTAATAAACGGAGGAAAGAAGACAGGATATGATACAAAAGTCAGGTATAATGTTTCTGTTGCTCATGGCGGTAGTCATTACCGCCGGAGCAGTGGATTTGGACCGTGAAGGCCGCGATCCGGCTTACGTGGAATCTATTGTGAAACGTTCGCAGAAGATTGTAGATAAACTGGAGTTGACAGATACCGTTGCCGCCCGTGAAGTGACAACTATCATAGCCAACCGTTATTTTAAACTGAATGACATATACGAAACGCGCGATGCCAAAGTGAAGCTGGCAAAAGAAACCCTGACGGGCGATGCGAAACATGCACTGACTGTTGCAGGAGCAGAAATTCCTGCTGCTCCCAATACAGCTGCCAATAAACCAGCTGACAGCCACTTTTTCCAATTCTTCATACTTTCTCCTAGTTCTTTATTTCTAAATATAAAAGTCAGATGCCTTGCGCCTGCAGCGCTGTCACAGCCGTCGATATAATATGTTAAAAATGTATTACTTCGTTATTATACAGTCTCCTTTTTCAAATTTCAACGTTATTCTCCAAAACAATGAAAAGGTGCCTTAAATTCATCAAAACTGATAAAATTAAGACACCTTTCTGTGCTTGTTTTATGTGAGTTATCAAGGACAAAATTCCTCGTCTCTGACTGTCTTTGTCTTATGCAGCCGGATCTGTGGGATCGTAATATCCGCCGTTCTTCCATCTGGCAGGTACAATTGCCTTGCGTCCAAGAGGTCCCTTGAATGATTCGTTGGAATTATAGGTACCGTCAAAGATATAAATAGTAGAACCGCTGCTGTTATAGTATACCCACTTGGCATCGCCTACACAGGTACGGATACATCCGTGAGAAGCCGGGCTTCCAAGTTTATTGTAAGCACTTACCGGAAGATTATAGCTGTTCGCATAGCTGCATGCAACCGAATGAACGAAAATACCACCCTGTCCTGCTCCGTTTACATGAGTTCCATACTGTCCCCAGGATGGTCCCATAAGTGCCTGCCATCTGCTGTAAGGAGTCAGCGTATATTTGCCCTTCGGGGTAGGTGTCCATGGATTACCTACGGAAACACGGATCGTCTTGACTGGAATGGTACGTGCAGAATCCGCATATACAGTCATAACGCCATTTACACGGTCAACCTCAAAGGTATAAGGTCCTTTGTAAATATTGGTAAGATCGTTGATTCTGTATCCATTCTTATCAAAGTAATATTTCTTGCCGTTGATCCATTTGGATTCGTTTGTCACATAGCCCTTTTTGTCCGGATTAATATAGCGAACCAGGTTCTGTGAGTCATTTACGATTACCCATCCAGTTGTATATTTACCGGTGGAATCCACATAACCGTATCTGCTTCCCTGCTTTACAAACTCATTGGTAACCAGATTGTAGCTTCTGAAGCAATACCAGTTTCCATTCACCTGGCGCCAGCCGTTTCGAAGCAATGCTCCATCGGCATCTGCATAATAGGTCTTATTCTGGTAGCTAAACATCTTATTCTTAACCAGCTGGCCATTTCTGGTAGTTGGAGTTGATGGCTGGAAGAAGTATTTCTTTCCTTTTACATTAACGAAACCAGTCGCAAAAGTTCCGTTTATTCTGAAATAACCGCCTTTCCCCCAAATATCTGACCAGTGATTTCCGTTTGCGTTAAACCAAAACCAGCCATAAAATCTTCCATTTGATAAGGTTACTGACTGCCAGCCAGTCTTCTTCACAATATTTCCTGCTGTAGAACCGAAATAATATAAGCGGTTTCCAGCTCCCGGACAACGATGCCAGCAATTCTTCCAATTGGCAACAGAACCGTCATCTGTTACATAATATTGTGTATTATTGTATGTAATGATTCTTCGTTTATAGATGATTCCGGATTTCGTCGTTATATAATATTTACGATTGGACGCTTTCACCATCTGGCTCTTAATCAAATATCCGTCTTTATCAATCAGATACGTATATTTCGGATTTTTG
>OHAJ01000477.1_pt1 | contig 29694 bp, 17 predicted proteins | sample 1577101 | NCBI WGS metagenome assembly OHAJ01 (sample SAMEA3541531, study PRJEB24748) | human gut metagenome | biome: human gut; feature: human-associated habitat; material: faeces | place: China | collected 2012
TCACATCATCGGAATACAGAAATACAAGCGCCATCTGATTCATCTCATGATCGTACATCCGGTTCGTGCAAAAGAGAAATTGTAGCAAAATTTCTCGTTGAGACGCGCAGCATTCTTGAAGAAAAAGAAAACTTCTTTTCTCGATGGAACGTCTGCCTGATCCAGTGCGACAGCTTCGTGCAGGATGTCACGATGATCCATTCCCCGAAAGAATGGGAAGCTTACCGTGAAACAATTACCATCAAGGGCCGAGGCGGAACCGATTTCCGTCCTGTCTTTCAGAAAGTGGAAGAGTTGCGGGAACAGCACGTATTCCGAAACTTAAAAGCGTTGATCTATTTTACCGACGGAGACGGAATTTATCCCGAACAAAAGCCCGATTACGAGACGGCATTTGTCTTTGTCAGACAGACCAAAAAAATGAATCTTGTCCCAAAATGGGCAAAAAAACTGCTGACAGAAGAATGTACTCTTTGAACAAAACTGACAAAAAAGCATCTCGCAAAATCAAACACAGAAAGATTTCGAGAGTACATAAAGAGTGCATAAGATAAGAGAGATCATATGAACATACAAGAAGCAAAAGAGACAATTGAAAAAGCCCTGCGCGCATACTTTGCAAGAGATGAAATTGGTTTTCCGCTGGTTCCGCTCCGGCAGCAGCGTCCCATTCTCCTGATCGGCCCGCCGGGCATCGGAAAAACGGCAATTATGGAGCATCGGACTGAAGACCAAGATCGGATCCGGTGAGGGCGAAGATAATGCAACTTATAAAAAATATGCAGAACTGGCAGCGTTTTATGTAGAGGGTGACAAGAGCGCTACACTGGATAAGATCAATGCTGATGGCAGAATCACGAATGCCATCAATTCCCGCGTGAACAGCTATCTGGAGCAGTACAAATCTCTGCTTTCTTCCAGAGACAGTGCGCACAGGCGGCCGAGCGGGAGCGGATCCTGACATTGAACCGGCTGGCGGAGCATTTCAGGGTGGATCTGTTTACCGGAAGTGATACGGCGCCTTTAAACGGTGTGAACACTCATGGAACGGTGAAGACGCTGATACAGATGCCATGGATCTTCCGTAACAGCAAGATTAATTTAAATATGACGATCAAACCGATCCGGACCGGATTGCCGCTTCGTATTTTTGACATTCTGGGCTGCGGCGGCTTCTGCATGACGAATTATCAGGAAGAACTGGAAGACCTGTTCCGGATTGGAACGGATCTGGAAGCCTACGGAAGTCCGGAAGAACTGGAAGAAAAATGTGCTTACTATCTGACCCATGAAGAAGAACGGCAGCGGATAGCTGCCAATGGCTATCGCAAAGCAGCGGAGTCCCACACGGCCTGGTCGGCCGGGGCGAAGGGGTGCATCATCTGGAAGCCCGCCAGCGAGAGCGGCTGCATGAGCGCCGCGGCGTTGAGCTTCATGGTGCACGAACCTAAAGAGATCATCGAATTGGCGAGCGAGATGTCCCTCAGTTCGAGCTTCTTGATGTAGCGCATCAGGTCGCTTTCCGAGCGGTAGGTGTTGAAGACCGCCTCCGAGAGATAGGCCGTGCGGCGGCGCAGGGCGGCCGGCACGCGGCTTTCGGTGACGGGCTTTACGGCCTTGGCTTTCCTGCCTTTGGCGGCGGCGAAGATGCGTATTACCTCGGCGACCTCTTCGGGGGTGGTCACCTCGTCGAACGACATGCGCACTGAGCCTTCGGTGGGGTAGTAGAAGTTGATGCCGCTTTCGAGTGCCAGCGACTGCACGACGGCGGCTTCGGCCGAGACTTCGAGCGTGTCGAAGAAGTCTGCGGCGGCGAGTTTGTAATCCATCGCCTGGAGTGCGTCGGCGACCGTTGCGGCGGCCAGGTGGGCCGTGTCGGCGGCGCGTTTCAGCCCCTCGGGGCCGTTGTAGACGCAGTAGAAGCCTACCATCGAGGCCATCAGCGCCGAGGCGGTGCAAATGTTCGACGTGGCGCGTTCGCGCTTGATATGCTGTTCGCGCATCTGGAGCGCCATGCGCAGCGCCTTGTTGCCGAGGCGGTCGACCGAGACGCCGATGATGCGGCCGGGCATGTTGCGCTTGTAGGCCTCGCGCGTGGCCATGTAGCCTGCGCCGGGGCCGCCGAAGCCCATCGGGGTGCCCAGGCGTTGCGTCGAGCCGACGGCGATGTCGGCACCCCACTCGCCGGGGGATTTGAGCAGCGCCAGCGAAAGCAGGTCGGCGGCAGCCGTGACCAGCACGCCCTTGGCATGTGCCGCGGCCGTGAAGTCCGTATAGTCGCGCACGGCGCCGTTGGCGGCCGGGTACTGGACGATGGCGCCGAACTCCTTGCCCGTGAAGCTGTATTCGTCGTATTCGTCGATGATCAGTTCGATGCCGAACGGTTCGCTGCGCGTGAGCAGCACGTCGAGCGTCTGCGGGAAAATGTTGCGGTCGACGAAGAGCTGGTTGCGACCCTCCCTGACCGCTTCGCGCGGGCGCAGCGCGAACATCATCAGCATGGCCTCGGCGGCGGCCGTGCCCTCGTCCAGGAGCGAGCAGTTGCCGATCTCCATGCCCGTGAGCGAGATCACGGCGGTCTGGAAGTTCAGCAGCGCCTCGAGGCGGCCCTGCGAGATCTCGGCCTGGTAGGGCGTGTAGGAGGTGTACCAGGCGGGGTTCTCGAAGACGTTGCGCACGATGGCGGCCGGGACGGCGCAGGGGTAGTAGCCCATGCCGATGAACGATCTGAGGCAGCGGTTGCGGTCGGCCAGCGAGCGGATGTGGGCGGCGAATTCGTATTCGCTCATCCCTTCGGCCGGCAGCGCGAGCGGCTTCTTGAGCCGGATGGACTGGGGGATGACCTGCGCGATCAGTTCGTCGACCGACTTTGCGCCGATCACTTCGAGCATGGCTTTGAGGTCTTTTTCGTTGCTGACGCCGATGTGGCGTTCGGAAAACTTGTCGAACATATTTGTCATCAATTGGTTATTGTGGTCGGATGCGCCGGGCGGCGCGTAATCTCCATGCAAAAATACTATTTTTACGAAGACCGCAAGCGTCTGCCGGGTTTATATTTTCCCCGTGGCGCAGGGATACGCCTCCGTCGGTCGTAGCCGGCCGCGCAGGCACCCGCAGGCCGCGAAACGGGGAGTTGCGGCGGACACCGTGGGGCGGCAGGCGAGGGCGTCTGTCCGGCGGGGCTTTCCGGAGTCAGTACTTGAAACTGCTGCCCCCGATGAACTCCCGGATGATAGACGTGGGCGGGATCTCGTCGGGCGGGATGGGGGTGAAGTTTTTCAGGAACTTCAGCATGCGCCGCGCCTCGTCGTACTCGGGTACCGTGTCGGGAACCTCGCGGAGGATCTTTTCGGCATAGGGGCGCAACACCGAGATTTCGTAGAAAAGCGACGAGTTGAGCATGACGTCGGCGTTTTCCTGGTAGGGGAAGATGTGCTTCTCCTCGCCGCGGCGGACGGAGCCCCAGCGCGAAAGCGTCGCCACGGCATCGGCGCCGCGTTGCGTATAGTCGCGCGTGAGGCGGCGCAGCAAGCGGTTGTCGGTCGTGGCGATGCGCGAGAGGTTGTCCATCGCCACCGACGTGAAGCACGAGATGTAGATGCGGAATTTCTGCGCTTCGGGGACGCTCGGGGTGAGGCGCGGGTTGAGCCCGTGGATGCCCTCGACGATCAGGATCGAACGCTCGTCGAGCGTCAGCGGGTTGTTGTGCCACGTGCGGCGGCCCGTGATGAAGTCGTAGCGCGGGATGTCGACGCTTTCGCCGCGCATCAGGCGGCAGAGGTGGTCGTTGAACAGCTCGAGGTCGATGGCTTCGAGCGCCTCGTAGTCGTAATCGCCGTCGGCGTCGCGCGGGGTCTTTTCGCGGTCGACGAAATAGTCGTCGAGCGAGATCAGCACCGGCTGCAGCCCCAGTACCCCGAGCTGGATGCCCAGCCGTTTGGCCGAGGTGGTCTTGCCGCTCGACGAGGGCCCCGAGATCAGCACCATGCGTACGCCGCGCGAGATGTTGGCGTCGTAGATCGTGTCGGCGACCCATGCGAACTTGCGTTCGTGGAACGCTTCGGCCAGTTTGATCATGCCGCCCGCGTCGCCCGCGAGCACCTTGGAGTTGACGGCGCCCACGGTGGGCACGCCCATGATCCGCACCCAGGACTGGTATTCCTGGAAGATGCCGAACATCTTTTCCTGTTCGACGTTGGTGTTGAGCCGGTCGGGCGCCGTGCGCAGCGGCAGGGCAAGGTAGAATCCGTTGTAGTAGGGTTCGATGCCGAACAGGTCGACGAACCCCGTCGAGGGCGCCAGCGCGCCGTAGAAATAACCGTCGGTGTCGCCGAGCGTATAGAGGTCGCTGTAAAGCCGCGGGCGGGTGTCCAGCAGGGCGATCTTGTCGGTGAGGCCCTGGGCTGCATAGCGGGCGCGGACTTCGCTCGTGAGGATCTTCATGCGGCTGATCGGCAGGTCTTGCGCCACCAGGTCGCGCATGCGCCCTTCGAGTGCCTCGGCCAGCCCGGGCGTGAATTCGTCGATGCCCTCGATCTCGCAGTAAAAGCCGTTCTGCCCCATCGAATGGCGGATATGGAGCGTCTTGCCCGGAAAGAGGTCGCGGGCGGCTTTCTGCAGGATGAACCACGACGTGCGCTGGTAGACGCGGATGCCGGCGAAGGAGGTGATGTCCACGAAACGGACGGTCACCGGGGTATATATTTTGTAATACAGTTCCTTGATGCGGTTGTTGACCAGGGCGGCAAGGAACGGGTAGGGCCCCGGCGCGACCCGCTTTGCGACCTCGGAAAGCGGGGTGCCCATCGGCACCTCGACCGTGCCGCCGAGGTTTTCGCATATGATTTCGATGATATTTGTCATAAGATTTTCAGGCTTGAAAACATGTAAAGATATGAATAATTTATAACTTTGACAAACTAAAACCTGTGTTATGAAAGGAATACTGAGGATGGGGCTGGTCGCCGTTGCGGCGCTCGCCGCGGCCTGCGCACCCCGCGAAAGGACGCTCGTGTTGCTGTCGACGAACGACATGCATGCAAAGATACAGAATTTCCCGCGGCTGGCGTCGGCCGTCGAGGCGTGCCGCGATACGGCCCAACTCGTGGTGCTGGTCGATGCCGGCGACCGCTGGACGGGGAATGCCTATGTGGACATGGCGCCGACGCCCGGTATGCCGATGATTGCCCTGATGAACGAACTGGGGTATGACGTGGCGACGCTGGGCAACCATGAATTCGACCACGGGCAGGCGTTCCTGGGGCGGATGATCGACAGCATGGACTTCGAGGTGGTCTGCGCCAACGTGGTGAGCGATACCTGCACGTTCCCCCGGCTGCCGCCCTATACGGTCATCGACCGGGACGGGATCCGGATCGGGTTCGTCGGCGTGGTGACCAACTACGAGGGGCCGGGGCATCCGGCGGGCAATGAATCGAGTTTCGCGGGGCTGGAGTTTCCCGACCCGCAGGCGATGGCCCTCGAATATGCCGCGGAGCTGCGGCCGGAGTGCGACGTGCTGGTGCTCGTGTCGCATATGGGCGACGACCGCGATGCGGAACTGCTGGGCCGTGGCCCGTCGCAGTACGACGTGGTGATCGGCGGGCATACGCACGAGGAGGTCGATACGCTGATCGGCGGCACGCTGCTGACCCAGACGGGCAAAGACCTGCGGAACATCGGCGTGACGACCGTACGGATGAAGGGGAATAAGGTCGCAGGGGTCGATTACCGGATCGTCCCGCTCGCCGATTACGAGCCGGATATCCTCTACCAGAAGCAGGTCGAGGCTTACTATGCCGACCCGGAGCTGAACAAACCCGTCGGGCGTTTTGGCAATGCCGCCGACAAGTGGGGACTTGCCAACTGGATGGCCGCGGCGGTCGCCGACGAGGCCGATGCCGACGTCGGTTTCTACCACATCGGCGGCGTGCGCCTCGATTCGATCCCCGCGGGCGGGGTGAGCGCGGCGAAGGTATACGGACTGGAGCCGTTCGGGACGCTGGTGGCCCGGATGGAGATGACGCCCGCCCAGATGCGCCGCATGATCGTGTCGAAGTACAACGACCCGGTGAACGCCAAGGAGGCGCACCGCATCGACCTGATTTCGACCACGCCCTATATGATCGTCACCGATGCGGCGGACAACGCCCTCGACGTGCAGTTCCCGAAGCTGCGCGAGGGGCGGAAGTACAAGGTCGCCGTGAGCGACTATATCTACCGGAATTACAAGGATATGGAATATACCGGCGGGGAAATCACCGACGAGAAGGTGGCCGACATCCTGCTCGAAGAGCTCAGGGACGACAGCCCGCTGAAGATCGACAACACCCCGCGGCAGCGGGTGGTGCGCAAATAGGCGCCGCGGACGACGCCCGGAGGCTTCCGCGGGACGCAAATAACCGCCTGATTTTTTGCAGATTCGCAAAAAACCGTTACCTTTGTAGCCCTCACGTATGCGCATAAGGCGCGTAGGCGGGAGCTACGAGTTTAATTATTAATCATTTAACGAGCGATTGTATCGCAAAAAGAATTTCCATCATGGAAGAAACGAAAAATGTAGTCACGAACGAGAATTTCGACTGGAACGCGTATGAAAACGACCTGGGAGTCTATGACCATCCCAAGGAGGAGATCGCAGAGGCTTACGACAAGACGCTTTCGAACGTCAACGTCGGCGAGGTCGTGGAAGGTACCGTTACGGGCATTACCAAGCGCGAGGTTCTCGTGAACATCGGCTACAAGAGCGAGGGTGTCATTCCCGTTTCCGAGTTCCGCTACAACCCCGACCTGAAGGTCGGCGATAAGATCGAGGTCTATGTCGAGTCGGCCGAGGACAAGGGCGGACAGCTGGTTCTTTCGCACAAGAAGGCACGTCAGCTCAAATCGTGGGATCGTGTGAACGAGGCCCTCGAAAAGGACGAAATCATCAAGGGTTACATCAAGTGCCGCACCAAGGGCGGTATGATCGTCGACGTATTCGGCATCGAGGCGTTCCTGCCCGGTTCGCAGATCGACGTGAAGCCCATCCGCGACTACGATGTATACGTGGACAAGACCATGGAGTTCAAGGTGGTGAAAATCAACCAGGAGTTCCGCAACGTGGTCGTTTCGCACAAGGCGCTCATCGAGGCCGAACTCGAAGCGCAGAAGCAGGTTATCATGTCGAAACTCGAGAAGGGCCAGATCCTCGAGGGTACCGTCAAGAACATCACCTCGTACGGCGTATTCGTCGACCTGGGCGGTGTGGACGGCCTGATCCATATCACCGACCTCTCGTGGGGCCGCGTGAACCACCCCGAAGAGATCGTGGCGCTCGACCAGAAGATCCAGGTCGTTATCCTCGATTTCGACGACGCCAAGAAGCGTATCGCACTGGGCCTGAAGCAGCTCACCCCGCATCCGTGGGAGGCGCTCGACCAGAACCTCAAGGTCGGCGACAAGGTCAAGGGCCGCGTGGTCGTGATGGCCGACTACGGTGCATTCGTGGAGATCGCCCCCGGTGTTGAGGGACTGATCCACGTGTCGGAGATGTCGTGGAGCCAGCACCTGCGTTCGGCGCAGGAGTTCATGAAGGTCGGCGACGAAGTCGAGGCTGTCATCCTGACGCTCGACCGCGAGGAGCGCAAGATGTCGCTGGGCATCAAGCAGCTTACGCCCGATCCCTGGGAAAATATCGAAACCAAGTATCCCGTCGGCACGAAGTGCACGGCCAAGGTGCGCAACTTTACCAACTTCGGTATCTTCGTCGAGATCGAGGAGGGTATCGACGGCCTGATCCACATTTCCGACCTGAGCTGGACGAAGAAGGTAAAGCACCCCGGCGAATTCACGTCGGTGGGCGCCGACATCGACGTCGTGGTGCTCGAGATCGACAAGGAGAACCGCCGTCTGTCGCTGGGCCACAAGCAGCTTGAGGAGAACCCCTGGAACGAGTTCGAGAACCAGTTCTCGGTAGACAGCATCCACGAGGGTACGATCACCGAGATGACCGACAAGGGCGCAGTCGTCGCACTGGGCGAGAACGTGGAGGGCTTCTGCCCCGCACGCCAGCTCACCAAAGAGGACGGCACGACGCCGAAGGTGGGCGACAAGCTCGACTTCAAGGTGCTCGAGTTCTCGAAGGCTACCAAGCGCATCACCCTTTCGCACCTGCGTACGTACGAGGAGGCCAAGCGTGCCGAAGTGGCAGCCGAGAAGGCTGAGAAGCGTGCCGCCGCCGATGCTACGAAGTCGACCGTGAAGAAGATCAACGCTTCGGTCGAGAAGACGACGCTGGGCGACATCGCAGGTCTGGCCGCGCTGAAGAGCGCCATGGAGGCTGCCGAGGCGAAGAACGCCAAGAAGGCTGCCAAGGAAGAGAAGGCCGAGGAGTAATCCCCGCACGGAGGGACGGTGCAGCCGTCCGCCGATATATCGAAAGAACCGCAGGCGCAAAGCCTGCGGTTCTTTTTTTGCGAGCGCGTTTGAGGGCGCGGAGGAAGGAGGGGCAGTTGGTCGCGGTTGGGAAAAGGAATGCGGGGCGGGGTGCGGGTAGGCCTGGGCGAAGGATAGGCCGGGAGCGGTGAAGGACTGCGGCGGAAAATGAGGGAGAGGAGGAGCGGCGGTAGGCAGGGAAAGGAGATGGGTGGGGCCGGGGCAAGGTAAGGAGATTGGGAAAAGGCTGTGCTGAAATCGGAGGCAGGACGGGTGCAGGACGGGGAAAAGCGGGACGGAATCGGAGATGGGTCGGGAACGGGATAGGGAACGGCGGGACGGGAAACGGCGGCATGACGGGAGAGGAACAGGGTAAGGGGGACAGTATTGGAGTGACGGGAATGAGACGGGGAGAGGCGGGACGGAATCGGAGGCAGGTCGGGAGCGGTAAACAATATGGGAGCAGGTGCGGCGGGTTGAGGCGGAGGGCTGGGGTTTTCGCCCCACCCCGGGAAAGTTTACCGCCGATTTCCTGGATGCGGGGCAATAACTCGGTAAATTTCGCGTCTTTTAATAAATCAATACCCGCGCCTGATGAAAAAGCTGATTTTATCCCTGTTTTCGTTGTTTGCCGTTTTCGCGGGTGTTCCGCATTGCCTGGGGAACCCTGCCCCCGAGGAGGTTCGGGCGTCGCAGCCCGGCCGGGAGAGACGGCACGGGGGTTACTCGAAGGACAACTGGACGGTGTATTACGAGGGCCGGAAGGTGAAGGGTGCTTCGGCATCGTCGTTCACGGATCTCGGCGGCGGGTACGGTAAGGACAACTGGACGGTGTTTTACCGCGGCCGGAAGGTCGAAGGGGCATCGGCTTCGTCGTTCGAGAGCCTCGGGAACGGGATAGGGAAAGACATCTGGCATACCTACCACTACGGGGAGCGGGATGACGGGAGCGCGTTGTCGGGCGAAAGGCTGGGCGGCGGTTACTCGAAGGACAGCTGGACGGTGTATTACCGTGGCCGGAAGGTGGACGGGGCGTCGGCGATGACCTTCGAGAGCCTCGGAGACGGATATGGAAAGGATGCCTGGAAGGTATTTTACATGGGCGGGGAGGTGAAGGGCGCCTCGGCACAAACGTTCGAAGAACTCGGGGAAGGATACGGGAAAGACGCATGGAAAGTCTATTACCGGGGGAAAGAGCTGCCGGGGGCATCGCCCGGTTCGTTCGAAGTGCCGCGCGACAGCTGGTGAGAAATGGCCGCCACCGGTATAATGACAGTGCCCTTCCGAACGGAAAGGCACTGTTTTTGTTTTCCGCAGGGTAAACCCCGAGACGGAATGAGCAGATTCAAACCCCACATCGCCCTGCTGATATGCAATATCGTATGGGCCATGGACTACCCGTTTTACAACATCGTATTGCCGCACTATGTCCACCCGATGGCCATGGTGGCGGGATCGCTGGTCGTCACGGCGCTTTTTTCGCTCGTGCCGCTGCTGTGGCAGAAGGCCGAACGGGTCTCGCGCGCCGACATCCGCAAGCTGATCGGCGCCGCGCTGCTGATCGGAGTGCTGCGCAAGGTATTCATCATGTACGGACTTTCGATGACTTCGCCCATCGACGGATCGATCATCGACACCATCGTCCCGCTGCTGGTGCTGCTGCTCTCCGTATTGCTGGGCATGGATCGCTTCACGAAGCTCAAGGTCTCGGGGCTGGTGCTCGGCATGGCCGGTGCCGTGGCCGTGGTGCTGACGGGTGCGTCGTCGTCGCACCAGCATTCGCATATCTGGGGCAACGTGATGATCATGCTGTGCGCCTGCGCCACGTCGCTGTACATGGTGTGGTTCAAAGCCCTGGTTGCCAGGTACCGCATCACCACCGTGCTGCGCTGGGTATACTGCGTGGCGGCCGTCGTTGCGCTGCCCTTCGGGCTGAAGGAGATCATCCACACCGACTATGCCGCCATAGCCGGCCATGCGCTTTTCCCGACGCTCTTCGTGCTGACGGTGCCGACCTATCTGCCGAACCTGATGCTGAACTATGCGCTCAAGAGCGTGCCGGCCACGGTGTCGAGCATCTACACCTACCTGCAGCCCGTGCTGGCGATCGCCATTTCGGTCGGGATGGGGTTGGACAAGCTGCATGCCGATACGGTGGTCTTCGCGTTGGTGATCTTCGTCGGCGTGGCGCTCGTGCTGCGTTCCTACTCCGTGCCGCCGACACAAAAGGGTGCTGCAGTTTTGGAGAGGAAGTAATACAAAGAGAGCGGATTGCTCTCTTTGTTGTTTATGTCTATATGTCGATCCCGAGTGGCCGTGGTTTATTTCGCGACTCTTATTGGGTGATTCCCGGCCAATCATCCGTACGGAATGGCCCGGCAGGAAGTCCGGCAGCGTTGAACAGGTTGGACTGTGGGTTATTGGCCCATGCATAGCGTAACGCTACGGGCACGGTGACGGCATCGCTTTTTACGATGACCTTCCCATCTTCGATCCATGCTTTAGCCCAATGGAAGATGCGATCTTCCCCAGCCACAGCGAAGCCTCGGATGTACCCGTATTTGTCGCGTACGATCAGCTTGGAGGCCGGGGTGTCAAACGTCACCTCGGTATGCCCGTCTACGAAGCGTGCCGAAATGAATGTCGGACCCGAGCACACCGTCCCCGTGCGGCCATACTCCTCATGCAATGCCTGGAGTGCGAGCCGTAATCCGACATCCTGCTTGTTGCGCGGGTGTATGTCGTTGGCATTGCCGATGTCGATGATCACGGCCTGCCCGGTACGGGGTTGCGAGAGAGTCATAGTTTGCGCTTCGCGCAGTTCGGCCCACTGGCTTTCGGCCGGGAGAGTGTCTTCAGCCATGAAATCGGCCAGTTGCACCCAATAAAACGGGAAATCGTAGCCCCATTTGTTACGCCAGTTCCGGATCAGGTTGGGAAACAGGGTGCGGTAGCTGAGCGCATTCCAGACATTGTTTTCGCCCTGATACCAGATCGTACCTTTGATGCGGAATCCGACGAGAGGATTTATCATTGAGTTGTAGAGTGTTGAATAGTAGACATTGGGATTGTGGGCGACGATTCCGTAGTCGGTATTGAGGACGGAGCCTTTGTATTGCCACTCTCCGGCCAGTGGGTAGGATTTCCCCGCGACATGCAGGGAAAGTTCTTCCGGGTCACTCCAGAAGCCGCCACCACCGCCGATATCAGTTATTCGGACAGTGAGCGTGTTATGGCCGCCTTTCAGGATGCCCTCGCCGATGTCATAGTTGCGCAGGTAGGTATGACCGTTGATGCGCCCGACCTCGACGCCATTGACCCAAGTGATGTCGTTGTCGTCGATCATGCCCAGTGATAGTTTCGCAGGTTTGCCTGCTGCCTCTTCGGGGAGGTTGAGTTCGTAACGGAACCATACGTGCCCGTCGGACATACCGAGCGGCGTGGTAACCCACTCTTGAGGGACGGCCATCGTTGACCATTGCGACAGGTCACCCGGGTCGTCGTACCATCGGGCTGCAAGTGCCGGGTCGTTGTTGAATGCTGAGGCATACTCCGCCTGCCTTGGCTCGCCCGTAACACGTGTCATGTCGCGCAATACCCGTTTGAAAGCAGGGTTATACCCGCGGGTTGCGACTTTGCCTTCGAGGGCTTCGTAGGATTCTGGGCTTGTCCAGACCTCAATATCAGTCCCGCCCCATGACGAATTGATGATGCCGATGGGGATACCCAATTCCTGCCATAACTTGCGAGCGAAGAAATAGCCTACGGCGGTGAAATGAGGAACGGTTTCTGGTGAGCAGACTTCCCATTTCCCGGAAAGATCCTCCTGTGGGTCGGCCGACATCGCCTTCTTGACGGTGAAACTACGTATTTGGGGGTAGTCGGCTGCAGTGACCTCTTGTTGGAGGTTGTCGAGACCTTGTGCCGGTGTCCACTCCATGTTGGACTGTCCGCTGCAGAGCCAGACCTCGCCGACAAGCACATTACTGTATTCGAGGGTGTTGTCTTTTCCGCGAATCGTCATGGTGTAGGGGCCGCCGGCTTCCATCGGCGCTAGTGTTACGCTCCACCTGCCGTTTTTGTCCGCCTTCGTGCCGAGGCTTTGACCGTTAAAAAGTAGAAGTACCTTTTCATTGCGCGTGGCGGTGCCCCATACTTTGACGGGTTCACCACGCTGAAGTACCATGTTGGAGCCAAAAATGGTGGCGGGTTTGATTTCTGCATGCAATGGGAATACAATTGCCAGAAGCAGTGTCAAAAGGGATATAAATTTGAATTTCATGGGCTTAAAATTAGTAAAAATTGATTCGGTTGAGGATGACGGGAACCGGAGTTCGCCGGGGCTGATGGATTTTTACTGGGCATGCGGCAGCGGCCTGGTGATAACTAACGTTCGGTATAGTGGTGGTAGCCGGGGTTTTCCCTTATAAACTGGGCGTATTCATCCCACAATTCTTGGATAGTAGTATCCTTGCCGAAGACGGCTTTGACCCCTGCGTCGAAACTCCACGGGTATAGAGTGCGCATCGTATCGTGGAACTTGCGCAGAGCATCGGGGTCTTTTGTCCGAAACCATTGTAGGAAAAAACCAGTGGTCGTGTAGCCCTGCATCCAATTCCCGTCGGGGTCGGGGCGACGCTGCTTGTGGAAGCCTGCGTCGATCCTCACGGCATCGGCCATGCCTTCGATGGCGGCCCAGTACTCCGATTGTCCGTCATATCTCCCGCACCCTTTGGGTTGATGCTGATAACCGTGGGTGAGTTCGTGGTAGAGGATACCTCTGGTTTCGTCGCAAAATTCGAGGATTGAATTCCGGGCGGTGCGTTCGATGTACCGAGTGCTGAAGCTGATGAATATGTCGGGTGCCTCGCCACTTTTGGCAGAGATGCCGTCGTAGTCCTTCAGTTCATAAGTTATTCGGTCGATTCTGTTTCGGTTTTCCGGGTTGTCGTCCGTCCAGAAGAGGATTTCACAAACTTTGCGGGCATGATAGCGGATATAGGATTCTGGATCGGTTATCGTTTCCCGATAAATGCGCGAACCGTCCGTATGGGGTGAGCTGTAATGAAACACCACGTCAGGATATGTGAAATCCTCCCATCCTTCGTGGGGATTGCTGTCGAAAAACCGGAATCCGTGTGATCCCCGCGTGGTGAGTGTGTCTCCCGAGACGGTTTCGATGATGAATGCGTATTTACTGTATTTCCCGGGGAGCTGAACTGCATATTCCCTTTCCGTGTAGCGTGCCCAGAAGGTTTGGTCGAGGCGTTGGTCGATCTTGACCCATTTTTTCTCGTTGTCCGAACCCCAGAGCGACCAATTGCGGGGATCGTCTTCGGGATGAGCCGTATTCACGAGCCAGTAGCCTCGGACGGCATTCCCGGACGGCGCGTCGAAAACAATCTTTTTACAGCCGTCAAGCGATCTTTTCTCCGGTTCGAAGGATATGCTCGGGTGGGTACCCGCGATGTGACAGTTTGTGCCCAGAGCCATGGCCACCAAAACGGTGGAAAGCAGGTATGTCTTTCGCATGCTCTATAATGTTTTTATGCGTTTTACGGAATTTTCGTGTTTGTTTTGATCTGTTTGTCGCCATCGGTCAATAGCGGATGTTCCCGATTACGACGGGGCCCACCAGTCCTGACGGCGGAAGGTTCGAATCCGGGCCCCATTGGTTGATAAAAGTCCAGGTCGTCCGTTCCGCTTCTGGTAGCTGGGCGTCGCCGATCAGACGGTTGACCCACGTATTGACCACTTCGACTTCGACCCTGTTGACACCTTTGTGTATCAGGTCGGTTATGTCTATGCGGTAGGGCGGAGTCCAAACCCCACCGGCATATTTGCCGTTGATCCATACCTTGGCCATGACGTGTATTTCGTGTATGTCGAGGTAGATACGACCCGGAGGTATTTTATTCAGGCTGAACCCCGAACGGTAAGTGATTTTGCCTGAATAGTGGCGTACGTCGGAGTGCGGCGATTTGGAGAGATCGATTGGTGTTCTCAGGGTCAGCTGCTCCGGCCCGTGATGCTCCTTTTCGAAATGTACTGTCCACGGGATATCCGGTTCGGCGATCGCCTGCAGTTTCGGGTAGTTTGCCTCAACTCTTTGCTCTCCGTTTCTGGTCGTTTTATTACGGAAAACAATGAAAACGCTTTCGTTGGGAGCCAGTTGCAGCGGAACGATGGTGCCGATACCAGTTTGGGTGTAGGCGGCGAGTTTTCGGGTGATTCCCGATACAGGTTCCCACAATTCCGGTTGCTTCGACCTTACTCGGAACTCGGGTGATACGGTTATCTGCCGATCGCTTTGGTTAGTCAGGAAATAGATTTCCGTTTGTCCCGCCGTGCGGTGCCCGTACAGCACAGGATCGCTGTCTGCAATCTTGCAGTCAGGGGGGCAACCCGTCAGCGCAAAGGCTTCGGTGAGGCTCATGCCATTGATCACCATTCCTTTGCCGACACGTTTGTATTTTACATTTTTACCGTCGATGCCACTCCACAGTCGCTCTGCAAGCTGTGCGACCTCGTGGTCGGCATGTGGGTAATTTTCGTAGCTGGGCGAGCGTTCGGGCGCAGGGCCTAACACGATGGCTCCCTCTTCTACCAGTGATGCGATCTTGGCAAGAAGTTCTGGACGCATGGTCTTTACCGGAGGCAGGACGAGAATCTTGTATTGCGTGCCGTCCGGCAAGGTCAGCATATTGTCTCGTACGGACAGACGTGTTTTGATAACTTCGGCATTAATGTAGTCGAACTGGTATCCGGTCGGTAGTTCTGGCTCGTTTATGCCTGTCATCTTTGGGGTGTCTTCGCCGATGAAATAGGCGACGTCAGCAATGTTCACTCCCTGTTGGAGCATGAAATTCACTCGCTTGAGATAAGCCGAGAACAGATCCATATGCGAGAACCAGATGTTATTACGGTTGAATTCGGTGCCGAACCATGCATTGAGGCCGGGTTTTTTCTCATAGGGTTGGTGGATATAGACGTGTAGCAGGGAATTGTTCACACCCTCGGAGAAGAAGCGGTCTGCGCGTCGTTTGATGCCGGCCGGATGTCTTGCAAAGGGATTCCAGCTCGAGGTGAATGATTCTGATGAGACCTTAGTCTTACCGTATATATGGGCGCACGACGATGCGGCGCGGTTCTCGATGCTGCCGAGATGTCCTTCGGCCCAGAACTCGCCGCCCACTTCGTCAGATTGTCCGCCGTATTGCAGAAATTCTGCAGGGAATCCCCAGTGTCCGTAGTTTTCGAGCCAGGTGGTCAATCCGTACTTGTGGCTGATTTCACGCATGCCGCCTACGTAATCGTAAGCAACTTTGTCCGCAATGAGTCGGCGTAGATCCCACAGGAACCTGTTAGAGATATCTTCGTTTTCTACGACAATACCTTGGTAGACCGGCAGGAATGGTACGGGATCGTAGCCGTAACGCATCCTGAATTCTTCGATGAATTCGTCGGTGAAATTCTGCCCGCCGGTTTCATAGCTGTCTTGTACGATGACTTTCCATGTCTTCCGGTCTTCGGCAGGAATGCGTCGGTGTATTTCTGCCATGTAAGACTCGAAATGCGAGGCGACATGTTGCTTACTCATCTTATCCACTTCGAGCCCGGAGCCTTCGGGACTGGATGCGGAGTTTTTCACCCCAGTGGGCATCATGCCGGTGCGCATGATCGTCCAGTTCCCCGCTGGGGCATTCCAGACCAGCCTATCACCGTTCAAGCAGCCGGATATGTCCAAAACCTGACTGGCTGGGACGCAGGCGGTTGAATCCTTGGCATACGGCTGTTCCCGCCACATGTAATCGTGCCAGTAGGGCAAGGGTTGCTGGTACATTTTTGCTAGCGATTTTTCCGGGTACCTTTCCACTAGGGGCACTGATGAGAGGGCTATATCTTTGAAACCGACATTCGGACTTGCTTGGGAAATCACGATCCGGAATTCCGTGGCGGTTGTTTCAGGTACAGCGATTGCTATGGGGGCGAATGGGTCGAACCCAACGATGTTCTCGGAGTTGTAACGGTCGACCTGCGTCTCGGCCAGCGGGCGGTAATCGCCGCCTTCCTTCACCTCGATTCGGACTGGGACGTTCATGTGCCGATGTACAGGAAAAAGTTTTATGGAGCGGATTGTGAAAGGCTTGTCTGCTGTAAAGTTTATGCTGACTTCCCGCTGCTCATCGGAGACGAGCATAGCTTCGGTGGTCATATCCCCGTCGATCAAGTACGTAGCGTCACTTATCCCAGGGGTGGCGGTGACCGTGCAGTTGGTGCTATTCAGTAGCTCGCCACGGTCGGTCGGATCGGGGAAGGCGATTACTTTCACATCACGGAAATTGTCCCCCGGTTTCGGCAGTTCGAGTTCGACCCTTTTCCCTCCCGTCACTTTTGCGGTGACGGAAGCCAAATAACGCATTGCCTCGTCGGGTATAACCCAGGGGCCTCCGGCCTGGCTCCAACCCGGCCCATTGAAGATACCTATTTCGATGTCGAGTTTGGATGCAGTTTTGAGCGCCGTATGCAGCGCCTTCCACCATGCTTCTGTCCTGAATTTTACTTGTCCGCCCGGAAGCGGAACCTCTTTATATCCGATGTTACCGATGAAAGCTCGGTTGATCCCAGCCTTTTTCATGGCATACAGATCTTTGATGATGCCTTCTTCTGAGATGTGGTCTGCGACCCAGTACCAATACACCGTTGTTTGGATTGAAGGAGGCGGTATCCGGAAGCCTGCGGACAGCTTCTTGCCGGTGAGAGAACCCCGGGAAAAGGTTGTGCAAGGTACTATCGTGATGGCCGCCAGCAGGCATAGCCCGTAAAAATGTTTTTTCATAGCGTGGTTTGGTTAAGCCGCTGCCTTTCTGTCGAGCATGTCGATGGGAAGGACGGTATTAATCGGTGATCTCTATTTTAAGCTGTTTGTCCTTTACCTTCACATAGTAGTCGCCTGATTCCAGGAACTGGTTGCCCTGCCCGTCGACGAAACTCAGGTCGCGCAGAGGGTCAATCTCGAAACGGAAGGTTTTTGTCTCCCCGGTGCGGATCAGCTGTTTGTCGAAGTATTTAAGTTCTTTTACTGGGCGCGTGACCGAACAGACGGGATCCATGATGAACCAATGTACGGTTTCGTATCCGTCGCGGCTGCCCGTGTTCGAAACCTCGATCTCGACGGTCAACTTCTCCGTGCGTTTTACGGCGTGGCGGCCTGTGGGGATCGTCGGTTCGCTGTAGGTGAATTCTGTATAACTCAGCCCGTGGCCGAAGGCGTAAAGCGGCTCTGCAGGGATGTCTTGGTATTGCCCTTGGTTGGGACGCGCGCTTGGCCGTCGGTTGTAATAGATCGGGATTTGCCCCGTGCTGTAAGGGAAGGTCATGGCAAGTTTGCCAGAAGGGTTCACCCGTCCCGAAAGGATGCCGGCAAGGGCATTACCTCCGCGCAGCCCTGGTTGCCACATCTCGACAATGGCTTGGCAGGCGGGTTCCAATCGGCGCAGTTCGAGCGGTCGGCCGTTGGAGAGTATCAGTACGATCGGTTTGCCGGTCTTTGCCAGCTCGGATACGAGTTCTTCCTGCACGGAGGGTAGCGCCAGCGAAGATCGTGATGCGTTTTCGCCGCTCCACTGCCGTTTCTCACCGAGACAGACTAGTACGATGTCTGCTTCAGAGGCACGTGCCACAGCTTCGGCATAACCTGAAGTGTCTCCGTTCTCGAAATCGCAGCCTCGTGCGTACAGCAGTTCGGCCTTGTCCGCAAACTCCTTTTCAAGCCCTTCGTAGATGCTTACGACGTGCTCGCCAGAACCGTGGCCAGGCCAGGAGCCCAGCAAATCCCATTTTTCACGAGCCATAGGCCCCACGACGGCGATTCGTGCCGCATCTTGCAGTGGTAATATCTCGCCTTCATTTTTAAGTAATACCATTGACTCCTCGGCCAGCCGTTCTGCTGTCGCTAGGCTTGTGGGCAGCATAAAGCGTTCTTCGTCCGTGGTGACGGGAATGTAGGGGTTTTCAAACAACCCAAGCCGGAACTTTATGCGCAGTACACGTGCCACTGCGTCGTTGAGCCGTTGCATGGAGATTTTGCCTTCGTTGATCAGTTCGAGCAGATGGCTGTCGTAGCAACTGTTGCCGAGATCTAGCTCGACGCCTGCATTAAAAGCTTTTAGGGTTGCATCCTTTTTGTCTGATGCGTAGCCTTGCGGAACCAACTGCGTGATGGCTGCCCAATCGGAAACGACGAACCCGTCGTGGCCCCACCTTTTTTTCAGGATGTCGGTCAGCAGATAACGATTGCCTGTGCCCGGGATTCCACTGACGTTGTTGAAGCAGCTCATCAGGGTCGCGGCGCCCGCTTTTACTCCGGCCTCGTAAGGAGGCATGTAGGTATCCCACAGGGTCTGCGGCGAGATTTCGGTATAGACGTAGTCACGGCCTCCCTCCGAGGCACCATACCCGACATAGTGCTTCAGGCAGGCGGCGATCTGATGTCCGTCGGCCATGTTGTCGCCTTGGTAGCCTCGCACCGATGCCACGGTAAAAATGGCGTTAGTGTAAGGGTCTTCACCATAGCCTTCTGCTACCCGTCCCCAGCGTCCGTCGCGCGACACATCGATCATGGGTGAAAAAGTCCAGTCGACACCCGACATCCTGGCTTCCTGGGCGGCTATGGCGCAGGCTTGACTGACCAGTGTCGGGTTCCAGGAACATGCCTGTGCCAGCGAAATCGGGTAGATGGTACGGAATCCGTGTATGACATCGTAGCCGAAGATCATTGGTATGCCGAGGCGTGACTCCTCCATTGCCCGGCGCTGTATCCGGTTGCGGACGGCAGGAGTGGTGTTTAGGTACAGAATGGCACCCAGTTCTGCCGGGATGTTTTTTACGACGTCGATAATATTGTTGTCGTTGTCGTTGATTCCTACAGGGTATTGGCTCAACTGCCAGACTTTCTCTTCGACGGTCATGCGCGATATTAGGTCTTTGATCCGTTCTTCGATAGGCTGGCCGGGGTCTTTGTAGACCGGGGAATTGGTTTGTTTAGCTTCGGCTGCGCCCGACAGGATGAGGCACGCCAGGAGACAGTAGACGAGAGCCATTTTTTGCTTCATGCGGAATTTGTATTTTAGGGTATAAAGTTACAGGGAAACAGGGAATTTGCCAAGCCAAGTTCGCAAGAAACGGGCGTTTGTTCCCTGCGGACTTGGTTTGACTGGTGTTACAGGTCGTAGGGGTAGCTGTACCCGTCGATGACGCCGATGCCGAATTCCGAGACTACTTCGCCTGGTTCGAATATCCAAACGTTGGTTTGTGCTGTGAGCACCGTATTGCCGGAGGGCATAGTCAGTAGTCCGTCGGCATCACCGTTGCCCCACGGATTGCGCATAGCGAAGAGTGCGGTAGGATCGGTCGAGTGCATGAAGGCGAATGCATGGCCGGTTATCGATACGCCACCACCCAGCGGAATGTTGGGCACCCAGAATCCGCCTACCAAATAATGCCCCTCGATGAGCAATACTTGAACCAGCCTGTGCCAGTCTTCGGGTGTCAGCACCGCCGAGTTGAAATTGTAGGCGTAGCCATATCCACAACCCGTGAAGGGAGGTGCGACATCGGGCGTGCCGATGCCGCCCAGATTCGGGTTGCCGTAGTAGACTTCGCGGTATTTCATCAGTGCTTTTTCAAGCACGGTGGCCCAAGTGGCTTGGGTAGCTCCCTTGCCGGCTGCAGCGGAGAGGTAGCTTGGGTCGCCTGCCCAGAATTTATTGCTCACACATACGTCGATACGCTCCCGGTTGGGATCGTACATCTTTACGGTATAGGTGTCGTCACCATTGTCAGTGATGATGCTCTGAATGAAGTCGGGATAGCAGTAGGCCAGCGCCGAAAAGGTTGCGATGGCGCAGCAGTCACCGATGCCACGCTGGTTGGCATCGGCCATCATCGGTTTCCCGAATGGGTAGAGGTCGACTTCGAAATTGATCAGGGGCGGGTAGTCGTTCGGGACGTTGCATCGCTCACCGGTTGGTTCCTGTGCGGGGTCGCCCAACCAAGCCCGCTCTTCGGCGGTGGTGGGGGTATTTGCTCGGAAATTGAAGAAATGTCCCATCGCCGTGAGCGCTCCTTCGCTGGTATGGGCCTTAGCCTTCGCCAGGATCAATGAAATGTCCATGTCGATGTTCAGAAGTTGCATTTCAGCTATTTCGGTGAAACCTCCGCCGTTGTTTGCCTCGATGCTTAGCTTGTAGTATTTGTAAGCGGTCGTGTTGTCTAGCCGGAACCATTTTTTCTGTTTCCGGGCGATGAATGTGTAATTCTTCTGGGTATGGAGTGCCGTCCACGCCTCGCCGTCGATGGAACCGTAAAGTGTCCATGATTTGGGGTCGTTCTCCGGTTTGTTAACTGACGACATCAGGGAGTAGACCGTTACCGCCGTTTCCGCGTCGCCCGTCCATGTGATGTCGAATTCATCATGGTAAGTGAGGAAGCTGGTCGATTTCATGTCGTCGATTAGCTTATCCAGGCTGTGGGCTTCAGGGGCGTCGGAATAAGCGACGGAGAGTTGTCCTGAACCAGGCATGTTTTTGTTCGAATTGACGGTAATGCTGGTGGGGCTATTGATGTCCGCCAAGTAACGGATGCCCCATTCGGCAATTTGGGTGTTAGCACTCCCGTTATTGGATACTATTTCCAGTTTGTAGTATATGTAGGCCGTATCATCCTCTGGTATCGGGAATTCAAGCGTGGTTTTTCTTTCAGTGAATGTCTGATCTGTTCGGGTATCCAGTACGATCCACGAGGTGCCATCTATGGAGGCTGAGAGCGTCCATGTTTTGGGGTCACTTTGCGGTGAATCGTCGGCGGAAGTCAGGTAGTAGCTGTTGGCTACAAAGCCGCTGTCACCTTTCCACAAGATGTAAAACTTGTCGTGCGGAAGGATCAGCTTCGTGCCGAGATTGTTGTCGACGGCGCGATTAAGGTCTCCTCCCGAAAGGAAATCGGAATATTCCAATGTGAGCGTTCCCGGGCCAGGCAGGTTTTGGTTCGATGCGCCGATTCTCACCGAATATGTCCCCGAAGGAGGTGTTGGTTTATCGGTTTCGGGCGGGGTGTCAGAGTCCTTTTCGCACCCCTGAAAGACTCCTAGCGGTAGAATGAGGAGTAACAGGGCAACTTTTCTCAGGAGTCCGCCTACGGATTGCAGGCGGGTAGGCGTTGCGGCGAATTTGTAGGTAGTCATAGGCAGATGGCGTAATTGGAATTTATTAAGGTTTGTCGTGCGGATTCGCACCGGCGGATATTCACAGGGAATACCCGCCGGCTCGAATGCATTGAAATAGAAAGGGCCGTTTAATATACCCAGCCGGTCAGTGAGATCTCCTCAATGTCAAACGTGTAGGTCTGACCGTCCCAGTTACCGAGGTTCTTGATCCGGATGTAGCGTACCTTGGGCTGTTCGCCTGTGAACTCGAAGTCGAATCCAGCTACTCCCTTGGCTCGATCCTCCTCAGTCTCGACCCCAACGGGTGATCCCGAAGGCTTGGTGATTATAAAGTCGCCAAGCAACGTCCAGCTGTCCCAACTACCGTCGGCCTTCGGTTCGCGCGAACCCCATATTTGGAAGTGCTGCATGTGTATTGGGGCGTAGTGTAATCGGACGCCGGGCGTCGTGCCGTCGTCGCCGTAATTCCAAAGTTTGAGCGAGGTCAGTTTGACCGTTTGTCCCGTGTCGAAGGTTACCCACTGTGGTGTTGCAGGGTCGGTGCCGTTCGAGACGAAACGCTGCGTCCAATCTTCCTGCGTGATGCCGTCCCAGATCTTTTCGAGGCCGAGAACTCCGGCAGCCGGTGTGGCGTCGCCGGGCAGCGTCAGGACGGAGAACATCGTTTTGTCCAGTTCCTTCAGCTCTGCTTCAGGGGCTACGGCTACATAAGTAGTGCTCGGCGAATAAAAGATGTCTAGGCAATCTGTGGTGGGTTTGTAGAGGGATATGTGGGTAATATCCGTACCGCTTTTATAGCGAGGAAGCGTGGTGGTGGTTTCTGTTACAGGAACGCTGACGGTATGGCTGATGCCATCGGTATCGGTGTAAGTTACCTCTGACGCATAGACGCCCCGGGATGTGTCGATGGCCCGCCATTCGATGACGGCGTTGACCGTACCGTCGTCGGCCTCCTCCTCCTTGGCCGAATTGATCAGCCGGTTAGAGAGGCTCGATTTGTAGGAATCGCCGTAGGAAGAGCCCGTCGCAGTTACCGGGATGGAGCTATTGCCCAGCTTGTCGTAGGTCATGATCTCGAAACTGTAACTGTTCTCTGGCAGTTCGATTATTTTATATAGCTGGTTGCTCTGGCTCAAATCGACCGGTACCTCGACCCAGTCGGCACGCAGGTTCCAGTATATGCGGCAATTCACTACCTTGGGGTCGGAACCAAACCTGCCCGTCACGGCAACACGTCCGTCACCGGCCAACACAGCTACAGTGTCTATTTTACCCGTGTATTCGATCTCACCGCCTTCCAGGAATTTGGTATATTCGTTCATATCCGTGCAGCCCGCCGATACCATAATGGTAAACGCGGATAGAAATAATAGCTTGTATATCAGATGTATTTTCATTTTAATTGGTCGTTTTTGTCAGTTAATTAATCAACGCGGATCGCCGTATAGGGAAATCTCTTTGATCTCGAACCAGTAGGTGCCTTCCCAGTTCTCGAGGTTCTTTATCCGAATGTACCTGACTTGGGGGCCGTAGTCGAAGTTAAAATCGAAGCCTGCAACCCCGGCCTCAAAGTCTTCGTTCGACTCCTCGCCCGCAGGTAGCCCCGAGGGTTTTACGACTTCGAAATCGCCGAGTAACGTCCAGTTATCCCAACTGCCGTCGGGGTTGGGCTCGAGGGTGCCCCACACCTGGAAATAACGCATGTGGCCCTGATAGTAGAACCACCGCACTCCGTTGGGATCGGCGCCGTAGTTCCAGAGTTTCAGACGGCTTAGCCGGGCGGTCTGCCCCATGTCGAACGTAATCCATTGTGGGGAGTCGCTGGCCTGCGTTACTAGACGGTACGGAGCGGTATAGCTGGCGTCGCCGTCCCATATCTTGCCGACATTGAGCAGGTTTTGTGGATCCTGGATGGCGGCATCGCCAGGCATTGTACGTTCCGAGAATTTTGATTTATCGAGCAGTTGCTCGTAAAGCGGCACGATGTCGGTATACAAGGTGTCGGTATAGTTCAAGAAGCGATCTCGAACGGTGGCTCCTACTTTGTATTGCAATGTATCCAGCCCTCGCTGCGTGCGGTTGATCTTGGCCGCGGAGGAGTGGATGCTTTCGAGTTGGCGCCACTTGCCAGTGGTGTCCTGGATGATCAGTTCGATGGACACCTCATACCGGTCGGGATTGTTGGCCTGGATATTGACCCCGGAGAAGTCGCCTGAGATCTCCATCGACCGGCGTACGCCCCAAATCGGGTTTTCGAGAGGATAAACTTTTACCGTTACGGGGTTTGAAGCGACTTCGCTCCGGTTGACGGCGTAGAGCTGTATTTCATACTCCTTGGCATCCCGGAATCCGTCAAGTACCATCCGGTCGGTGTAGTATGAGGCTTTGACCTCGCGTGTGGCTCCCGAATGGAGCTGGTAGACGGCCTTGACATAAAGCAGATCCTGGTCTTTGGGCAGGGTGTAGGATATAGCGACCTTGCCGGCCATGTTCTCAACCAGCACGTTGCTCACCTCGCCCGGCTGGGTCGTGTTGTTTTCCATCGGCCCAGTCTTGTCGTCTGCGCAGGCAGATAAGAAGGCGGGAAGAAGGAATATGATGCAGTATGTTATGATCTTTTTCATGATAAAACGTATTTTGATGTTTTTTACCATCCTGGATTCTGGCGCAAGGCGGGGTTAACGGTCAGCTGGTAATCTTTGATTGGCCAGAGGTAGTCGCGGGGAATGACGAATTTCTGCTGGAAAAGGGTGCGAACTTGATAGTAGTCGATCGCCTCCGTCTGGTTGATGTCCCAGCCGGTGATCGGGTTGTTCAATTCAGTCGCTGCGGTTTTCCATCGCCGGAGATCCCACAGGCGGCTGCCCTCGAAACATAGCTCGTTGAGACGCTCGCGGCGGATAATCTCACGCATGCCTTCTTTGGTGGTCGGCTTGGCCGGGTTCTTGGAGAAGTTCGTCCAGGAATAGGCTACGGACTCCAGACCGGCGCGTTTGCGGACACGGTTGACGTATTCGTGTACGTCGTCTACGGGGCCCTGCCATTCGTTCAGCGCCTCGGCGTACATCAGGTATACGTCGGCCAGGCGGATCGCTGGCCACGGGTACTCTTTGATGGCATTGTTCGTGTTGGTGAATGAAGAGTCCCAATGTACCAGTTTCTTGATGAAATAGCCCGACTCAGAGTGGAGTCCCAGGGGATTGCCTGCCGCAAGCTGATTCTTTTTTGCCTTGACCACATAGGCCTCGGCGTCGTTTCGGGATGCGATGTCGGACATCAGCCATTTGCCGCCGTCGAAACCCATGCAGGCATAGAAACGGTTTTCCCGGTCGAAATTCAGACGGGCTGTTTCAAAACGTACATCAAAATTGTAAACCTCGTCGTCGGTGGCTGTCCGCAGTTCGTTGATAGTTGAAAAATCGAGTGTCTTGTCCTCCTCGATGGGCACGCCGTTCTTGGTGTAAAACTGTTGGGCGATCTTGAGGGTCGGGGCCAATGCCGCATAGCAGAGGGTCAGTGTCATTTCATTTGTCAGGCGCGGCATGCAATAATTCTGCATGGTGGTCGCACGGCTGTCGGACAGTCCCCAGACGATCTCCTTGTTCCACCTTTCGCAGACCGCATGCCGGATGCTCATCTGAATAAGGCTTGTTTCTGAGAGTTTGAACCCAGACATTGACTGGTCGAAGTAGAATAAGTCGTGGCTAGCGTTGGTAGCATCGTCGATGGCCTGTTTGGCCGCTTCAGCTGCTTTTTCCCATTTTGTGGCGTCTTCGACAGGATTGAAATAGGGATTACCTTCTTCGTCCTTGAAGTTGGCGTAGTCCGGGTTGCCGTTGAACAACGGGCTTGCGGCCATCAGTAATAACTTTGCCTTTAATGCGCGGTTGATTGCCTTGTCGATTCGCCCATACTCACCCTTCACGCGGATGGAGGTCGGCAGGTCTGCATAGGATTCGTCGAGTAGATCCGATATGTATTGCACACACTCGTCGACGGGTTGGCGCTTGATCTGCATTTCTTCGGCCGTGGCCGAGATGGGGAGGTTCTTGTCGACGATGGGAATGGGGCCATACATGCGCAACAAGAAGAAGTGATAGTAGGCTTTCAGGAATTTAACCTCAGCCAGCCAGCGACTGCGCTTGTCCAGCGTTAAGTCTTTGACCTTGCTCATGTCCGACACGTTTTCGAGGAAAGTGTTGCATTCGCGAATCGCCATGAAGTAGGGTTGTCCCTCCATCGATCCGTCCCAATAGTTGGCTATGGGGTCGTTGGAATTTTGCATGTTGCGTGCGATGTAATCCCATGTGTATGCCTGGGGTTGTAAACGGGGATATGCCATCCATATCTCGTCGCCCGCTACGAGGGACGGGTTGGCCGCCAGATTTGCAAGGTCGGGCAGGAAGGAGTAGCAGGTATACAGGTATTTTTCCGCTTCGATCTCGCTCGCGAAAGCGTGGTCTATCGTGGCTACGTCGTCGGGCACAATGTCCAGATAATTACAGGACGAGAACAGCGATCCTACAGTTAGTAGAACCGTGATGGAAATAATTTTTATATTCGATATTTGTTTCATATTCGGATTGATCTTGATACGGTTAACTTATTCTTAAAGGGTAATGTTCAAACCGATATTGTAAGTTCTCTGTACTGGGTAGCCAAGGCCACTTCCGCCCATTTCGGGATCCCAAAGTTTGAACTGGCTGATCGAAAACAGGTTCGAACAGTTTGCATATACGCGCAGGCCTTTCAGGCCGATCTTGAGGGCAACCTTATCGGGCAGATTGTAGCCAATTTCAATTGATTTGAGACGGAGGAATGCTCCGTTTCTCATCCACCAGGTAGAGGTTTGGTTATTGTTGGCCCGCGTTTTATCACTCAAGCGTGGCCAGAATGCATAGGAATTGCGATTATCTTCGGACCAATGGTCGTTGGCGATAACTTTCAGCAGGCCGCTCTGCAGACCATTGCCCCGGTCGATGAAGGGTGCGCAGGCATCTGCGTCGATGAAGATCGAAGAGCGACCGGATCCCTGGAAATAGAAACTGAAATCGAATCCCTTGTACCCCATGGTCGCACCGAATCCATAGTTGATTTCGGGTGTGGTGGGGTGTCCGATAGGTACTTTGTCAGCTTCGGTGATTTGTCCGTCGCCGTTGATGTCGCGGTATTTGATATCTCCAGCCTCGTATTCTCCGAAAGTTTGCAGCGGCGAGTTGGCCACCTCGTCATCGTCGATGAAGAGGCGCTCGGCAATATAGCCATAGGGCTGACCGATGCGTTGCCCCACGACGCTTCGGTAGTACTCGTTGGCTGCATAGGCGGGTTCATCGTATCTCGTTATCTTGCTCGTGGCGAAGGTAAAGGTGCCCCTTACCTGTGTCCAAAAGCCGTTACTGAAGAATTTGGCGTAATCAAGCGAAATGTCGATGCCCTTGGTCTCGGCTTTACCTACGTTTGCCGAACCGTTGGTTTGCAGACCCATCGTGCTGGGGACATAGGAGCGCGTGAGCAGGATGTTCGAGCGTTTTTGCTGGTAGACGTCCACCATAAGAGTCAGATCCCAGAGCCCTACGTCCAGGCCGACGTTCAGCTGGCGCGATTCTTCCCAGCCGATCTTGTAGTTTGCGTAACGTGAGATCGATACACCTGGTTTAGTCGTGTAAGGAGAATTGTCGCCGAAAGAATGTCCCCGGTTCGAATCGTTGAGATTCACGTTTGACATGTAGAAAAAGCGGTCGTTCACATCGCCGATCTGATCGTTGCCGACCAGGCCGTAGGAAGCCCTGATCTTGAGGTTTCTCACTATGTCTTTGGCAGATTCGAAAAATGGTTCGTTGGAGATTGTCCAGCCGGCCCCGACCGAAGGGAAGAAGCCCCAGCGGTTATGCTGGGCGAAACGCTCCGAACCGTTGTATCCGAAGTTGAATTCCAAGAAGTATCTCGAATCGTACGCATAGGAGAAGCGCCCGGAAAGGCCTAGGTTACGTGAGGGCAGCGAAGCCTCCAATGTGGCTGCGTCGCCCGTGACGGAGTGTCGTATCGTACCGATGAGCATGCCCCCAACCGCGTGTTTTTCAGCGAAGGTGCGGTTGTAGTTGATTGCAGCTTCCCCATAAAAAACCGTGTTCAGTTTTTTCTCTCCCGGAGTATAGTTTAGGTATTCGGTGCCAGTGGTTCCGATGGATCCGTCGCCGCCCGGGTTGAGGCACCTTAATTGGACACCGTCGTCGGTGGCGGTTGCCTGATAGTAAAACGGGTTGTATTGGCGGCTGGAGGAGAAATAGCTGTAACGTTGGGTGTAGCCCATGACCCGCGCCGAGAGACCCTCGGTCAGGAAACTGAAATCCTGTTCCAACTCAAGCTGCGCCATAATCGTCGAACTACTGTATGTTTGGTAGCCGGAAATCATTTGTGCATAAGGGTTGACATAGAGGGTATTTGTGGAATTGGGAACTAGCGCGCTACCGAACATGATGTGCGAGGTGTTGGGCGAATAGCTCGACGGGTAGTAGGCAGGAAAAGCCACGGGGTTGGCTAGGAGGGCTGAGTTGAAGATCTGGGATCCTCCTCCGATTGGCCCTGTGTAGTCATCGAACTGGCCGTATACGCGCACCTTTGCTACGGTCGATTTCGTGAGGTTGATGTCGGTATTACTGCGGATGGAGTAATTCTTCAGTTTGACATTGTTGTTGAAGTTGTTGGCATCGTTGTTTCTGAGTACACCATTGTCGATGTTGAAGGTGCCCGATATGTAATACCTGGCGACTTTACCGCCGCCTGCCAGACTGGCATTAAAACGCTGGTTCATCGTGTAATCCTTGATCATTTGTTTGATCCAGTTGTTGTTGGGATAAAGAATCGGGTTTGCTCCTTTGCGGGTGTTTTCGATCTTGCTCAGTGAATAGGTCAGCGGCGAAAGGGGGTTGCGGGTGAACGCAGCCTCGTTGGCCAGTTCCATGTAGGTGATGTTATCTGCAAGCCTGAAATTGCGGGTGTTGGACGAGATGGAGTTTTCGGCGCGGAAGGTGAAGCGCGTAGCTCCCTCCTCGCCGCTCTTCGTGTTGACGAGGACTACCCCATTGGCACCGCGGGCTCCGTATACGGCGGCGGCGGTGGCATCCTTGAGGATTGAGAATGTGGCGATATCGTCGGGTTGCAGGCGTGCCAAGTCGGTCGATGACGATTCGATGCCGTCAATCAGGATCAATGGGTCGACCTTACCGGTGCCGAATGAACCGATACCGCGGATGAAGAACTGTGCGTTGTCCTGGCCGGGTTCGCCGCTGCGCTGGTAGGAGATCATGCCCGGGATGCGGCCGGCGAGCATGGTGGTGAGATTGCTGGTGGGGCCTTTCAGTTCTTTAGGGCTGATGGTGGTGATGGAACTCACGAGACTCTCTTTCTTTTGGGTGCCGAATCCGACTACTACTACATCGTCGATGTTGGTCGCTGCTTCATAGAGGGTGACGAACCGCAGTTGGGCTGGGGCATCGGCTGAGAACTTTTTTGTTTCGTAGCCCAATAGTGAGAAGGTTACGACGCTCCCGGCAGGGACACTCAATGTATAATCCCCGTCGAGCCCTGTGGTGGTGCCCAGGACAGTGCCTTCCACGATGACGGTTACACCGACCAGGGGCTGGTTGTCCGACGACATGACGTTACCGCTGATTTTGACCATTTTCTTGCTTTGGATGTCAGTTCGGACAGCTGTAGCAGTGCCTGCAGACTGTTTGTTGGTTTCATTTGCAAAAGCTTCCGATATTCCCATTGTACTGGCAAGTCCCAGTGCAATCAGGGAATGCAAAGACCTGGAAAGAGCGGTTCTCCCACTCTTTTGGGTAGATCTCTTGAACATAGGCATTTTGATTTGGTGGTTAGTAAAAGGTTTATAATTAGGTGACTCAAGTTTTTCCGGCCAGAAGGTCGAGGTGCCGGGCAGGTAAGTTCCCGGAACTTGTTTTTTGATCAACTTTCTAGTGTAGTTTTGTTTTGATTCTCAATACACCTCGAATTCATAGATTCTGGCGGTATTTCCTTCGCTTTGGTCAGGT